>Ga0187885_10003768_pt1 | contig 12962 bp, 14 predicted proteins | sample June2016WEW_20_1_3_FD_132970 | JGI IMG/M metagenome (GOLD analysis project Ga0187885, IMG submission 132970) | Peatland microbial communities from SPRUCE experiment site at the Marcell Experimental Forest, Minnesota, USA - June2016WEW_20_100 | ecosystem: Environmental > Terrestrial > Soil >... | reverse complement strand
TCTTTGATGCCTGGCACAGTATACCTATGAATCGTGCCTGGTACGCAGCGGCGCAGTTCGTCTATCGCCGCTTTAGCCATGTCATATCTAGCAAAAGTGGTGTCAGCTATTCCTATTTTCATGCGTAGCACTCCTCGTTCAAGGTGGGCCTAGCGTATCACAATCCCTCGAGCACGCAATCGGCCGCGAGTGTTCCTGCCCCCATCTCGTCAACAATGCCGTTCTCCAGCAATATTAGCTCGAGCTTTTCTATTACCTGCAATATGTCGCCCTTGCTGAGATTGCCCATGTTGCCTATTCGGAAGATATGGCCTTTTAGCCGTTCTTGGCCGCCGGCGATGACGATGCCTCGGCGGTCCATCGCCTCCTTGAGTGTCGCAAATTCCATTTCAGGAGGCACATTGATCGCCGTAACCGTATTCGAATACGCGCTTGAAGGGCCGAGCTTTGGAAATAGCTCCAAGCCCATAGCCTGAACGGCTGTGCGAATCGATTCGGCATAAACGCTATACCGATCGATGCGTGCCTCAAGTCCCTCAACTTCCAACAGTTTAAGAGCCTCTTCAAGCGCGAAGAACAGCGGCATGGCGGGCGTATAGGGAGTCTGGCCTTTTTCGGCTGCTTCCCTGTACGCGAGAAGGTCGGCGTAGTACGGTCTTTTCTCCGCGGTTTTGATGACGTCCCACGCCCGATCACTCACTGAGATCATTGAAAGGCCTGGCGGCAAGCCGAGGCATTTCTGAGAGCCTGTAAATGCTATGTCGACACCCCATCTGTCTATGGGGGCTTGAATGCCACCGATGGACGATACTCCATCCATAATCAGCAGAGCGTCTCGTTTTCGGCATAGAGCGCCTATCTGTTGAACATCATTCGTCATGCCTGTGGAGGTTTCATTATGGACAAGGGTGACCGCATCTGCTCCAGTTTCGAGTGCCTGCTTGACTTGTTCAACCTCGATCGACGTCCCCCAATCAGCAATGACCGCCATTGAGCTGCCGTAAAGTGCGGTCAGCGATTTCAGTCGTTCTCCGAACTTGCCGTTTTCCAGCGCGATGTATCTTTTGTCTGTCCCGAGGTTTCCGACAGCTGCTTCCATAGCACACGTCCCAGATCCATTCAGGATAAGGACGTCGCTTTCTGTCTTGAAAACGCCGCGGAGTTTTTCTCGACTCTCGTCCAAGAGCCTTCTGAACTCAGGCCCCCTGTGATTGATCATCGGTTTTGACAAAGCACGCAGCACTTGAGGCGCTACCGGAACGGGCCCAGGGAGCATTATCAACGCGGTCTCAGTCGTATTGTCCATAAACGCATCTCTCCTTCACGTTATGTGCGCAAACAGCAATTGGTCTTCGTGTTAAATCGCAGCACTCTGTATTTAGAGTTTTTTCGTACTATTCTAAGCCTCGCTACTTCCCCGTCTTTCTCCCATTTCGTCTCTTCTCTTACATCACGCGAGCACTAAAAAGCTACAATGGGTTGCACACGCACTCACGACAAAAAACGAGCGGCTTTCGCATAAGTGCTCTGCCTTCATTCAGAAAGAGTTTTACAGTGCTGGGACAACTACACCGCAATGCATTACCCCGATGTGGCAATATTGGTGGGCTCCACCTCTGATATGCACGTGGCAGAAAAAGCGATAGAGACACTCGAGGACGCGGGCGTTGCGTATGACTTGGAGGTTATCTCCGCGCATCGAGAGCCAACGCGCCTCGATGAATATCTTAAAAAAGCTCATGCTAAGGTTTATATTGCTATCGCAGGCCTATCTGCAGCTCTTCCAGGAATTATCGCGTCAAAGACGAACGCCCCAGTGATTGGTGTCCCTGTAAGCACCAAGCTCAGCGGTCTGGATGCGCTGCTCTCCATAGTGCAAATGCCTGCAGGAGTTCCAGTCGCGTCGGTCGGAATAGATAGCGGGAAAAACGCTGCGTTGTTTGCCCTAAGAATCCTGCAAGCAAATAACAGTGCGAAAGAATAAGTCCGCACTTCGCAACGACACCGGCCTAGCTCTTGTCGTTACTTAACGCCGCTTTTGCTATTTTTATCGCACAAAGATCTCCGCACATGGAGCAAGCATCGGTCTGTCGGTTTCGGCAGTTAAATTTCGCCCTGGCTAGATCGGGATCGACTGAAAGCCGGAATTGTTTTTCCCAGTCCAGGCTGGCCCGTGATTTGGCCATCTCTTCGTCCAGCTTGTGCGCGCGGGGCATTCCTTTTGCTAGGTCGGCAACGTGAGCGGCTATCTTTGTGACGATCGCTCCTTGCTTGATGTCCTCTGGTGTCGGCAACCCGAGGTGTTCTGACGGTGTTGTCATACACAAGAAATCGGCACCAAACATTCCGGCAAGAGCGCCCCCAATTGCTCCTGTTATGTGGTCATACCCCGGCGCTATGTCTGTGACGAGTGGTCCTAGTAGGTAGAGTGGCGCACCGCCGGTCAACGATTTCATCGCTTTGACGTTGGTCTCGATTTCGTTAAGTGGGACGTGACCAGGTCCTTCGACGAAGGCCTGAACGCCGCTTTCGCGAGCCCGCTGTGTGAGCTCTCCGAGCTGTATATATTCCATGAATTTAGGACGGTCGCTTGCGTCGTGCAAGCATCCCGACCTCATGCCGTCACCGAGGCTGATTACGAAGTCATACTCGTGTGCGAGTTCAAGGAGATAGTCATACTCAACGTAGAAGGGGTTGTCTTCGCTGTTGTGCACCATCCACGCAATGGTGAAAGCGCCGCCTCTGCTGACGACTCCCATAATTCTTTCGCTCTTCTTCAATACTTCGAGGGATTTCAAATTGACCCCCGCGTGGATGGTCATAAAATCAATGCCGTCTTGGGCGTGCTTGCGAACCGTGTCGAACATGTCGTCTGTCGTCATTGATACAACAGCGTCTCGCCGCATTGCTGCCTGATATATTGGCACAGTGCCAATCGGAGCTTCGATCTCTCGTAGGATTTGTCGCCGAATATTATCTAAATCTCCGCCTGTAGACAGATCCATGACAGTATCTGCACCGTATTTCAGTGCTATTCTTGCCTTTGCGAGCTCTTCGCTTTTGTCGATATGGTCTATTGATGTGCCAATATTGGCGTTCACTTTTGCACGCAACGCTTCGCCTATGCCGATCGGCTCAATATCGTGGGTTGCGTTCTTAGGTATAACGCAGCGTCCACCAGCAATAAGACGCCTAAGTCTATCGCTTGATATGCCCTCTGATTTGGCAGCGTTTCTTATGTCGTCGTTTAACCCTTTTTTTGCTTCTGTTAGTAGCGTCATGGTGCTAGTTTGATTACGGGTCCGCTCACACCTCGTTAAGTGATTACGCTCTTGTTGCTTAAAAATGTGAGCAGTGCTGGCATCGTGTAGATCGAGCCTAAGCTTTATCATACTGAGCGCCATAATGCATAGAAGTGCGTGTGGACACCTTTTCGCGACCTTATGAGAGCAACACCTTCTGGTTAATTGCAAAGAAAAATGCTGTTGTTGATCTAGGGTCCGTAGTTACAGCAAAACAGCTGCCGTTGGATGAAGCGTGTTGCATTATTTTGACTCACTTGCACTATGATCACACGGCGGCCTTAGATCAGTTGAAACTTCCTGATAAGACAGTCATTATGATGCACGAGGCCGATGCAAAAGAAATCGGCACGAGCGCTTCCGCGGCACATTTTTTTGGCGCACGTGCGCCTAAGTTTCGCGTCGATATTGTGCTTACGGACGGCGCAAAAATTGATCTCGGTGATTCGACGCTGCGCGTGATCCACACTCCTGGACACACGCCTGGAAGCATCTGCCTTTACGAAGCCCAATCGAAAAGTCTTTTTTCCGGAGACACAGTTTTTCCGTACGGTAGCGTCGGTCGTACTGATCTGCCTGGCGGAAGCTCGCGTGATCTGATACGCTCGATCTCGCGGTTGGTGAAGCTGGACGTCAGCGTGCTATACCCTGGTCACGGGGGGGTAACTTCAAACAACGTAAATGAACAGATCAAACAGTCTCTTGAGCTCGCCAAAGCAACGGAAGGTCCAGAATAATGTTGCTAGCGGCGTGTACGTCTTAGTTCTGTCGTTAGCCCGTGCCAAACGTGTGACGGTCGGAAAGCTCCGGACGATCCAATTTGCGCCAGGTTTCTACGCTTACGTAGGGTCAGCGTTGGGGCCGGGCGGTTTCAAACGCGTTGCACGCCACTTGGATGTGTCTACAGGGCGCAACAAGACACATAAGTGGCACATCGATCACCTCTCAGCCGTTGCAGAGATAATCGGGATAAGCGAAATCACAACCGGCGACCGAATCGAATGTGAAGTGGCGCGCAACTTGGCGCTAAACCCGGTGGTGACTAGCATCACGGGTTTTGGCTCCTCAGATTGTAGGTGCAGCTCGCACCTTTTCTATGCACGGCACCTTCACGATCTTAAAAACGCGATGCAGAGGTTCCTCGACGATCAATGCCAAGAGACAAGTTGTCTGTCAGTCAACGTCGAGAAGTTGCGAGAGAGCTGTGCGAAGCCGGAGCAATCCTCCACGCATAATTTATTTAAGGCTGCGAATCGAGGTCGCGAGCAACGGAGGATGGCCTGAATGGGAATACTCACCAATACAGTTGGGAGCTACCCAACGCACATTATCGGAGAAGCGCTGAAGGCAAAGATGAACGTTCAAGATCTTATGGCCGGAAAGGATCCATTCGTCACGTCGATTGAAGCCGCAGTCGCAGATCAACTCAGAGCCGGTATCGATCTAATCTCTGATGGCCAGGTTAGAGCGGACATGGTCAGCTTATTTGCAGCGGGGATTCCTGGCATGAAAAGCGATAGGGGTCGCTCATACATAACTGGAAAAATTAGTCGGCCCCTGAGAGCTGTTACTGTAAACGACTTCATGTTGGCACGGCAGTGTGCTGGACAGGATGCTAAAATCAAAGGGATCGTGACCGGCCCTGCAACGCTCGCCGCATCCTCGTCTTTGAGTTCCGGCACGCCGTACCGGTCGAGTCTCGATCCGCGCTTGCTTGATGACTTGGCAAAAGCGCTCCGCTTTGAAGCAGAGCAGCTCGTTCGTGCTGGAGCAGATGTTTTGCAGATCGATGAACCCGTTTTGTATAATGTGGAGGTCGAAAAAGTAATGAGGTTTGTTGACGCGGCGGTCGATAATATAAAGGTCCCTGTGAAGCTTCACCCCCACGTTGCATCCTTCAAGGATTATGAGCAGCTGCTGAAGCTGGAAAACGTACAATTCATCGGCGTCGAAGCAGCGAAATTCCCCGTTTTGCTAGACAAATTGACAGGCGCTGCATTTGAAGGTCACGGAAAAAAAGTCGCCCTCGGCGTGGTCGACACTGACCGCCAAGAGGTCGAATCGGTAGAAACTGTAAAGAAGCGAATCGAGCGGGGCATAGACGTCTTTGGTGCAGATATGTGGATAAATCCCGACTGTGGGCTACGCTTTCAGAAAAGGGAAGTGGCATTTCAAAAGCTTAAGGTGATGGTTGACGCCGCAACGAGCGTCAAACGCGAGCTCAATTTATCGTAGCATCCACCACTACATGTACAATTCCCGGGGCGTAGTCCTTTACTTTGCGCACGCTGAGCAACTCAACAGATCGAGTGAGTGCTCGTGCGGCTTGCGTCACGTGAGTGCAAGGGCGCTCGCGCATTAATCCTAACGGGACGATTTCGTGGTAGTGCACGACGCCACCGGGAGCGAGAGCTTGAAATGCTTTGCAAAGATAGTCGCACGCCTCAAAATGTCCCATTAGTACTCGGTCAAATTGCTCTTTTGGGGTGACGTCAGCGCAGTTGCCCAAGATGGGTCGGACTATGCCGTCAACGTTGTTAAGCGTAATATTCTGCTGTAGGTAACCAAATGCAACTGAATTGAGTTCAATCGCGCATATCGACTGAGGATGTGCGTGCACTGCCATTGGTATGCAAAGCTGGCCGATGCCACTGAACATATCGAGGACTTTTTCGTTGCAGCCGACTTTGCTCATTCGAACTCGCTCCGCAAAGTTGCCTGCAGAGAACATGACGCGGCTTGCGTCGAGTGCGAATTTGCAATAGTTCTCCTTATGGATCGTGCTCGTTTCTGACCCTGCTATGACTTCGATGTCAGGTGTACGGAGGCTTCCGCGTACTCCTTTGTCCCACAATGCACTCTTGCAGCGTGGGTAAAGGTCCAGCAACGCCTCGCCTATCTCGTGCTTGAGGTGCTCAATTTCCGGCGGGATGTTTACTAGCACCAAGTCGCCAAGGATCTGCCACCTGCGGGGAAGCAGCTGTTTTTCGTCTTCTTCGAGTGGCGCAGGTAGCAATGGTTCAAGCAGCTGATGCCCTCTCATGGAAGGATGAACACTCCTTCTTGGGTCTTCACGACCTGTATTTCTCTACCTTGGTCGTCTTTACAAACATATGGGGGCCTTTTAACGGTAAGAGTGGCGTAAGTCTCTGGATCGAGCAGGTGGGCTTCATCGGCATCGATCGATACTAACACAGTTTGTTTCGCTTCGCTTCGAGCGCCTAAAAGTTGGGCGTTGCGCAAATCCTCTGCATTCAGAGCAGCGCTTTGGCCTGTTTCAAGGTCGACCGCGTTTGTCGTGCTTGTGGCCGAGCATATCTCATAAATGTGTTGCTTGGCCGAAATAATCGCGCCTGTCGGAAATTCAGGCAGCCTTACGACGAAGGTCACACGGTAAATGTCCTTTCCGTCGCGTCGTCCCACAAGCTTGGCCGAATCGCTAAGGTTGCCCCCCATCTCTCGAACCAAGGCGCGGACAATTCGCTTTGCGGCTTTGACTGTGCCGACGTACAGGTCTAGGCCCTCTCTTAGCTGAATGGTCTTAGCGATAAACGCCAACCTATCCGCCTTCTGTGCACGGTCATTGGTTCGTGTTGCGATTTCGAGGGCGCGCTGCCGCTCGGCCTTGTCCGGCGTCCTGTGGTCGCCGCGTATTTGAACTTTGCTTTCGTAGTAACCGCCTGAGATCCTACTGCATCTGTCGCACGAAGCCCGGTCTACGCGAACATTTACATCAAAACTCTTGTGTTGCGTATCTCCTACGTGAGGAGCGTCGACTTCGACCCGCGCACGCACCATCGTTCGCGTAACTTCATTCAAAACAACCTTGACTGTTGCTTCGTCTGCATCGATCGTCAGAGCCTCTTTGACCACACGCTCGATTGCTTTACCGAGATCGTCGTTCAGCCAGTGTCCCTTGAAAAAGTGATCGGAGCACGTCGGACACATTTTGATGGTGAGGAATTCAGGAACTGCCGCGATAGTACGGTCTTGTGCGAGACACCGCTCGCATATCCCATCCGAGGGCCCACCACAGCTGGGACAAACGCTCTTTGGAGTCAAATGATCGCCTGTGATTTAGAAAAGAACCATTTGGGCGTGCGGAATGCCGTCAATTGTGATCACACAGTGCTTATCTATGATGCCGCTGTCAATGCCGCAGGCAACAGACTGTTCGCCGACAAGATTCGCGATCGTGGCATCTTCGAGTGCCATTTTCACCTCGTGTTCATCTGCAGGACGACCCTTGAAGAAGTCTTCGTTCACCGAGAGGTGAAGCTCTCCTTCACGAAAGGTGTGTCCTATTAGTTCTGAATCGCATACAGCTACGAGGATCTCTTGGTTGACACTGTATGACTTCAAGTACATAGTCGTCAGAGTACCGACATCATCGTTTTCGAGCATTTTATTGTTGTGTAAGCCTATAGTTACGGCTGTACCTTACTGGCTCAAATATTGCCGCTTGCTGCACCAGTCGGGCTATTTCGGCTTCGACTTTGTCCTTTTCAAATCCTAGTTTCGATGCCCTCTCTACAATTGTGTCAATGTGTGCGGATCCCGCCTCACGTTCGAGTTCCCTGATGATATCCCTAATGTTTTTGATACGCTCTTGTTGACTTTTGCTTTTTCCAACGGCTATTACGTCGAAATCTCGCTTCCCCGTTTCAGGGTCTACGCCGACCTCTTTTAGACACGCTTCGACGATTAGAATAACGCGTTTTGCGTCCTCGAGCGTCACCCACTTGCTTAGTCTCATGCGCGCGCTCGCTTCGGCAAGCCGCACTAGAGCTTCAAGCTGACGAGCGGTTATAGGGATCGGCGAGCCCTCGCCGCCTTGTTTCCTTAAGCCTACGTAGTAGTCTATGAATTGTTGCTTGGCATCTTCAGTGAGGATTGGATTTACCCTTTTCGCATACCCGATGAACTTGCGAAGCAGCTCTGCTTCAATTTCCGGACTTATGATGCTCATTGCAGCCTCTACCTCTTGATTGGGCATTCCGGAGGAGGCAAGCTCTCCAGCAAAATGCGACTGGAGTATGTGTTTCGCGATGCCCGTATCAGTGTTCTCGTTTGGTACATCGGTCAACACGAAAATCAGGTCAAAGCGAGAAAGAAGAGTGGGCTGCATGTTGATTTGCTCAGCGATTGATTCGTACGGGTCGAATCTTCCGTATCGCGGGTTCGCAGCTCCCAGCAGGGCGCAGCGGCTCTTGAGGTTTGCCATAATTCCCGCTTTTGCCACGCTGACAGTTTGCTGCTCCATCGCTTCGTGCAGAGAAGATCTATCCTCAGACCGCATCTTGTCCATTTCATCAACTGCCGCAATTCCTTGATCTGCGAGCACAAGTGCACCCGCCTCTAGAGTCCATCTGCCATCGCCAAATTCATCTTTTATCGCGGTTGCCGTTAACCCCGCTGATGTCGAACTCTTGCCACTGGCGTATATGCCTCTAGGCGCGAGCTGGACCACGTACCGCAGCAGTTGTGATTTACCTATGCCAGGATCGCCCACAAGAAGAATGTGAATATCGCCCCGTATGTGTGAGCCGTCAGGAAGCTTTTTCGGCACGCCCGAAAACAGTTGGAGCGCTATTGCCTCCTTGACGCCCTCATAGCCGAAAATTGATGGAGCTATTGATCGCACGATTGCGCGATCAATTCCTGCGGTCTTTGCAAGCTCGACTATTTTGGTTTCATCCTCGGGCGATATTTCGATGTCCCGAAATTCTTTATCTTCTACTTCTATTGAATTTGCCTCGAGAAACAAGTCGAAGGTCGTGCTTTTCACGTTTTGATACTGCCGTTGAGCAACGCGCAGTAAGCCAGTCATAACAACTCTATCACCGGGAAATACCATTCCGGCCAGCGTTGCTTCCACGTTTGCATCGAGCGTCTGCGGTTGTTCCCCTCCTTTCAAGCCTTCAGGGGACTCTTGCAGCCGAATTTTTTGGGCATCTGCGAATTTAGAATGTGTGAAATTCAACTTGAAAGGACCTTTCTTTCTGCAGACCCGGTGAGAGCATTCAGCCGGCTCTTTGAGCTTCGCATCATCTTGTTCGACGCTCGTTATGTTGCCGCAGCTCAAACATTCAAAGCCGGCTTCGGTGAGCTTTGGACGAACTTCCGTGGCTTTACGTACAAGCCCCTCGATTGAGACGAGCTTGCCGACGTGGTTACTTCTCAGGTCCCTAATCTTTGTCTTATCAGGAACGTTGACGATGCGTATTTCCGCGTCTAGTTTGCATTCGATGGGCAGATCATATTCAAGGAGCGCATCGTGCGCAGACCCTAGCACAGGCTGTGGGCTATCAATCAGTGCATCGGCCAGAGCGATGTCGAAGTTTTGTAGGGCCTGATAATCCACATCGATACTGTTCACTTCTGGGTAATCGCTCGCGAGCTTGAGTATCTGGCTCTCGTAGTATCGGACGAAGAATGTCGCCCACCGCTCCTTAAAATCACTACTCATGCAGATTAAACACTATGCAAATCATCCCACATAAATGTGAGCGAAGCACTTACGAACTAATTAAAGCTTGAAATAAGGCGTTCCGGCGATTCTGCAAATTGGCGTATTTGCGTCAGCGCGAAACCGCACGAGGACCTAATTCCCTACCTTTCGATAAACATCAGCGGATAGTCAGCGTCCTCGTCGTACTGCATCTTCACGAGCACTTTGGCTGTCCCATAGGCGACAACGAGCTGGACGTCGAGCATCTTGCCTTCAAGTTCTGCGTAGCCAAATTTGTTGATTTTCGATGCTACGCGGTCGCTGTTGATTCTGACAGTGATGTTCTCGACGTAGGGTTGTACCCGTATACTTTCTTCTATTGCTTTTTCAAGGGTCGTAATTGTGTTCAAATCAAGTGGTGCGCCGACGTATTGGTGATATAATGCACCAAGTTTTATACCTGCTTCGAAAAGCGCTTGGTCTCTCTCGTTTATCTGAAATACCTCCGGTACAACGGGTTCAGAACATACACAATTGAGAGCAGTAGGAGAATGGCGGAGATAATCGAATAACTCGTTCCGATCGAGTAGAGAAGAAGGATGACCAGGAGCAATGCGCCCACGACGGTGAGAGTAATTGTGTTTCTGACTTTCGGGTAATTGACATCGCTCACCATCAGTCCTGCGAGGACGAGAGCGACTGCCAACAAGCCGACGGGTGGAAGTCCCGCAAGAATATACAGCGCGACTATCATGCCAGCCGCAGTGATGGGCAACCCGGAGAATGCGGCTTCCTGAGGGGCGATGTTGTACCGTGCAAGTCGCAGCATCCCGCTGACTAAGTATAGGAATGATACGACGAAGATCAAAAAGAAGAGACTGCGATAGCCGACGGCGTCTCTGACCGCGTAGTACACCAGAATTGACGGTACCAACCCGAAAGAAACAAAATCTGCGAGTGAGTCGAGCTGGAAGCCGAGGCTTCCCTGTCCTCGTGTCCTGGCCAGGTAACCGTCAGCTCCGTCGGCGAGGACGCACACAAGAACAAACGCTGCGGCGATACCAATGTTGTTGGCCTCCGCCAGAAGGAGGATGGCTAGCATGCCAAACAGCAAGTTCACTATTGTGGCAACATCCTGCTCCCGGATTTCCATATCAAAAGGTAACCACATAACACCTGCCCCTATATGCCCAATCTAGCGATTGTCGTCTTTCCCGCTTTGACTCTTTGCCCTCGCGATACGACGAATGAGTAACTGCTAGGGAGTGCAACGTCGACCCGTGAGCCAAACCGAATCATGCCTATTCTCTGGCCCCTCCCGAGAATTTCATTTTGCTTGACGTAGCATACGATCCGTCTGATAACTGCACCTGAGATTTGGGTGACGACAACATTGCCAAGCCGAGTTCGTATAGTGATGCTGTTCCGCTCGTTTTTGTCCGATTCCTTGTGAAAAGCGGGGAGTCTACCTCCTTTGTGGTAACGTATGTCGACGACTTCACCATCGATAGGAGCTCTGTTGACGTGTACGTTATGGATGTTCATAAAAATGCTGAGCTGGTTGTCTTGTATCTTTAGCACTCTGCCGTCTGCGGGACTGACTACGTCGGTCGCGTTGTGGCTGTCCGATAAGCGTTCAGGATCTCTAAAAAAAAGAAGAAGGAATAATGTAGGGACCATTACGAGGAACGCGTACGGAGTGAAGAATCCCGTGAACACCGTTAGCGCGGCCCCCGCCAGAATCCAATATTCAGACCCCGTTGCTACCACGCGTCACGCCTCCTTTCAACAAATCAAATACGCCGACTACCGCGTCAAGTAATTCGGGGAGTATCAGGAACACTAAGTAAGAGATGAGCATCAGTGCAAGTAAAGATCCAAATTTTGCAATGACATCGTGCGACACGTAGAAACTGTTGGCCGGCAATCCAAACCATTGGTTACCGGTAGCTGTTAGCACAAACGCATCACGAACGATGTTTAGAATGTAGATTGTGGGGATAGAGACCATGAATGCCGCCAATTTTCTGCGCGGAGGTGCAGAAACGCAAGCTACGACCCCAAGGAACAGCGCGATGCTTTGAATGCCAGTGCAGGCGAGGATGAATTGAACCGGGGCGCCGTTAAGCGTCAACACGTTCCAATTGGCCTGTACTGCCGGCACGCCTAAAGAATTTAATAGCAAGGCAGTCTGCGCTGCAACTGCAGCTATCAAAGCGTGGCTGAGAGACGAAAATTGTGCGAAGGAAAAGTAGAATATGCCACCTACTGCTGCGGCTTTCGTAATGAGCAATGTTAAGTCGTCAGCTTTCGTCCACATCACATAGCCGACGAAGCCGCAAAAAACAGCAACGAGAATACATACTAAGATGTTGAAATAATCGTCAATTGCGAGATAATTCACGGGTTGGTATGCCCAGTAGAGCGCGAAAAAAACCCAGCCGGCAGCTCCGAGCGGATATGTGAACTTACGCGGCGCAACGATTGCTATTATGAAAAGAACGAGCGCAATCCACAACAAAGGTTGTATGAAGTCCACCAAGGGCCGTATCACTCCATCAGTTCACAACGCCTTATAATAACGCTGGCATATAACTATTTTGACTCCGCTTTTCCCTGTGTTCCTCCAACCGCGGCCGGAGTTTTGTCCGTGTTAGCGTCGCAGCAACGGCCTATATATTTATCGCATTAGAGACAAAGGATTCACTCGTAAGAAGCGATGCGTAATCGGTATCTGTGATCGATATGGAATTCTGTCCAAAGTGCAAGAGTATTATGCTTCCTAATGAAGACTTCGTGACGTGTCGGACGTGTGGTTTCACCAAAGAAAAAAGTCAATTAGCTAAGCAGAAGCACATTCACGAAATTTCTCGCAATACACGGACCATGTTGGTAATCGAAGGCGATTCAGAAGCCGGCTTGCCTACAATCAAGGCGCATTGTTCTGAATGTGGCAACGACAAAGCCTACTGGTGGCTCAGACAATTGCGTTCTGCAGATGAGAGCGAAGTACGGTTCTTTCGATGTACGAAGTGCAGCAAGACGTGGCGAGAATACAACTAGTTGCAAGAGATCACGCGTACGGGCGGCGCTTACTCAAAAACGTGCAGAAACACAGTGGACTTCGTCGACCACGCTAGAGCCAACCGGATGCAACACTGAAACCGCAGTCGGCGTGCAAGGTCGACTCAAATTTTGCAAATGGATAT
>Ga0187885_10003767_pt1 | contig 12965 bp, 10 predicted proteins | sample June2016WEW_20_1_3_FD_132970 | JGI IMG/M metagenome (GOLD analysis project Ga0187885, IMG submission 132970) | Peatland microbial communities from SPRUCE experiment site at the Marcell Experimental Forest, Minnesota, USA - June2016WEW_20_100 | ecosystem: Environmental > Terrestrial > Soil >... | reverse complement strand
GGCGGCTCGGCGGCTGGTGCCGCAGCAGTTCCTCGGCGGGGACGGACAGGGCCTTGGCCAACGCGTCGATCAGGGACAGCTTCGGCTCACGGCGGCCGTTCTCCAGCAGGGACAGCGCCGAGGGCGCCCGCCCCACCCGGGCGCCAAGCTCGGCGAGCGTGTACCCGCGGGCGCGGCGCAGATGTCGGAGCCGCTGCCCGAATGTCGCAAGGTCTAGACCACTTGATGGAAATCCCGGCAGCTCTTTCTCCAAGAACTCTGTCACATATTCATCTTAGATGAAATCTGAGCATTCTTCAGGACCTTCGGCTCTAGCTTTGCCCCCGGAAGGCCCGCAGGCTCGAAAGTAACCAGGGGACGGCGGAACGTCGGGAGGATCCAGTGAACGAGAGTCGCCTCGAGGGCACAGCGAACGGCACGAGCAACGGCAAAAACGGGAAGGGACCGCTCAGCGGGCCGCAGCAGCAGGCCGCGGGCCTGGCCCATGTGTGGGCCACCGACCCGCGCTGGCGCGGCACCGAACGGACCTATTCTGCGGACGACGTAGTCCGGCTGCGCGGATCCGTGCAGGAGGAACGCACCCTGGCCCGGCTCGGGGCACAGCGGCTATGGACCCTGCTGCACCAGGAGGACTACATCGCGGCCCTCGGCGCGGTGACCGGGAACCAGGCGGTCCAGCAGGTGCGGGCCGGGCTCCAGGCCATCTACCTGTCCGGCTGGCAGGTCGCGGCCGACGCGAACCTGGCTGGCGAGACCTACCCGGACCAGAGCCTGTACCCGGTCAACTCGGTCCCGCAGGCGGTCCGCCGGATCAACAACGCGCTGCTGCGCGCCGACCAGATCACCTGGGCCGAGTCGGACGGCACGGACAGCAAGTACTGGCTCGCGCCGATCGTGGCCGACGCGGAGGCGGGCTTCGGCGGCGTGCTGAACGCGTTCGAGCTGATGAAGTCGATGATCGCGGCAGGCGCCGCGGGCGTGCACTGGGAAGACCAGCTGGCCTCCGAGAAGAAGTGCGGCCACCTCGGGGGGAAGGTGCTCATCCCCACGTCCCAGCACATCCGCACGCTCAACGCCGCCCGGCTGGCGGCCGACGTCGCCGGCGTGAGCAGCCTGGTCATCGCCCGCACCGACGCGCACGCCGCCACCCTGATCACCAGCGACGTGGACGAGCGTGACCGGCCGTTCATCACCGGCGAGCGTACGGCTGAGGGCTTTTACCGGGTGCACAACGGGATGGCCGCGTGTGTGGCCCGCGGCCTGGCCTACGCGCCCTACTCGGACCTGCTGTGGATGGAAACGTCCACCCCGGACCTGGACGAGGCCCGGGAGTTCGCCGAGGCAATCAAGGCCAGGTACCCGGACCAGATGCTGGCCTACAACTGCTCGCCGTCGTTCAACTGGCACCGGCGCCTCGATGACGGCACGATCGAGAAGTTCCAGCGTGAACTGGGGCAGATGGGCTACAAGTTCCAGTTCATCACGCTGGCCGGCTTCCACGTCCTGAACTACTCGATGTTCGATCTCGCCCAGGGCTACGCGGCCGAGGGCATGCCCGCCTACGTCAGGGTCCAGGACGCGGAGTTCGCCGCCGAGTCGCGCGGGTACACGGCCACCCGGCATCAGCGGGAGGTCGGCACCGGGTACTTCGACCTGGTCGCGTCCGCGATCAGCCCGCAGTCGTCCACCACTGCGCTCCGCGGGTCGACGGAGAGCGAGCAGTTCTCCGCGGCGCACTGAGTTCCGCGTCCGGGCGCGGAACCCGGGCGCGGAACCGGGACGCCAGAGCGGGTCAGGCTGTGCCGGCCTGACCGGCCTGGCCCGGTAGGGACACCCGCGGGGAGCCAGGCTAGGAAAGCAGCCGGGTCTGCGTGGGGCGGCCGGGGGTCTCGTCCTCGGCGTCGGCGCTCCCGCGATCGTTGCGGCCCTCGTGGCGCCACCGGGACGGGACGAATACCGGGCAGATCATCAGGGTGCCCAGCAGGACGAGCACGCCGCTTATCAGCATGGTGTGAAATCCCGCGCCGTACCCCTCGCCGCCCAGCGGGATGAGCCTGGCCGCGAACTGGGCGTTCAGCCCGAGCACCCCGGTCCAGGCCAGCATGACCGCTCCGGGCAGTGCCGTGCTCAGCGGGGAGACCGGCGCCACCATGAGGATGCCGAGGAACAACCCCACCAGGACGAGGACCCCGAGTGCGCTCAGGCCGCTGATGCTGGTCAGGCTGATGCTCTGCGCCGCGAGTCCGGTCATGTGCGCCACTGACCAGCCGCCGCCGAAGTAGATCGCCGCGGCCAGGGCGACCCCGAACGCTACTCCCATCAAATGCCTCGTCACGTGATCACCACCTCCTGGCCGCCGGTTTTATGTGCATCCCGGCGCAAAACTCTACTTGAACGCCCCATGAGCAGCAGCCAGGACTGCTATTCCCGCCTGCCACATTGCCCCCAGCCACTCAGGACCGGAGGACGGGAAGCCGGCGAGATAGCGGGCCAGCCACCAGTTCCAGGCGCCGGGCGCGGCCCGTCCCAGCGGGCCACCCACGCGGGCAAAGAGCACGCCACACCCGGTCCCCCGGCGGCCAGGAATGGCGCGACGGCGCCGTCCGCCAGGAAAGGAATTGCCGCCAGAATAGCGCTACATAATGCTAGGCCACTGGCCCAATACCGTCCGGCGGCCGGACGGGCTTGGGCTATCCCAGACGGGCATTTGTCTCGCTCGGGTACAAGGGAGCCGGCTCCGGCGGCGAGACCAACGCGCCGGCGTACAGCGATTCGCGGCCGGCCAGGCCCTGCTGACCAAGTACTTCCCGCGCAGCACGGCCAACCCCACCAACGTCATCTTCAAGCTGAAGCGGCCCGCATGGGACGACGGCGCCGCGCTGGCCAGCGCCGGGCGGCAGCTGTCCAGCAGCGGGCTGTTCATCAAGATCACCGGGCCGCCCGACCCGACCGGGTACGCGCTGACCCCGGCCCAGTACCCCGCGCTGCACGCCCTGCTCGAGCCGGCCAAGCGGCTGCCGCCGCTGCCGCCAGCCGGGCTGAAGATCCCGGCGGCCGGCTACCAGCTGTACCGGGCGACCGCACAGTGCGTGAGCCCGGACGGTCACACGATCCAGTTCGCCACCGGGCTGAAGGCCGCTGACGCGGCCAGCACATCCGGGCTGGACGCCATCCCGTCGATCAGGGCCGAGACCACATGGGCCGCACGCCCGGCAGCAGGCGCGCACAGGCGGCCCTCTGGAGCCGGAGGGAGCCGAGGTGAGCTAGGCCAGGGAAGTCTCGCCGGCCAGCGCGTCGGTGGCCGAAGGGTCGTCCCCCAGCGCGTCGGTGGCCGAAGGGTCGTCCGCCAGCGCGTCGGTGGCCGAAGGGTCGTCCGCCAGCGCGTCGACCGCCCCGGCCAGATCGGCGAGCGCGGGGAGCGCCTCGACCAGCGTCACACGGCTGTCGGGCGGCAGTTCCCTCAGCGCCAGGCTCAGCAGCCGCTCGTTGAGGCTCTTCCAGCGCAGCACGGCCGTCATGCCGGCGGGCGTGAGATCGAGGCTGGCGGTACGCCGGTCACCCTCGCCGCCGGTCCGGGTCACGAGTCCGGCCTGGCGCAGCGAGTTCGACAGGGTAGCCACCGAACTGGGCGCGAGCCGGAGCAGCCGGGCCAGCTGTCCCGGGCGCGACCCCGGATTCTCCGCCATGCATGACAGCATCTCGAGCTGAGCCACGGACAAGCCGGCCCCGGGGTCAGCGGCCCGGGCGGCGCGGCGCATCGCACGCCGGAGCCGGGAGACCGCGTCGGCGAGGTCTGCTGAGTGCACCTGGGTTCCGAGTAGTGGGGGCATGAAACCGAGTATACCGACTGGCAAACTAGAGATAAAGGCTTCTGTGCTGTTACCAAAGCAGACCTGCCGTCCCGGCCGGCCAGGCCCCGTCCGCAACGGGGCTCCGTGACCGGCAAAGCGGCGCTGGCGGGCGCGCGTCAGGCGCTCTGCGGACTATCCGCGTTCCGGCCACCGGCCCGCCTGGCCGCGAATAGTGTGCGGTGATCTGCGGGACATGCCGGCCCGGTACTGGCCAGGAGAGCCTGCGACAGACAGACTCGTCACCGGGGGAAGTCCGAGCTACGCCCTCGCGCGGCATCACGCTCGCCGGCCTCGCCGGCCGGCGCAGAAGGGACGCCGATGCAGGAACTGCGCATCGTCGCGGTCAGCGAGGACGGCAGTTATGCCGTGCTCGCGGTACCGGGGCGCGGTGGGCGCTTTTCGCTGCCGATCGATGACCGGCTGCGGATTGTCGCCCGCGGGCAGTTCTCCCGGCTTGCTCAGTACGAGATCGAAGTGGAGAGTCCCTTGCGACCCAAGGAGATCCAGGACCGGATCCGTGCCGGAGAAACCGCGGAGGAGATCGCTGACGCCGCGGGCGTGCCTATCGAGCGGGTCCGCCGCTTCGAGGGCCCCGTGCTGGCCGAGCGCGCGTACCGGGCGCAGGAGGCGCAGGGCGCGTCCGTCAGGCAGCCCGGTGACTCCGGTCCCGGGCCGCGCCTCGGCGAGATCGTCACCGAGCGCCTCGCCGGGCTCGGCGTGCCCGCCGAGGAAGCACAGTGGGACTCGCGCAAGCGGGGCGACAACAGCTGGCAAGTCCAGCTGATGTTCACGATCAGCGGGAGGCCGCTGATGGCGGAGTGGGTGTTCGATCCCCGGCGCCGCCATGTTGCCCCGGCCGACGATGACGCGGCCCGGCTCTCGCTGCCCGAGGCCGATCTGGCCGGGCTGGCGCCTGGACCCCGGGCTCCGGCCCGGGCTACGGTCACTCCCATCGGCAGCCGGCTGGCGGCCGCACCGCCGCCCGCCCCCGTGGACGCGCGGCCCGAGCCGGCGCCGGCCCCCGAGCCGGCGGTGAGCCCGGCGGGCCCAGCCGAAGTGCACCCGGCACGGGCCACGGAAGCACGGGCGGCGGAGGCCCAGCCGGCGCGGGTAGCCGCAGCACACTCACCGCGCGCCGCCGAGACCATCCCGGCGCACGCCGCCGAGCCGCGCCCGGCGGCCGAACTGGCCGAGGCCGCGCCGGACGCAGACGGCGAGGAGACGGCCGCGCCGCAGCGCGGCAGGACCCGCAAGGCCGCCGGAGGCCGCTCCAGGAGGTCGTCTGTGCCGTCCTGGGATGAAATCATGTTCGGCACATCACGCCAGCCAGAGTAATAGGGCCAGACTGGATTTAAGCGGTCCGGCCTGGCCGCCTTTCTGGCGCTATCCGGGCCTGGCTCCGGCGCGCTTACGCCCGGGCGAGCCGATTCGCTCGGTTATCCCCCCGTGATCCGAGCGGGCGGATAACCGCGATCCGTGGCGTGGCGTGGCGGGGCACGGAGCGCGATTGTTCATCTCCCGGTAATGGGCTTGCAGTTACCGAGGGTAATCTTCTGCGCCGCGTCGCTGCAGGCAGGCGGCGCAGGACCCCCACCGGGCACCGATTCGGCCGCTGTTCACGATCCGCACAAATCAGTACGGTCGGGGTCCGAACACCCGCACGCTCGCCCGGCGGCGAGCCTTTGTGCCATCAATCACAGAGCCGAATGCCAGGGGCGATCCGCCCCTGGCATGGATCCCGCAGATAGCAGCGGGCCATCACGCCGATGGGGCTGACAGCCGGCCGCGGCTATCCCCCCAGTACCCCGCACCCTGGTCCCGGCCCCGATTTGCGGCCTCCGCCCGGGCATCCCGTCCCCCGCCCGGCGCAACACCCCCGCGATCGCGTCGGCTCCCGGCCCGTTCGGGGGCCGGACCGCGTACGATCGGCCAGCGTGAGCCGCGCACCGCAGAGACGTGGGCACCGGGGAACGGGCCGCCGGGTGCTGCGGCGCGTCCGCGCAGGTGCCGCCGCGCTGACCGTGATTACCTTGGTCAGCGGCTGCGGCCTGGTAGGCGGCCCGACGACCATCGCCGCGAACGTCCCGGACCAGATGACCGTGACCAGCCAGGTGTTCAACCAGCATCTGTTCCCGCGGGCCTACACCTGCCACGGAGCTGGGCAGAGCCCGTCGCTGCACTGGTCCGGCGCACCGCAGGGCACGAAATCACTGGCCCTTCTCGTCGATGACGCCTCGGCGCCGATCCAGCCCTATATCTACTGGATCGTGTTCGATATCGGATCGCAGACAACCGGTATCCAGGCCGGGCAGGTTCCGCCCGGCGCGCGGCAGGCGGACAACAGCAAAGGAACCAACCGATATGATCCGCCCTGCCCGGTGAATGGCCTCCACACGTACCGCTTTACCGTCTACGCCCTTAGTAGGTCACTGTCGCTGCCGGATGGTGTGGCCATGAAAACCGCCTGGAGCGCAATCGCACAAGCGGCTATCGCGCGCGGCAGACTGCAGACAACCGCCAGTCCGTAATCGGCCGATCGCAACGGGTAAACGGACTTGGCAAAAAAATCCCTAATCGCATGACACCGCTCATACGGTCCGCCAGACTGACTGATCAGTAGCTCAGCCTTGGATGGATTCGAGGCGCTAGCGATACAGGGGAAGGCCCGCGTGATGGCCGCGTTGGCCTCGCTGGCGCCGCCCATACGGCCATGGCTTGTTGGGTGGTGCAATGTTCCTGCTCGTGATCGGCCTCGTCGCCGTTATCGTCGCGGTCCTCGTCGCGGTTTTCCTCGTGGCGCGGCGCCGTGGTGATGATGAGGAGCCAGGCGGGCGGCAAACCGTCCGGGACCGGCTCGGCGGCCGCAGCCGCGACTCCCGCTGGGGCGCCGACCCGCGCGTAGCCCGGAAAACGGCGGGCCGCGGGGCCGCGCTGTCCAGGCGGCCCGCGGGGGAGCCCCGCGGTTACGGCGGCCCGGATCGCGACTACGAACGAGCCGGTTTCGATCAGTCCCCCGGGTACGAACCGTCGCCACGTGGCTACGGGGCCCGTCCCACCCCCAGCCGCGATGGCCAGCGCACCGAGCGCATCCCGGAGGCCCGCCGGGGCGCGCGCTCACACGAGACACCCGAGCCCGCCGCGCCGGCCGGTTCCCGGGCACCTCGCGCTGCCACGGCGCCCCGCCGTGGGGCCGTGGGCACGGATACCGGCCCCCGGGCCGCCCTCTACGACACCGGCCCCTCCGCCGTGGATTTCGCGACCACGCGCATCGACGCCGACCCGGACCTGGCCGACTCTGACGTCTTCCCACGGGTACGCGCGGAGATCCCGGAAACGGAGGCCAAGGCCCGGCCGAGGAACCAGCCCAAGGGACGTGGCCGGCCGTCCCGTGGCCGGCACGACGACGATGACGACGACTGGCCGAGCACGGAGTGGGACAAGCTCTCGGACGAGCAGTACTGGGCTCAGCTGTCCGCCGACAAGCCCCTCGCGACCATGGCCCGCAGTGCGCAGCCCAGCGCCCCGGTCCCGGCGCCCAAGCCCGCCCCGGCCGCGAGGCCGGCCAGGGCTGGCGCCCAGCCGCCGGTGCCCGGGCGCGCGGCTTCACGGCCCCAGCCCGCTCCGGATTCCGACCTGGATAGCCCAGGCCTCCGCCAGACCGCCGACCGTGCCGGGCGGCCGTCCGGCCGCCCGGGCGCACCCCAGCGGGCAGATAGCGCGGATACCGACCCTGGCCGCCCCGGCCTGGCCAGCCGTCCTGGATCGGCAGCGCAGGCCACCGAGCGCTTCCCGGCCAGGAACCGCCATGAGGACGCGGATACGACGCCCCCCAGCCCCGTACCGCCCAGCGCTGCACCGTTCATGCCCGCGGCCCAGGCTGGGGTACAGCCAGGAGCCAGGAGCCAGGCGCCACGGGCCCGGGGCGACGACGACCCTCTGACCAGCCCGGCGTTCGCCCGCAGCGCGGTGGCGGAAGACAGCGGGTCTTACCGGACCACCAGCGGGCGGCAGGGCCGGCCGGGCACCGGCTCCTCCGGCGTCCCCCGGGGCGGCTCCGCTGATGAGCGCTCCGGCAGCTACCCCGTCGCGCCGGACGGCTACCCCAGCGTGGCAGACGCCTATCCCCCCAGCTACCCCGGCTCTTCCGGCGGCTACCCGGTGACCGGCCGGGACAGCTACCCCGGACCGGCCCGGCCGCGCGACAGCTACGCCGGCCCGGCCGACGGTTACGAGGCCTATCCGGCGGCGCCGGGCGGGAGCCGGGACTACCCGGCCCCAGCGTCCGGTGGCAGGCACGGGTACCCGGCCGGCCAGGCTGACCGAACCGACCCCGGTGCGTCACGAACCGATCCTGGCGGGTCGCGGACCAGCCCGGGAAGGCGGCGCAGCACACCGGCCCGGCAGGCAGCCCCCAGCCAGGCCCAGCCCAGCCAGCCGCCCGGCACGAGCTATCCGGCCGGGCCGGCGACCGCAGCGACGGCTCCGGGCTGGGGCAGCGACCGTAGCGCCGCAGCCGAGGCCCCCTCGGCGCAGTCTGGCGTCAGCAACCCGTACGGCAGCTACGTGGACACGGCCCGGCCGACTCCCCCAACCTCGGCACCACGGGCAGCCTCCGTACCACGGGCAGCCTCGGCATCGCCACCGCCAGCTCCGGCGCGTACACCTGCCCCGGCAGCGCCCCCAGCCTCGTATCCGCCAGCCCAGCAGCCGGCCAGCGGCAACAGCTACCCCGGATACACGACCGGCCCGGCAGCGGCCTACTCAGACCCGTACGGCTCCGGTCCGGGCGGCGGCTACCCGGCCAGCGGCCCGCAGCCGGTCGCCGGCGGCCGGGCGGAGCAGGGCAGCACCTGGTATTCGGCACCGCCAGCGGCGGCCATGCCGCAGCCGCCGGCTAGCCCCTACCCGTACCAGCCGGAGCGCGGATACCCGGGTACCGACGGCTACGGCACTCAGCCTGGCCAGGCTGGCTATCCCGGCCTGCCGCGCGCGGCAGGCCGGGATGACACCCGCTACCGGAACGGGCAGACTGATGACCTATACGGCCCTGACGGGTACAGCGGCTATCACTCTCGTCAGGGTTGACAAACCCACCCCGCGCGCCGCGACAATGTGCCGATCGACGCTAGGCAGGGGAGAGATGCTGGACGGAACCCGGGATCACGCGCGCAGTTACCATCTGCACCGGCTGGCTACGGCCCTGGATACCAGGGGCCTGCATGCGTCAGTGAAGACCACGTACCCTGCCGCATTGCACATATTTATCCCGGGCGCGACGATGCTCGCCGAGAGCATCGACTGCACCCCCGGCACGGACGGCAAGGGCCGGCTCCGCTGGTATTACCGCTGGTCCTGGGGAGAACTGCTGCATGACACGGAGGATCCTTCCGCGGCGGCGGCGAAGATCGCTGAGGTGCTGTCCTCCCGGTGAGCATTTCCTTCCCGCTGAGCACTGTCCTCCAGCTGAGCACTGTCCTCCCGGTGAGCATTTCCTTCCCGGCGAGCACGGTCCTCCCGGCTAGCATCGCTCTCCCGGCTCCAGCCGGTCACTGACCGCCGAGCGCGGGGTACTCCAGCTCGATCGCATGCCGGAAGGCGATCCCGCCGTCGGTTTCCTCCGCCAGCCACGGCTTGATCTTCCTCACCTCGTCGGCGAAGTTCCGGTGCAGCGCCACAATGTCCATGCCGCGGCGCTGATAAAAGCCGAGCGCCCGGACGTTGTCGTTCCCGGTGGTCAGCCAGAGGCGCTGGACAGCCTGCCGGGCCCGCTGCCGGGCCTGCGCCAGCAGGGCCGTGCCGATCCCCCGGCCTTCAGCCAGGCTGTTGAGCGTGACGATCTCCAGCCCGCCGGGCCCGGCCCGGTAGGTCAGCGCGCCGAGCGGGGTGCCGCCCGGCTCCTGCTCCGCTACCAGCCCGGGCAGCGCCACCACGTCGTGCGCGCCGGACAGGCTGACGACCGGCAGTCCCCAGGCCGCGGTGACGACCTCAGCCAGCCAGTCCCGGTCCTCGTCGGTGAGGTCCCGGACCAGCGGCCCCGACGGGCGGGGCCACAGGTCCGCCAGGGCCACCCCGGCGTCGGCGAGCATCCGGCGCAGCAACGGCAGCGACAGGCCGACCACCGTGCTCCAGTCACCGTCGATGCCCTCGACGAACGGGGCACCGAAGCCATCGATGCTGAACGCCCCGGCCATCCGGCCCGGCTCACCCGTGGCGACGTAGTCCGCGATCTCGCGCTCCCCTGGCGTGGCGAAGCGCACCACGGTGCTGGCCGCCGCGATGGTGCGCTGGCCCGACCGCGTGTCGATCAGGCAGTGGCCGGTATGGAGCGTGCCCTGCCGACCGGACATGCGCCGCCACAGCGCCGCGGCCGCCTGTGGGGATGCGGGCTTGCCCAGCGCGGCGCCATCCAGATCCAGCAGGGAATCGCAGCCGAGCACCAGATCACCCGGATGCCGCCCGGCGACCGCCGAAGCCTTCCGTTCGGCCAGCGCGCACACGGCAGCGTCCGTCCCGACCGCGGCGTCGATGGTCTCGTCCACCCCGCTCACGTCGATGATCGGGGCGAACCCGCCGTCGTCCAGTAGCCGGCGGCGGGCCGGTGAACTGGACGCCAGCACCAGCCGCGGGGTTCTCGTCGTCACCAGGCCAGGATTGCGCAAAGACCCCATCAATATCCTGGCAATGGCCAGGCGCCTGACCATACGGTAGCTACTTTAGGTCAGCCTGTCACTGCAGAGTTAGTGGTACCAGTGGTCGCCGTGCCCCCGGCCTTGGCCCCACCCCGGCCAGCCCTCCCGTCCATTGCTGGACAGCCCGTCCGCCGGTCCCGGCGGCGGGCCTTGCTGGCGTTCTGGCCCCCGGCGTGCACGGTGCTGGTCACTCTCGCGGTCACCCTGTGGAAGATCCAGGCGCCGTCCTTCTGGCGCGACGAAGGCGCGACCCAGTCCGCGACCCAGCGTTCCTTCCCTGAACTGATCGCCATGCTCGGCCATGTGGATGCGGTCCACGGCGCCTACTACGTGCTGATGTGGCTGGAGGTGCGGCTGGCCGGCCACAGCGAGCTTGCCCTGCGGCTGCCCTCGGCCCTGGCCATGGCCACGGCGGCGGCCCTGATCACCGTGACCGGCAGGCGGCTGGTGTCACGCCGGGCCGGGCTGGCCGCCGGGCTCACCTTCGCGGCCCTACCCGCCGTCAGCTGGTTCGCCCAGGACGCCCGCCCGTTCGCGATGGAGACCGCGGCCGGCGCGGCGGCCAGCTACTTCCTGGTCCGGCTGGCTGGGGACGACGGCCGCCGGCGCTGGGCGTACTGGTACGCGGCCAGCCTGGTGGCCCTCGGGCTGGCCAACGTGTTCGGCCTGCTGCTCATCCCGGCGCACGCCGCGACCCTGGCGGTCTGGCGGGGCCAGCGCCACCGGCAGGCCCTCGCCCGCTGGTGGCTCATCGCGGTGGCCGCAGCCTGTGTGGCCCTGCTGCCGCTGTTCGCGGCGGCCGGGGCGCAGCGCGCACAGGTCGGCTGGCTGCGCCCGCCGGGAGTAGCGGCCGCGCTGGCCACCGGGCGGCTGGTCGGCGCGGCCGGGCTGCTGCTGGCCGCGGCGGTGCTGATGGGGACCGGGCTGGCGTACTCGACGCTGGGCCGACGGCTCGCGGCCGACTGGCCGGTGCGGCTGCCCGCCCTGTGCCTGCCCTGGCTGGCCGGGCCCCCGCTGATCTTGTTCGTGATGTCGCAGTTCCAGCCGGCCTACACGTTCCGCTACATCGTGTTCTGCGTGCCGGCGGCCGCCCTGCTGATCGGTACCGGCCTGGCCGCCGCCGGGCGGGTGAACGCGGTCGCCGGGCTGACCCTGATCGCCCTGCTCGCCCTGCCGTTCCAGCTGGGTGAGCGGGGGCCGGCCGGACACACCGACAACATCCGCCGCCTGGACCAGATCGTGGCCCACTACGAGCACCCGGGGGACGCCGTGCTCTACCCGCAGGCCGGGTCGCGGTCATGGGCGGCCGCCTACCCCCTCGGCCTCGCCCGGCTGCGCGACGTCATGCTGGGCGAGTCGGCCGCCCGGTCGGACACGATCGCCGGCACTGACGCGCCGGCGCAGGTCGTGCGCAGCAGGCTGGCCGGGGTCACCCGGGTCTGGGTTCCTGAGAGCAACGTCCCGGCGCCCGTACGGCCAGCCGAACTGCGGGGACTGCCGTTCCAGCTGGTGCGCGAGTGGCGGGTCAGCGTCTCCTGGCTGTCCCTGTATGAATACCGGCCCTGATCTCAGCCCGCGGGGGGCTCTGCGGGCTTCGCCAGGGAAGATTCCGCCAGGCGGGCGTGCAGCCGCTCCCTGACCTCGTCGGGCGTGTAGGCCCGGCGCCGCCGCTCGCCCCGGGCGATCATCACGCCCGTGGCGGCCACGCCCGCCAGCCCTGCCAATCCCGCTACTTTCCACCAGCGCACCTGCCTAGGCTACGACCGTGCCGACCACGACCGCGCGCATCACGCTGGATCAGGCCCTGGAGCAGACCCGGACCGGGGACATATGGCTGTTCCGTGGCCACACGCTGGCCGACCGGGCGATCCGGGTCGGCACGAACAGCCCGGTGAACCACGTCGGCATGTCGGTGGTGATCGAGGACCTGCCCCCGCTGATGTGGCACGCGGAACTGGGCCGCGCGCTGGAGGATCTCTGGTCAGGGACCCGGCACCGCGGCGTCCAGCTGCACGATCTGCGGGCGGCGGTCGGAGTCTGGACGGGCCGGTACGGCCAGCACGCGTGGCTGCGCCAGCTGGAGCACCCGCCACTGCCCGGGATGGAGGATGCGCTGCTGCGCACCATCGCCCGGCTGGACGGCACCCCGTTCCCCAGCACCGCGCGCCTCGCCAGCCGGTGGCTCGTCGGCCGGCTCCCCCGGGTGGACCAGCTGCGCCAGTCGCCCCGGCTGCGCCGTGCCCACGACGGCGCCTCCCGGCCTGCGGGCGGCCCCGTCGCGGACGGCCGGGCCGGCAACCCGCCGGGCCCGGGCCGGGCCCTGGAGAGCGCGTACTGCGCCGAGGTGGTGGCGGCGACCTACCAGGCCATGGGCCTGCTGTCCGGGCGGCACGAGCCGCAGTGGTATGACCCCGGCCGGTTCTGG
>Ga0187885_10003757_pt1 | contig 12981 bp, 14 predicted proteins | sample June2016WEW_20_1_3_FD_132970 | JGI IMG/M metagenome (GOLD analysis project Ga0187885, IMG submission 132970) | Peatland microbial communities from SPRUCE experiment site at the Marcell Experimental Forest, Minnesota, USA - June2016WEW_20_100 | ecosystem: Environmental > Terrestrial > Soil >... | reverse complement strand
GCGCGCCGAGGTCACCCGGACGTGATCGCCCTCCTGGACCATGGTCCCTTCCGTCTGCTGGATGATCTCGGCCGCCGAGAAGTTCGGTTGAACCTCGAGGATCCGGACCCGGCCCACGTCCCGATCCAACTGCCCAAGGACCTGGCCGGTGTAGGGGTGCTTGAACTCCTGCCCCTCGCGATAGACCTGAAGCTCCAGGCCCGGGATCACCTGGTCCTTGGCCCCGAGATCGAGGAGCACGCGCTCGTGCTCGAGGCCGATCACCTGGCCGGACACCTTGGGAAACGCCGCGGCGATCCGCTCGGCGATCTCGGCGGCGGACGTCCCGTAGGCCGCCTCCTGCGCCGAGGCGGTGACGATCCCGGCGAGCAGTATGAGCACGGCTGCCGCCGCCAGGCGGCCCCACATTCTCTTTCCGCTCATTGGCTTTCTCCTCTTGCCTGGAAACACCCTGACTACCATAGCGCAGCCCGGCCCGAGGCGTCAATCACGAAATGCAGGCGCTCAACTATCAGCCGTCGGCTCCGACGCTCTGGCTGTCCGCTGATTCCTGAATCCTGATTGCTCAGAGGACCACCGTCTCCTGATGCACGCCGAAGACGGCGCGCAACGCGTCGCAGATCTCGCCGATAGTGGTGTACGCCCGGACCGCCTCGAGGAGGCAGGGCAGGAGATTCTCGGTCCCGGCCGCCGCCTCGGCCAGACGCGCCAGCGCCGCCTGGACGCGCTGCCCGTCCCGCCCCGCCCGCACCGACCCGAGGCGCTGGCACTGCTCCTCGGCCACGCGCTCGTCCACGACGAACATCGGGACGCGGGGAGCGTCCGCGCTGGTGAACTCGTTGACGCCGACCACGATCTCCTGCTTCGCCTCCAGGGCCCGCTGGGCTCGGTAGGCGGCCTCCTGGATCTCCTGCTGGACGAAGCCCAACTGGATGGCGGAGAGCATCCCGCCCATCCGGTCGATCCGCGTGAGGTAGGCGCGGGCCTCCGCCTCGATGCGGTCCGTCAGCGCCTCGAGGAAATAGGCGCCCCCCAGGGGATCCGCCACGTCGGCGACGCCGCTCTCGTGGGCCAGGATCTGCTGGGTCCGGAGCGCGATCCGCACCGCCTCCTCCGTGGGCAGGCCCAGCGCCTCGTCGCGCGAGTTCGTGTGGAGCGACTGGGCCCCACCCAGGACCGCCGCCAGCGCCTGGACCGCCACCCGCACCACGTTGTTCTCCGGCTGTTGCGCCGTGAGCGCGGAGCCGGCCGTCTGAGCATGGAAGCGGAGCATCCACGAGCGGGGATCCTTCGCGTCGAAGCGCTCGCGCATGATCCGCGCCCAGAGCCGCCGGGCCGCGCGGAACTTGGCCACCTCCTCCAGCAGGGTGTTGTGGGCGTTGAAAAAGAACGCCAGCTGCGGGGCGAAACCATCCACGGGAAGACCCGCCCGGATGGCCGCCTCTACGTAGGCGATCCCGTTTCCCAGGGAGAAGGCGACCTCCTGCACCGCGGTGGCGCCCGCCTCCCGGATGTGGTAGCCGCTCACGCTGATGCTGTTCCAGCGGGGCATCTCGGCGGCGCAGAAGGCAAACGTGTCGGTCATGAGGCGCATGGAGGGGGCCGGCGGGAAGATGTAGGTCCCCCGGGCGATGTATTCCTTCAGGATGTCGTTCTGGACGGTGCCGGTGAGATGCGTCCGGGCGACGCCCTGCCGCTCGGCCACAGCGAGGTACATGCACAGCAGGATGGCCGCCGTCGCGTTGATCGTCATCGAGGTGCTTACCCGGTCCAGGGGCAGCCCCTGAAACAGCGCCTCCATATCGGCCAGGGAGTCGATGGCCACCCCGACCTTTCCCACTTCCCCGACGACCATGGGATGATCCGAGTCGTAGCCCATCTGCGTCGGGAGATCGAAGGCCACCGACAGGCCGGTCTGGCCCTGTTGGAGCAAGTACTGGAAGCGGCGGTTGGTCTCCTCGGCGCTGCCGAAGCCGGCGTACTGCCGCATGGTCCACAGCCGGCTGCGGTACATGGCGGGCTGGACGCCCCGGGTGAAAGGATACTCCCCCGGGAACCCCAGGTCCCGCCCGTACTCCTCCTCGGCCACGTGGAGCGGCGTGTACACCCGTTCCAGCGGGATCCCGGCCGTGGTCGCAAACTCCGCCTTCCGCTCCGGCGCCCGCCCGAGCGATTTGGAGAGCGTCCCCTCTGCCCACGCCCGCTGGAGGGCTTCGAGCTTCTCGCGCTCCTCCTGCGTCACGCGGTCCGTCCTTCCTTCAACTCCCCTGCTCCCCTGCCCCTCCGCTCCCGCGCTTTCCGGCGGCTACTCGATCACCACGAGGACGTCGCCTCCGCCGACCGCCCTCCCCTCCTCGACCCGAATCTCCTTCACCGTGCCGGCGGCGGGGGCCTTCAGCTCGTTCTCCATCTTCATGGCCTCCACCACGATGATCCCGTCGCCGGGCTGCACGGCGTCGCCGGGCCGGACCAGCAACCGGACCACCTTCCCCGGCATGGGTGCGGTGACGACCCGCTTGCCGGCCTTGACTTCGCCCTTCCCCGCGGCCGCCCGCAGGCGCCGCTCCCGCTCCTCCTGGATCTCCACGCGAAACGGCTGGCCGTCCACCAGCACCATCAACGCCTCGTCCACCTCCAGGAGATCGATCTCGTACGAGCGCCCCCCGATGAGGAGGGAGTAGAGGCCGGCATCCACCTGGAGGAAGTCTACGTGGAACTCCCGATCATCGAGACGCACACGGAGCCCGTCCGCCCCCTGCCGGACGTCCAGCCGGTGGTCCCGTCCTCCCGAGCGGGCAAAGTAGACCACGTCTCCACTCTTTCCTGAAACCCGACACCGGGTGCAAAGGATGTGAGATGGGTGATTGATGATTGGTGATTGAGCCGCAATCTTCAATCCTCAATCACAAATCACCAATCACAAATCACCGACGGTCAGCGGCGGAGGCCGGCCTGCCGGGCCGCCAACTTCCAGGGGCTCTCGGCACGTCCCGCCTGCGCCGACCGGGTCGCGAGGTGTGCCTGATCCCGCACAAAAGCATGCAGCGCGGCGGCAACGAGGGCCACGTCCCGACCCGACTCGTCCCAGGCGTGGGGGCGGCCGGCGAAGCGGCGGTCGATGTAAGTGGTGTCGATCTCGCCCTTCAGGAACTCGGGATCGGCCATCACCCGTTGATGGAAGGGGATGGTCGTCTTGATCCCGTGGATGCTGTACTCCATGAGGGCCCGGCGCATGCGTTGCGCCGCCTCCAACCGATCGCGGCCCCAGGTGATGAGCTTGGCGATGAGGGGATCGTAGTGCACCGGCACCTCGTATCCCCCGTAGACGCCGCTCTCCAGCCGTACCCCGCCCCCCCCGGGCTCCCGGAGGCCGGTGATCCGTCCCGGCGAGGGGACGAAGTTCTGGAAGGGGTCCTCGGCGTAGATCCGGCATTCGATGGCGGATCCGCGGATGGACACATCCTCCTGGCCGTGGGGGAGCCGCTCGCCGGCCGCGATGCGGATCTGCGCCTTCACCAGGTCCAGCCCCGTCACCATCTCGGTGACCGGGTGCTCCACCTGGAGCCGCGTGTTCGCCTCCAGGAAGTAGAAGTTCCGGTCCGCGTCCACCAGGAACTCCATGGTGCCGGCGTTCACGTACCCGGCTGCCCTGGCCAGGCGCACGGCCGCCTCGCCCATTCGCCGTCGCAGCGGCTCGTCCACGATGGGGGACGGCGCCTCCTCGATCACCTTCTGGTGCCGCCGCTGTACGGAGCACTCGCGCTCGCCCAGGTAGATGATATGGCCGTGACGGTCGGCCAGGATCTGCATCTCCACGTGGCGGGGCGCACTGAGATACCTCTCCACGTAGATGGCGGAATCGCCGAAGGCCGACGCCGCCTCCGAGCGCGCCGCCCGGATGGCGGACGGCAGGTCCACCCGCTCCCGGACCACCCGCATCCCCTTGCCGCCGCCCCCCGCCGCGGCCTTGATCACCACGGGGAGGCCGATCTCGGCGGCCCGTACCTCCACCTCCGCATCCGACAGGTCCTCGAGGGCACCCGGAACTACGGGCACGCCGCTGGATGTGGCCAGCCGGCGCCCCGAGGTCTTGGAGCCCAGCGCCCGAATGGCGCCGCTCGACGGCCCGATGAACACGATCCCGGCCGCTTCGCAGCGGCGGGCGAACTCCGCGTTCTCCGCCAGGAACCCATACCCGGGATGGATGGCCCCGGCCCCGCACCGGCGGGCGGCCTCCAGGATGGCGTCCATGTTGAGGTAGCTCTGGGAGGAGGGGGCGGGACCGACGCAGTATGCCTCGTCGGCGTAACGGACGTGCAACGAGGAGCGATCCGCCTCGGAGAAGACGGCCACGTTGGCGATGCCCAACTCGCGGCACGCCCGGATCACGCGGATCGCGATCTCCCCCCGATTCGCGATCAGGATCTTGCTGAACATCCCCCCCGCCCCCGATAATTGCCGATTGAGGATTTCGGATTGAGGATTTTCCCGTCAATCACAAATCCTCAATCACAAATCGCAAATTGCCGTTGAGCGGGTCAGAGAGTCATGGTGGTGATCTTGTACCAGAGACTCCGCTCCAGGTACTTGAGGTCCAGCGGCTTGGTGATGTAGTCGAAGGCGCCCAGCTTCAGGGCCTGCCGACCCGTCTCCTCCTCGTTGACGGCCGTGACCATGATGACACCCACCTCATGGTCGATCTCCCGGACCTGCTTCAGCACCTCGAGGCCGTTCATCTTGGGCATGCGCACGTCCAGGAGGATCAGGTGGGGCCGGTCCTCCTTGACCTTGCGCAGGGCTTCTTCGCCGTTGCTGGCCGCGATCACCTCGTAGCCCTTGGCCGTCAGGAATTCCCGGAGGAGTTCGATGAAATCCGGCTCATCATCAACGACTAGGACTCTCGGCATGACGCCCTCCACAATCCAGGCCGGGAAGACCTGGCGTCCATCCGTCCCAGGCGGACCGGGTGGTCCCGCTCCGCACCCGTCAAACACCTCACAGCGGAATATTCCCGTGCTTCTTGGGTGGATTGGTATCCCGTTTCGTGGCCAGCGCCCGCAGGGCCTGGATCAGCTTGGGCCGGGTCTCCCGCGGCTCGATGATCTCATCCACGTAGCCCCGCGCCGCCGCCACGTAGGGGTTGGCGAACTTCTCCCGGAACTCGGCGATCCGCTCCGTGCGGAAGGCGGCCGCATCGGTAGCTTCGCTGAGCTCCCGCCGGTACAGGATGTTCACCGCGCCCTCCGGCCCCATGACGGCGATCTCGGCTGTGGGGTAGGCGAAGTTCACGTCCGCCCGCATGTGCTTGCTGCCCATGACGCAGTAGGCGCCGCCGTAGGCCTTGCGCGTGATGACGGTGACTTTGGGCACTGTGGCCTCGCCGTACGCGTAGAGGAGTTTGGCCCCGTGGTTGATGATGCCGCCGAACTCCTGGGCGGTGCCGGGCAGGTACCCGGGCACGTCCTCCAGGGTGATGATGGGAATATTGAAGGCGTCGCAGGTGCGGACGAAGCGGGCCGCCTTGATGCAGGACTTGATGTCGAGGCACCCCGCCAGCACCGCCGGTTGGTTGCAGACGAAGCCCACCGCCTGCCCATCCAGCCGGCCAAAGCCCACGACGACGTTCGGCGCGAAATGCTCGTGCGCCTCGAGGAAGTTCCCGCCGTCCACCACCAGCCGCACGAGCTCCTTGATATCGTAGGGCTTGTTGGGATTCTCGGGCACCACGTGATTGAGGGCCTCCTCCATCCGCGCGGGGCTGTCGTCGGTGGCACGGCGGGGCGGGTCCTCCAGATTGTTCTGGGGGAGGTACCCCAAGAGATCTCGCACCAGGGCCAGCGCCGCCTCCTCCGAATCGGCCGCGAAGTGGGCCACGCCGCTCTTCTCATTGTGAGTCATGGCCCCGCCCAGCTCCTCGAAGGTCACCTCTTCGTGCGTGACCGTCTTGATGACATCGGGGCCGGTGATGAACATGTAGCTCGTGTCTTTGACCATCACCGTGAAATCGGTCAGGGCCGGGGAGTAGACCGCGCCCCCGGCGCACGGGCCCATGATGGCCGAGATCTGGGGGATCACGCCCGAGACGAGGACGTTCCGGAGGAAGATGTCGGCGTACCCCGCCAGAGAGACCACGCCCTCCTGAATCCGGGCGCCGCCCGAGTCCTTGAGCCCGATGAGGGGCGCCCTGCCTTCAGGGCCATGTCCATGACCTTGCAGATCTTGGCGGCGTAAGTCTCGGAGAGGGAGCCGCCGAAGACCGTGAAGTCCTCGGCGAACAGAAACACCAGGCGCCCGTCAATGGTCCCGTATCCGGCCACCACCCCGTCGCCGGGGATGATCTGCTTGTCCATGCCGAAATCGCGGCAGCGGTGCGCCACCAGCATGTCCACCTCGGCAAACGACCCCTTGTCCAACAGCAACTCCACCCGCTCCCGTGCCGTGAGTTTACCGGCCGCATGCTGCTTCTGGATGCGCTCCGCCCCGCCACCCTCGCGCGCCCGCTCGCGCCAGCGGTGCAGTGCTTCGAGGCGCTCTTCGATGCTCATGATTCGGCTCCCGGGGGGGAAAGTGACACGTGTTTCATATCAGCCCCATCATGAAAAATCAACGGAAAAGGCCGCTTGACCGCATTCGAAAGGTGTGTTAGACAGAAGACCGCTCCGCTTCCTTGGCATGTGCCTTGCTCTGGCATATGGGCGAGTGATGGTCTGCCCGCGAATCGAACACGTGGGAGATTCGCCCGGGTCCAGGATCGGGCTTCCTGCCAACGGGAGGAAATGAATGTTCGCCGCCAACGCTACACCCGATGTGGCCAGCACAGTGACCGGAACGCTTCTCGATCTCATCCGCCAGGGGAAGGTCGCCAGTGACCGGCTGCTTCGGGAGAACGCGTACCTTCGGGCCCAGGTCACCCGCCTCACCGGTGAGAACGCCGAGCTGCGTGCCCACCTCGGGGAGAGGCTCGGAGGCACGACGTCGTGACACCGTCTTCCCCCTCGTCCGTCCATTCAACGGAGGCCCCGCTCCAGCACCTCGCCGGCGACCTGTCGGCCGCAACGGGCCGTTCGCACATCCTCGTGGTGGATGACATTCCCTTGAACCGCCAGTTCCTGAAGGATGAGCTGGAGGACGAGGGCTACCTGGTGAGTACGGCCGAGGACGGCGAGCAGGCCCTGGCCATCGTGGCGGACAACCCCCCGGACCTGATCCTCCTGGACGTCATGATGCCAAAGCTCGACGGCTTCGAGGTTTGCCGGCGCTTGAAATCCGACGAGCGGACAATCCTGATCCCCGTCGTGATGGTCACCGCCCTCACCGCCACCCAGGAACGCATCAAGGGGATCGAGGTCGGCGCCGACGACTTCCTGAGCAAGCCCCACAACCGGTTGGAGCTCCTCACCCGCGTCCGCTCGCTGCTGAAACTGAAGCGGCACACCGACGAGCTGGAGAACGCCGAGACCGTGCTCTTCACGCTGGCCCTCAGCGTCGAGGCCAAGGACCCGTACACCAACGACCACTGCGAGCGTCTGTCCCGCTGCACCGTGGCCCTGGGGCGGAAGCTGGGCCTGCCCCCGGAGCAGTTGAAGGCGCTGCATCGCGGCGGCGTCCTCCACGATCTGGGCAAGATCGGTGTCCCGGACTCCATCCTCCTGAAGCCCGGACCCCTCACCGATGTCGAGCGCGCCGTCGTTCGGGAGCATCCGGCCATCGGCGAGAAGATCTGCGCCCCGCTCAAATCCCTGCGCCTCGTCCTCCCGATCATCCGCCATCACCACGAACGCTGGGATGGCACTGGCTATCCCGACGGATTGGCCGGCGAGGCGATCCCCCTCACGGCCCGCATCCTGCAAAGCGCGGACATCTACGACGCCCTCAGTACAGCGCGCCCGTACAAGCCGGCCTACAGCCGCGAGCAAGCCTGCGCCATCATGCGCGAGGAAGCCGCCAAAGGCTGGTGGGACCCGAATGCGGTGGAGGCGCTCATCACCCTGGTCTCGAACGGCGACTCCCCCGTCTAGGCTGACCCTCGGTCCCCGCGGTCGGAGGCTCTGAACATGGCCACGACCTCTGCGACCCCGCGGCCGTTGGCCTCCCCGAACCGGGGGCGGGCAGGGCTCGCGGGCCCGGCGAGGTGCTGAAGGTGCAAGAGCAGGCGGCGCAGACAGAGAGAAGTCCCGCCCCGGCGCGGATCCTCGTGGTGGATGACACGCCCGAGATCCAGGAGCTGCTCCAGATTCACCTGGAGACTGAAGGCTACCAGGTCCTCGTCGCGGGTAACGGGCAGGAAGCCCTCGCCGCCGTGGCCGCGGAGGCGCCCGATCTCATCCTCCTCGACGTCCTGATGCCGGTCATGGACGGATACGAGGTGTGCCGACGTCTCAAGGCCGACGAAGAGACCGCGTTCATTCCCGTCGTCATCCTGACGGCCCTCCAGGACCTCTCTCACCGCCTGCGCGGCATCGAGTTGGGCGCCGACGACTTCCTGACCAAGCCCTTCAACCACCTGGAAGTGTTGACCCGGGTCCGGTCCCTCCTCCGGGTGAAGGGCCTGCACGACCAGGTGGTGGCCACCAATCGCCTCTTGGAGCAGAGGGTGGCCGAGCGGACCGCCGCCCTGGAACGGGCATTGGCCGACCTGAGGGAGATGGAGCGGCTCAAGTCGGAATTCCTGTCCAACATCTCCCACGAGCTGCGGACCCCTCTGACGCCCATCAAGGGGTACCTGCCCGGCCTGCTCCGGGAGGAACTCGGCCCGCTCACGTCCTTGCAGCGGCGCGCCCTCGGACACATCGCGCAGAGCGTGGACCGGCTGCACCGGTTGATCGACGACCTGCTGACCTTCATGCAGTGGGAGAGCGGGGAGATCGGCCTAGCCCTGGGCGGCGCGTGCGTGGCGAAGGTGGTCGAGGAGGCCCTGGCCCGGGCGGCGGCCGGTGCGGAGGAGAAGGGCGTGGAGGTGGCGACGGAGATCGGCGCAGACCTTCCGCAGATCTGGGGGGATGCCGCCGCGCTGGCCCGGGCCCTCGGACACCTCGTGGAGAACGCGGTGAAGTTCACCCCCAAGCGCGGGCACGTCACGGTGACCGCCCGGCTCGTCCAGCCTTCCCCCCTGCCCCCCGGCCCCCCTGCGCCTCGGCAGTTCGTGGAGCTGGCCGTCCGGGACACCGGCATCGGCATTCCATCCGAGGCCATCCCCAAGATCTTCGAGCGCTTCTACCAGGCAGACTCCTCCTCGACCCGCCAGCACGGGGGAACGGGTCTCGGCCTCGCCATCGTGAAGCGCATCCTGGATGCCCACGAAGCGCCCATCGCGGTGGAGAGCCTCCCGGGCCAGGGCACCACCTTCTCCATCCGCATCCCGATCGCTGCCTGATTACTCCCGATTTCGAACTCCAAACCGACAACTGACAACCGGCCAGACAGACTCCCAAGTGGCATTGCCCGCTTGTCGGTCCTGCACTGTCCGTCTTTGCTCCCCCGATTCGTCGTGCGAATCAGGAATCTCCTTTCGTTTGCCCGACAAGACCGCTATAGTTCCGTCCCATATGCCTGCCCCGGTTCCGGGTTGCCCGCTCGTCACATCTTGCGCCGCCCCGACGGTTGCGGTCTCGCTCGCGTTCCCGGCCCGGCGAGTCGTCTGGCGCTTGGGCTGCCCCACTTCACCAACTATGTCGCGATGCCGATCTTCCCGGCGGTCCGGGCCCCGAGACCCCTGCCGGCGGCTCCGACAATTTCAGAGGGGAAACTGGCATCTGAGAATTGGTCAATGCCGTCCGTGATACGTACCGCGGAAAGCAGACCGGTTGTTCCCCCAAAGGCGGATCGGTCGTCGGTTCTCAATTGAAAGCGGTCGGCTCTGCCTCTTGCCTCGGCGTTTCGCCAGCAGGCCCATGACAGATCTCATCCCCTCAAGAACACCCGCCGAACCTTCCATCCGGACCGGTGATCCACGAAAGTGGTGGGTCCTCTTCAGCGTGGCCTTCGGGGCCTTCATGGCCCCGCTGGACACCAGCATGGTCAATACCGTCCTGCCCCTCATCGCCGGCGAGTTCAGGGCCGATGTCCTCTTGATCGAGTGGGTGGTCCTGGCCTCCCTGCTGAGCCTCAGCAGTCTACTCCGATCGGCGGGCGCCTCGGGGACCTGTTCGGCGACAAGTCCCTCTACGTCGTGGGCTTCGCATTGTTTACCCTGAGCTCGATGCTGTGCGGGCTGGCCACCGGGGTTTGGAGCCTGGTCGCGTCTCGGGTGCTGCGGGCCGTCGGCGGCGCCATGATGATCGCGATCGGCCCCGCGATTCTGACCCGCTCCTTTCCCGCCTCCCAACGAGGCCAGGCGCTGGGCATCCAGTCCTCCGCGGTCTACATTGGCCTCACGGTGGGACCGGGCCTGGGGGGCGCCATTGCCTCCGCCCTGAGTTGGCGCTGGGTCTTCTTCATCAATCTTCCCATCGGGATCATCGCCATCGGCGTGGCGCTGTTCGTCCTGCGAACCGACCGCAAGGCGGCGCCCCTGGGGAGATTCGATTTCGTCGGCGCCGTCTCCTTCATGCTGATGTTGTTCACCGTGGTGCTGGCCCTTTCCCGTGGGGCGGCCTGGGGGGCTGGACTTCGGGCGTAGTCCTGATCGCCGGAGTCATCGGGACAGCCATCGCCATTCTGTTCCTCTGGAACGAACTGCACAGCCCCCATCCCTTCTTTGACATCCACCTGTTCCGCCACCGACTCTTCGCCGCCGCCACGGTGAGCGCCATGCTGAACTACATGGCGACCTCCACCACGGCCTTCCTCACGCCCTTCTTCCTCATCCAGGGCAACCAGATGGCGCCCCGCCATGCCGGCTCTCTCCTCATGGCCATACCCCTCGTGATGGCGATGGTCGCGCCGGTGAGCGGCTGGCTCTCGGACCGCATCGGGTCGAGGGTCCCGACGGTCGCGGGGATGGCGTGTCTCGCCGCCGGGATGTTCCTCCTGGGACGGCTGGGGGCGGGCGGGACCGACCGGCAGATCGTCCTGCGGCTCGGCCTGGTCGGGCTGGGGATCGGCCTCTTCACCTCGCCCAACAACAGCGCCATCATGGGGGCCGTTCCCCTGACCCATCGGGGACTGGGCAGTGGCATCGTGGCGACCGCGCGGACCATGGGGAATGTGCTCAGGGTCGCGATCTCCGGCTCCCTGTTCGCTGTGGAGGTGCAGAAGCTGGTAACGGCCCTCGGACAGGAAACCCTGGCCGTGATCGGGGCCTACCGGCACGCCGTGACCATCGGCGCAGGGATCGCACTGGCCGGTGCCTTCACCAGCTTGGTCCGCGGCAAGCCGCCCGGCGGCAATTTCAGCCCGGATTTTTCACCGCAGAGATCGCCGAGATCGCAGAGCCAGACACGCTGAGTCCCTTCTTCGGGCAGGCTGGGAAAAACCGTCCCGACTCCGAAGGTCCGTTGTTCCTGGATCCCCAGCGAACGTCTCGTCTTCCTCTGCGGCCTCCGCGGGCTCTGCGGTAAGACTGAAACCCTTGGGGCCAGTTGACCGTTTGGTCGGCCTACTTCGCCGGCGCGGCATCCCGGATCGGCGTGAACTCCTGGGTGCGCGTGAGCTTATCCCCGGTGAACCAGTAACCCACGCCGTCGGCGTAGTACCACCACACATCGGTCGCCTGGTCACCCTCCCCGGATGTCTCTCGCTTCTCGGGCAGGCCCTGCCGGCGGAGGATCTTGCCCCGATCGGAACCCGCTCCGTAATAGGCGATCTGCCGCTGCACTTCGGACCAGCTCGGCTGGAACCGGAGAACCTGGTTCACGGTCAGCGTTCGGTCCCTCTCCAGGAGAGGCGTGACGTCCAGGGGGTCGGGCTGGCGGTATTTCACCCGGTCGAAGCCCGTCCGGTCATAGAAAAAAAGATAGAAGTTGTTCCCCAGGCTCGCCGGGACGAACTCGAGGCGATACTGTCCCTGGGCGTCGGTCACGGCCCGAGCCTCCTTGCGGTTGCGCTCCGCGTACTCCATGCGGCTGGTCACGAGGTCGAGGGACCGCCCGATGATGACGACCGGGGTGCCGGCCACCGGCTGCCCCGACTCATCTGTCACGCGGCCCGTCACGACCCGCGTCTCCCGGATCTCGACCGTGGCACAGCCGACGAGCAGCAATCCCGTGACCCCGGCCATCATCAACCTTCTCGATCCGAACATGCTCCGTCCTCCTCGGCCCCCCAGACCCATGCCAGCATACCGGAGACAGCGGCGGACCTCAAGATGAACCGTAGGAATGCCATCCGTCCGGAGTACACCAGCCCTTCGGCCACATGAGAGACGCCGATTTTCCGTTGACAATCTGCTGCCAGTGGCAGTAAGTATTAGTCAACCGGAGCCGAAGTGGCGGAACTGGCAGACGCGCACGTTTGAGGGGCGTGTGGGGCAACCCGTGGGGGTTCGAGTCCCCCCTTCGGCACCACGTTCGGAAGAGGAGACCGGCGGCCGCTCTTGGCCGCCGGTTCTTTGTTTCCACTCGGGAGAAAGGAGGCTGGAGGTGCAGCTCAAGCTTTTCGAAAGGCAGTTGGCAGATCTCGCCCGCCTGGAGGCGGACATCAATCAGTGGCTGGCGGCCAACCCGAAGCTGGTCACAATCCAGCGCGACTTCCACGTGTACCACAATCACACCACGGGTGAAGAGTCTGTCTTGGTAGCGTTGTGGAATGAACCGAAGACCGGCATCTAGTGTCCTGAGTCAGGAATTCGCCGACTAATTCAGAGCTCCCGGGGCCGGCCCGAGACGCCGGGCCCGCGGGCCAGCCGGGTCCAGGAGGCCGTGGCCTCGGAGGTGTCGAATTGGTTGTCATCCCACGCTCCACGGCGCGACGCGCCCGCACCCAGCGTCTGCGCTGGGTACCCGGGCGGCGGCGCCGGAGCAAGGCTGGCCGGTTCTCGACGAGCCCCAGGCGTCGGAGGGGCGGCTCCGGGAGCCTGGGGATTCCTCCGCGAACTTCGGACTC
>Ga0187885_10003738_pt1 | contig 13048 bp, 13 predicted proteins | sample June2016WEW_20_1_3_FD_132970 | JGI IMG/M metagenome (GOLD analysis project Ga0187885, IMG submission 132970) | Peatland microbial communities from SPRUCE experiment site at the Marcell Experimental Forest, Minnesota, USA - June2016WEW_20_100 | ecosystem: Environmental > Terrestrial > Soil >... | reverse complement strand
CCAGGCGTCGGGTATTCCGCGCGGGTCTGCTGGCCCGGCTTCAGCGTGGTCACGTACACCGTGCGATCGACGGCGCCGACGACGTTCGCCTTGAACGCGGGACTGAAGGTGACCGTGCGGTCGAGCGGCAGGCTCCAGAGCTGGAACGTGATCGTGCTCTTGGACCCGTAGGTCGTTGAGCCTCGGATCACGATCGGGTTCGGCGTGTCGTTGGTCCACTTCAGGTCGTACGTCTGGGAGCCGTTCGAAAACACGGTGGCGTCCAGCCCGACCGGATAGCGGCTGATGTAGTAGTAGTGCGCGTGCCGCTCGTCGATCTTGAGCCCGGCCCTGGCGGCCGCGTTGAACATGGTGGTCGAGACCGAGCAGATACCGCCACCAATGGCGCCGGTGTGGTTGCTCTTGCCGTCCTCGATGACGCCGCCCAACGTGAACCCGTGAGCCCGGTCAATCGGGCCCACGTACTTCAGGAAGCTGAACTGCTTGCCGGGCTCCACGATCTGGCCGTTGAAGATCTTGGCGGGGAGGCGGATGTTGACGCCGTAGCCGTTGCTTATGTCCGGGTAGAAGACAGTGGTCCAGCTGCCGATGACGACCATGTCGCTCAGGGTCTCGGGCGTGATACGAGGTGAGATAGGCGCCGTGACGATGGCTACGGAGCCCGGTTGGCCGCCCGAGGCCAGGCTGCCCAGGTAAACCTCGATGGCCTGTGAAGTCGCGCCTACGTTGATGCTGGCGCCGTCCCTGCCGCCCTTGACGCTCGCCGGCTTACCCGAGCTGTCGAAGACGACCGTCGGCTCGACCGGTGCAGTGGCGAGCCTCGGGGCGAGCTCGGACAGATAGGCCTGCACCCGATTGGAATCCACCTCCGGACCGTAGCTGCCATCGGCCCTGGTGCCGAAAACGATCCAGCTGCGAATTGTCGCCGCGTCGATGGTGTAGGTCTGCGATGGGATCTGGGTCTGGCTCGCGCTCGGGCTCGGGCTCGGGCTCTGGGGATCGCCGCCCCATGTCAGGTTGACATCGACCGCCATTTTCTCGGCTGCGGCGATCGCGTCCTGGGCATCCTTGCTACTGACCTGTGGCTTGAGCTCAACGAAGGCGCCGCCCGCCTGGAACGCGTCCGGCGCGTCGGGCTGCGTCAGGCTGGCGACGATCGCGCCGGAGATCGCCGTCGCGTCGATGACGTGCCCGGGCGTCGACGGCGAGTAGTTGAAGGTGCCGTTCTGGGCCGTCGCCTGCGCGTCTCGCGGCGGCACCTGGCTCGTGCCGGCCAGCTGACGGACCCGAACCGACACGGCCGTAGGGTCGATCCGGACCGCGATCGGCACGGACTGGCCATTGATCGCAGTTCGGAGAATGGAGACTGCGTCGCCGATCGGATCACCCGTATGCCCGATCCGCATCGCCGCGTCGGCCATGAATTCGACATCGGGTGCGCGGCCGACCTCCTGGTACGTGATCTTGGTCACGCCAACCGGCGTGGTGACCGTAATCTCGCCCTGGCCAAGATAGGCGTAGTCCGTCTGCAGCCTGGCGATCACCTGGTCGCGGCTCAGGCCGGACACGTCGACCGAACCGACCCGGACGCCGGGGACGACCCGGTTCGAGAATGCGCTGAACGCAACCAGGGCCGCTGCCGTGACCAGGACGAGGGACGCGAGCAGGCCGACGGCGTACGCAAGAACGAGCCTGGCCGCGAGCACGACTCGAGGTCTCCTGGATCTCACCCGTGCGAGCGGGTTGCGAAGGTGAGGTTGGCGCTTGTGCCCAACGGCTATGGAGGAGCCGGTCAGAGAGGTCGACTCCCACGTGATGGGCTCGGGCACGGCCGATTGCGCGGCAGGCTCGCCCGGCGCCGGGCCCAGGATCTCGTCGACCAGGTCGAGCTCATCCGTGGTCATGCCCGTTCCTTATTGCCGCGTCGTTCGTCGAGCACCATGACTGCGGAACGCGTGAGCATGCGACTTGACCCCCGGTCTTCGCGGCGCCAAAGGCGTTCACCGCGATGATACGTTACGACGCCTCTGGTTCTTGGCAATGTGACTCTTGTCAGCCGTGCCCACAAGGTTCCTACCCCGCTGTCGCGGTGCCTGTCTGACGGGGCGTAACATCAGAGCGACTTCTGCGGCCCGGCCGGGAGGCGACCGATCATCGGTGGCCTCGCGGTGCTCGCCGTTTGCCTGGCTCTGGTCCTCATCGCCATTCCCGGGTATTCGAGGCGCAGCCGGCGCGCCTTCCACCTCCAGTCTTCCCCCGGGTGGAATCTCACGGGAACGTGCGGTGGAACTGGCTACAGAGCACGTGGACGGTTCCGCTCAGCTCATCCAGGCCGAAGCCGGCCGCGCCGGGTCGGTTTACCCGGCTTCCAACGGCGCGCCGGGCGACCCCGTGAAGCCGGACCGGTTCGTGTGGGCGGTGACGTTCCAGACGGTTGGGGTCATCTGCCCTCCGCTGCCCGGCGTTGCCTGCTGGACTCCTCGGGCCATGACGATGACCGTCATCCTCGACTTCCACATCGGGGCGTTTCTCGAGTCCCGAACCCTGGGCTGAGCCGCCCGGCCGCACGGCGCGAGACGACGATCCGATCCAGGGCCTGCCGGAGCGCTGAGATTGCGCTGCCCGCACGCGACGTTACAGTTGCGGCATCAGACCATCGCCTTTGCTGCCAGGAGCGAACCATGAGCGTCACTTTCGTGCACGTCCCGCATCCGCACATCGCCAAGCGCAAGGAATCGGGGCCGCCGAAGACGACGGACGAGCATGTCGGGTTCAACGGCAGGGTCGCGCTCGTCCTCACCACGGTCGTGGGAACCATGTGGTGCGCCTACGCCTTCGCGGTGCTCGCGCTGGTTGCGCTGCCATCGGCCACCGGCAGCCCGCTCCTGCTCATCCAGTGGGTCAGCCAGACGTTCATCCAGTTGGTCATGCTCTCGGTCATCATGGTCGGCCAGAACATCCTCTCTCGAGCGTCGGACAAGCGGGCCGACATGACCTACCAGGATGCCGACGCCACCTTCCATGAGTCGGAGCAGATCCAGGCGCACCTGATGGAGCAGGACCATGCCATCAACGAGCTGCTCGACAAGGTCGTGAAACTGGAGGCCGCCCTGGCCAAGGGATGACCGCCGGCCGCGGCGGCTGTCGGGTCGCCGGCTTGCCCGGCTTGCTCGGTCCTTCGTTCGTGCTGCCGTGACCCGCGGCGGATGCCCCGGAGCGCAGTGAAAGGACGGGACAGGGCTGCCCAACATGAAGCCTCCGAGCGGGACATCGCGCACCACACGTGTCATCGAACTCGGAGCCCCGGACCCCTCGACGGCAGGGCCGATGGGCCGGCCTGGTGAAGGGCGCCCCGCTCGCCGCGCTTCGTGGACATGGTGACCGGCGAGCCCGGCTACTTCGACACCCGCGCCGCGGCACTATGGGACGACGAGAACCTCTACGTCTCGTTCTGGGTGGAGGAGCCGTTCCCCGAGGCGCACCTGACCGAGCGCGACGGGATCGTCTTCGCCGAGAACGACGTCGAGATCCTAATCGACGGGCGTGACGCCTGCTACGAACTCGAGCTGAACGCGGCGAACACCGTGTACGAGGTGTTCTTCATCTGGCAGGACGCCTACCGGCGGGGCGGACGCTTCGACGTGCCCGAGTTCGACCTGCTCGAGCGGCACGCGCTGTCGTTCGGAGGCGACTACGACCGCCAGGCCGCCAGCTTCTGGCGCGGCACGCATCCGCGCGGGCCCCGCTGGGCCTCCCGCGAGTGGGACTGCCCGGCCTGCGCACTGCCGTGCACGTCGACGGCAAGCTCAACGACCGGTTCTTCGTCAGCAAGGGCTGGAGCGCGCAGGTCGCGCTGCCCTGGCAGGGCGTGAAGTGGCTGGCGGACGGCCGGGCGCTGCCACCCGTGGACACCGACGGGTGGCGCATCTTCTTCGGGCGGTTCGAGAAGATGACCTACGGCGGGATCGAGGTGCGGCCCCACTCGGCCTGGTGCTGGAACAGCCACGGCGTCATTGACACGCACCTCCCGGAGCGATTCGCGTACGTGCACTTCTCGGACAGGGTGGCCGAGGAGCTGTAGTCGCGCCCGGGAGGCGCGCTGGCGGCCGAGTTCGCGCCGGGCCCATCGGTTCGCAAACAACCGGCGTCCGGCCGCTCTCGGCGCGGTTTGCGCTGCCTGGGTAGTGTTCCCTTGAAGGAAATGCGGCCGAATTCGGGCGGCGTGTCAACGTGAAGGGCGCCGGCGGCCGTCTTATGTAGGTGAAGGGAGCCAGCCTATTCGTGGGGGCACGAGACAACTTTGATGCCAATTACGACCAGTTCTTCTCGGACCTCACGGCACTGTGCCGCGCGCTGGGCGCCGGCGCCAGCGCGGAGGACATCGCGCAGGACGCGATCCTCCATGCTCGCGAGCACCATGACCAGCTTCGCGACGAGTCCAAGCTGCAGCCGTGGCTTCGCCGTATCGCGGCTCGCCGGACCTTCGACCATCTCCGGCGCCAGAAGCGCCACGAGCCGCCGGACGCGACCGTCGCCTTCCTCCCGACCGATCCCTCTCTCGCCATCGACGTCTCGGTGGCTATCACCCGCCTGCCCGAACGCGAGCGCGTGGCCGTCGTCCTGGTCTACGCCCTGGGGTACGAGCAGGAGGAGGCTGCCGCGGTGATGAACGTGACCCGTGGCACCGTCGCCACTCTCCTCCACCGGGCGCGGCGCCATCTGGCAGAGCGCCTGGTCGGCTACGCCAATGGGGGGAACGGTCGATGAGCCCGATGGCCGGCCACGTCGCCTCGGACAGGCTCGGCGAAGCCTCCCTGCACGGCGGGCTCGAGACGCTCCGGGAGGAGGAGCGCCACCACGTTCAGGGCTGCGACTCGTGCCGCCGGCTGTACGGCGGGTATCGTCTCGCGGACCGCCTCCTGGCCGCGCCCTGGCGCGAAGTGAAGGTCCCGGTCGGGGCAGCCACGCGGCCCTCCCGTTTCGCTTTCGTCGGCGACTTCGTGCGCGGCCTGGACGCCCGCTCCGTGGCTCCGGTTGCGGCCGCGATCGGCCTCGTCGTCCTGATAGGCGCCGCAGTGGCATTGCCTCAGCTCATCCCCGTGACCCCGGTGAGCAGCCACTCGCCGATCGCTTCCCGCCCCACCGCCACTGCTTCGCCCTCGCCCTCGGCGCCGGCGCATCTCTCGCCCGTGCCCTCCAGTTCGGCTCAGGCCGGGCGGACGCCCGGCGCGCAAGCATCGGGCAACGGGTCGAGCAACGGCGGGCCGGGCGCCACGACGCCGGCAGGGCCGACAAGTGCCCCCTCCGCCGAAGCCAGCGCACAACTGGCCGTCTCGAAGATCAGCGGCTCGCCGATCGCCTGGTCCCCCGACGGAGCCCACCTGCTCCTGTGGGCGGCCGGTTTCGCGCACGAGATACAGATCTGTGACGCCGCCGGCCACGTCACCGGCACTGCCGCCGCGGACGCCGCGACGTGGGTCAGCTCGACGACCGTCGCGGTGGCCACTCGCGCTCCGATCGGTCCGAGCGGCCGCAGCGGCGGCAGCCGTGGCGGCTCCGGCGGCTCCGGCGAGATGGTCGTCCTGGTCAACGTCCACGGTCAGGTCACGCGCACCCTGCCGGGCAGATACACCCTCTTCGGCGGCGTGGCCAACGGCATGCTGCTGGGGAGCGGCAGCGGTGAGCTGACCATCGAGGGCGCAGGCGGGGGAACGTCGTCCGGGTCGGGCTTCGTCCTCTGGAACGGCTCGCTGAGCGGCGTCCAAGACGGCCTGCCGATCGCCTTCTCGGCCGACGGCCGCAAGCTCGCCGTCCTCGACCTATCGGGCGTTTCGGGCGGCAGCGTCACCGGAACGCTGGAGATCCTTTCGATCCCGTCGCTGTCGACGTCCGCCTCCTTCGACCACCTGAACCTTCGGGTCGGCAGCGGCAGCCTGGGCTCGGCCTTCGGTTTCGACGCGGCCTTCAGCCCTAACGGCGCCAGCCTCCTGGCCTCCGGCACCCTCGTCGATCTATCGTCCGACACGTCCACGCAGGTTGGCAAAGGCGGGTGGCTGCCTGACGGAACGCTCGTCACGGCCTCCAGCGGGGGCGTGCTTCGCTGGCAGGGCACGCACGCCACGGTTGACCCGCGGCTGCCGGGCGCCGGCACGGTCGAAACGTCGCGCCACGGCGAGCTCATCTACTTCTATCCGGACAGCCGGCCGCCGCTCCTCCTTGACACCGACGGGACGGTGAGTTCGCTCTCCCTGTCGGGCGTCCGCTCCATCGGCAACCTGCTCATCTCACCGACCGGGCGATCGATTGTCCTGGCCGGCCGGACCGCCAACGGTTCATCGATCACCGGGTTGGCGACTTTGCCCTGAACCCAGATCACTGGGTTGCTTACCACCGCCACGGAAACCCAGCAAGCGGAAACCCAGCAAGCAGAAACCCAGCAAGTGGAAACCTAGCCAGCGGAAACCTAGCCAGCGGAGGACCAAACATGACACACCGAGCTCGCAACACGGCGGCGGCCTTGCTCGCTGCCGGACTGCTGGTACTCGCGACCTTCAGCGGAGCGGCCCTGGCTCACGGCGGCGGCCCCAACCAGGGCGGACCGGGTCCCTGGCCGCATGGGAGCGCCCAGCCGACTCATCAGGTGAAGCCCGTCCAGTCGGCCAAGCCGAAGCCCAGCGGGCACGGTTACGTGCTCGACTGCAGCAAGCTGCCGACCGCGAGCCCGTCGGCATCGGCCACGGCTACCACGGGCGTGGCGGCGCTGCCGAACGGAGCCCGCCTGACCCGCGGGAAGATCGTCGACAACTGGGTCTTCGGTTTCGACAAGACCGTCACCCCGACCTGCTCGGTCCAAGCGCTGCAGGCCGCCGCGGACAAAAAGATCGCCAAACTGACCGAGTCTCTCCAGGGCCTGAACGGCCGGGTCGGCAAGATCACGGCCCTCACGTCCGCTGAGCAGGCCACCCTCACGGGCGAGATCAACGGCGCTATAGCCAACCTGGCCGCGCTCAAGGCCAAGATCGACGCCGAGACGACCGTGGCCGCCATTCAGACCGACCTGAAGACGCTGGCCACGGATTCGTTCTACGCGCGCTCGATCGGCCTCCAGATCTGCCTCATCGCCGGTGCCGAGAACCTCCTGAGTAATGCCACGAAGCTGAACGCAGAGGCCGCCACGCTCGCCGCCGGAATTGCCGCCGCCCCGTCGGGCATCGACACCGCGTCGGCCCAGACCTACCTGAACGACATGAAATCCCAGCTCGCCGCGGCCACGGCGCTGGCGACGCCGCTGCCGGCGGAGTTGCTGGCTCTGACGCCCGCTCAGCTCCAGGCCGGCAAGGCCGATCCAACGCTGGCCGGCGTAATCAAGAGCTACTGGCAGGCAGCCTTCGACATGTGGAAGGCGCGCCACGACGCTGGCATTGTGCAGTGGATCCTGGCCGGCAAGCCAGGGTTCATGGGCCACCACGCGCCCGTCAAGTCCCCGGCTTCTTCGCCCACATCGGCTCCGACCGCTACCCCGGTCTGAGCCACTCGGCCGGGCTCGCCCCGGCTCCCCGTCACGCCGCCGCCCCACAACCGCCCGGGGCGGCGGCGTGTCGGCGTTCCGCGTCTGTCGGGGATCGCCGCCGCAAGACCCGGCGACCCGACGTGCGGCGGTTCGGGTCGGATGCGATCTCTCCTACCCCACTAGGCTGTCGAGCACCTTCTCGTCCGCGGGCGAGAGGTGGCCGCGGCGCGACTTGAGCTCGAGCTCCGGGGCCTTCGTCTTGCCTGCGAGAGCCGCCCTCATCCGGGGAAACTGGCTGCCGGTCGCGAGCTTGTAGGTCGTGAAGAGGGCGACGCCCGGTCGCTTCGTCTCGGGCATGTCGCGAACGAAAGCGAGCCAGGGCTCGTCCGGGTGCTGGAGGGCCAGGAACAGGCCGCTCGTCCAGCAGCCCAGGAGCAGGTAGTCGGCATCGGCCAGGGTCGCGAAGTCGCAGTCGCCCACGGACACCACGCTGACCTGGAGCCCGCGCTTCACCAGGTACGCGCCGATCTCCTCGCCGTAACGGCGGGTCACGCCCGAATGGCTTCGATAGACGACGACCGCCTTCTGCACCCCGACTTCCCTGTGCTCCGTTGCGGAGAAGGCTCGCCCGCGTCCCGCGGTTGGGGCCAGTGCCGTCGGTCACAGTCCATCTGACCCTTCGCTCGGGTCCGCCGGGGTGCGAGACTGCGGGCCATCGACTACGGGCCATCGGCCGCAGCGATCCACCAACGAGCCATCGACCAGGGGACAGGGGAGCGAATGACGACCAAGAAGCAGGTAGACGACTTTCTCGCGCTCAAGCGCATCGCCGTCGTAGGCGTGTCGCACAACCCCAGGGAGTTCTCGTACGGGCTCTGGCAGGAGTTCCGCCAGCGCCGCTACGAGGCCGTCCCCGTCAACCCGAACGTCACGACGCTCGATGGCCAGGCCTGCTACAAGCGCGTCCAGGACATCAAGCCCGGGGTTGAAGGCGTTCTGATCATGACCTCGTCGAAGGCCACCGAGCAGATCGTCCGCGACTGCGCCGAAGCCGGGGTGAAGCACGTCTGGATGTACAAGGGCGTTGCTCCCGGTGCCGTGAACAAGACCGCGGTTGCCTTCTGTGAGGCCAACGGGATCGAAGTCGTGGAGGGCTTCTGCCCCTACATGTTCTTCAAGGGCACGCCGTTCTTCCATTCCCCCCATCGTTGGGTCAAGAAGCTCACCGGCAGCTACCCGCAGTAGATCCACTCCGCGGATCCGTGGGCGGTGGCGGCCGGCCTCCCGTCGGCCGGCGTGCCGTCGTCCCGGGTCACGTCGACTGCTACGCTCCCGCAATGAGCGACATCCTCGGCGGCGCAATCGGGCGGATCGTGCTGGCCGACAACCTGGCCGTGCTCGGCTCCCTTCCGGATGATTCGATCGATCTCGTCTACATCGATCCTCCCTTCAACACCGGCAAGCGGCAGACGCTGCGGCGATTACTCACGGTCCGGGACGAGGCGGCAGGCGATCGGACCGGCTTCGGCGGGCGGCGCTATCGGACGATCGAGCTCGGGTCGGCGGGATACCTCGATGTGCAGGACGATTACCTGGGTTTCCTCGAGCCGCGGCTGGTCGAGATCAGACGAGTTCTCCGCCCGACCGGCAGCCTCTACCTCCATCTTGACTACCGCGAGGTGCACTACGCGAAGGTGCTGGCCGACTCGGTGTTCGGGCGCGACTGCTTCATCAACGAGGTCATCTGGGCGTACGACTACGGGGCCCGAACCAGGAGGCGATGGCCGCCCAAGCACGACAACGTCCTCGTCTACGTGAAGGATCGGCAGCGTTACTGGTTCGACGCGGAGGCGGTGGAGCGGATCCCGTACATGGCGCCGGGCCTCGTGGGGCCGGCGAAGGCGGCCAGGGGCAAGCTCCCGACCGACACGTGGTGGCAGACGATCGTGCCGCCCGGTGGGGCCGAACGGACCGGCTACCCCACGCAGAAGCCGGTCGCCGTGCTGCGGCGCGTCGTGTCCGCCTCGTGTCCGGTGGGGGGCGTGGTGGCCGACTTCTTCGCGGGCAGCGGGACGACCGGCGCTGCGGCGCTGGAACTGGGCCGGCGTTTCCTCCTGGTGGACTCGAACCCCGAGGCCGTAGCGGTCATGGCACATCGGCTGGGCGGCGTGGCCGGAGTGAAGGTAGTGGGTCTGTAGCCGCTGGGGTTGGGGCCGGGCGGGTTGTCGGCGCCGCCGGGGTTCGGCGCGGGAGTCCCGGGCGCCAAGTCTGCAGATATCCGGAGAGCTTCGGCAGCTTCAACGCCAAGCGGAGCTACCTGGGCCAGGAACTGGCCGCGCGCTGGCATAGCTCGCTGGCGCAGCGAGACCCACGTGATCGCCGCGCTCTGGTCGGCCGAGGTCCTGCGCACGCTCCGCGCTCATGGGGCCAGCTTCGAGAGCGTCTGCCCCGACTCGCCGGACGCGTTCGAGGCCTGGTGGCGGCGAACGCCTCCGGCGAGTGGCAGGCACTCCGTCCTGATCGTCTTCGATCCCAACAAGGGCCGACGATGCGATCGTCGGCGGCGGGCCGGCCTCGCGGGGCTGCCCGGCCTGAGACCGCGGTATCGCGACTACGCCGGCGCCGTTGCACTACTCGGCGTCGGAGGTGGCTGAAGAGGCCGCCGGCGCGGCAGTCGGTGCGGGAGTCGGTGCCTTGCCGCCCGCATCCAGCCGCTCGATGCGGACCGCCGGCATCATCCGAAGCGCCACCGCCGCAACGACTGCGGCATCTACGGCCAGGATGACGAAGACCCACTCCAGGCCGTTGGAGAGCGATGAGCGCATCGCCGCCAGCTGGGCCGCCGGGATGAAGTTGCGGCCGATCGGGTCGAGGACGATCGCCGACGCGCTGCCCACTGAAGCGGTCACGATCCCGCCCAGCAACCCGACGCCGACGGCCCCGCCGATCGTGCGGCTGAACTGGACCAGCCCCGTCGCCACGGCGCGCCGCTGCCAGGGCACCGCGGCCTGGACCATCACCAGGATCGTCGTCGCCGAGAGGCCCATTCCCAGCCCTGTGATCGCCTCGCCCAGCGCCGCCACGGCGAGCCCGCCGGTGAGATCCCCCGGCCGCGTCGCCTGCGTGACAACGCAGGTTCCCACGACCAGCATCGCCATTCCGAGCAGCACCGTCGGCCGCGCCCCGAACCGCAGCAGCGCCCGCCCGCCGGCGATCGAGCCGATCGGCCAGCCGATCGACATCGCCGCGACGGCCACGCCCGCCTGCAGCGCCGTCCCGCCCATGACCCCCTGGACCAGCGGCGGCACGTACGTCGACAGGCTGAACATGACCACGCCCGACAGTGCGCCGATGGCGAGCCCGGCCGCGATGACGGGCATTGCCAGCAGGCTGAGGTCGATCAGTGGCTCGGCGATGCGACGCTCGATGAAGACGAACGCCACGAGCAGGGCGAGGGCCGCCGCGACCAGCCCCAGCGTCGCCGGCGAGGTCCAGCCCCACAGCTGCCCGCCCTCGGTGGCCGCGAACAGCAGCGAAACCAGGCCTACGGTGAGGATCCCGGCCCCGGCCAGATCCAGACGGTGGCGGTGGCGCTCGACGCGTTCGTGCAGGAAGCGGCCGATCAAGAAGGCGGCCGTCAGCCCCACCGGGACGTTGACGAAGAAGACCCAGCGCCAGCCGATCGTGGTGGTGATGATGCTGCCGATGGCCGGGCCCACCACCGCTGCCGCCCCCCAGACGCCCGAGAAGAGGCCCTGAATCTTGGCCCGCTGCTCGCTCTCGAAGACGTCGCCGAGGATGGTGAACGAGATCGGCTGGACGGCTCCGGCGCCCAGGCCCTGGATCGTCCGGAAGAGGATCAGCATCGTCATGGAACGGGCGGATCCGCACAGCATCGAGCCGCCGACGAAGAGCGCCAGGCCGGTCAGGAAGATCGGCTTGCGGCCGTACATGTCCGCGAGGCGGGCGTAGAGCGGGACGGTGACCGTCGAGGCGAGCAGGTAGGCCGAGAAGACCCAGCTGTATTCGGCCAGGCCGCCGAGGTCGCCGATGATGGTCGGCATGGCGGTCGAGACGACGGTCGAGTCGAGGGCGGCGACGGCCAGGCCGGCCATGATGCCGGCCGCGACGACGAACTGCTCGGGCGTCATGCCGATCCGGCGGGCGACGGCGTGATGCCGGCGCGTCGCGGGGGCAGCCTCGGCGGCGGCCTCGGCCGGGCCGTCGGGCCCAGGCGATGCTGGTGCGGTCGGGGTCGTCTTGGGCATGGCGGTGAGTCTAGGAGCTGCGGCGTCAGCGGATGCGCGGGGCTGCTTCCGGCAGCTCGAGCATGACGTTCGGATTGGCAGGCAGGTGCTCCACCGCCGACCGGATGGAGGCCAGCCGAACGTCCACCTCGATCAACAGCGCGTTCAGGTCAATGCCGGCTCGCTCGCCCCATCTCGGGTCCAGCCCGACGGAGGTCGCCAGGTGCTTGCGGGCTCCCTCCAGGTTGCGGGCCATGCCGATCGGATTGCCGCGGACCGCGTGCACGTAGCCCGCTGCCAGCTTGATCAGGCCCTGGTACAGCGCTCGCTCGGCCAGGTCCGACGTGCCCATCCAGGCCGGCTCGAGCAGCTCGTGCGCCTCGAAGAAGTCGCCGCGCTCGTACGCCTCGAGGCCGGCCTCCAGGGCCGCACGACGCCGGTCAGGCGGAATCGGTCGATAGGCCTTGGGCCTGTCGCCTTGCATCACCGTGCCCGGCCGGCCGCGCTCCGCGCGACTCGCCCCGCCCGGGACAGGTGCCGGCCGATCGTCTGTCAGACCAGATCCTCCAGCCGGCGGCGCGACTCGAAGCCCTCGGTGATTTCGTGCCACCAGCCGATCTCTTCCTCGCCCACTCGCCAGCACAGCCAGACCGGACGGCCCGAGACGAGCGCCGGGAAGTCCACGAGGCCGGACTCGATCTGGCGCAGCTGGATGCCCCAGCCGTCGATCTGGGCCACCGCGGCCTGCATCTGGTCGACCATCCCCTGCAGGCGCAGGCGAAGCAGGCGGGTTTCCTCTTCCACCTCGGCGCGGCGCGTTCCGGCGGGCGTCGAGGCCGCTGCCCCGGCCACGGCCCAGGGCGCGTTCAGCTCGACGATCCGATCGCGAAGAGCGATCACCTCGGTGCGCAGCCCGCGCAACAACAGCAGGGTCTCGCCCAGCTCCGGAAGCATCGCGTTCGCGCGATCGATGTCGTAGAAGTGCGGCACGTGCGCATGGTAGCGGCGCCGCCGCGGAACGCCAGCGCCCCGTCCGGGCGGCGCGCCGCCCGGAACTCGCGGCTGGGCGCGGCTCGAAGCCTGGTGAGGCGCGGCTCAGGGCCGCGATTCGGAGCCGGCCTAGCGTCCTTCCACCGCCGCCAGCCGATCGCGGAAGCGGCGCAGCCGGTCGGGCCGTTCGCGGACGAAGCGTTCGATTGCCTCGAGGATGTGCCCGGAGTCCAGGTGCGCCTCCTCCATCACCTCTTCGATCGACCCGCCGGTCCGCCAGCGATCGTCCCAGTCCGCACTG
>Ga0187885_10003720_pt1 | contig 13087 bp, 6 predicted proteins | sample June2016WEW_20_1_3_FD_132970 | JGI IMG/M metagenome (GOLD analysis project Ga0187885, IMG submission 132970) | Peatland microbial communities from SPRUCE experiment site at the Marcell Experimental Forest, Minnesota, USA - June2016WEW_20_100 | ecosystem: Environmental > Terrestrial > Soil >... | reverse complement strand
TGGCCGGCGGTGGCGGGGGTGCAGGCGGGGTTGCCGGAGGAGGCGTGGAGCCTTCGATGTTGTCCATGTCGCTGGATGCGCAAACTAGCAAGTCACGGGAGGCAAGTCACGGCTGCAGAGACTACGCGAATCCCGCCGCGCACGCAGTGAAGCCGCGAGTGCGGTGCTGGGGGATCGTAGACTTGGCCAGCAGTTTCCGACGGGGAAAGCCCACTGCACAGAAGAGCTAACCCAGCCTTCGCACCTAGCGATGATCTCACCTGGAGCGAAACCTGTAACATCCACCACATTGCTGACATCAGCTTCCGAACTTCCAGTGCGCATCTGGCGGAGATCCAGAGGTCTGTACCGACTGCACCTACACTTCCGTCCAAAACGCGGTGGCTTTTGGGTAAGAATCCGCCGTGGCTGCCTTTTTTTTCTTGATTCCACAGGCTGCTGCCCCAAAACTGTTCCCGCTGCTGCATCGCGCACGCTTTGCGAAACAACACTTGGGTTATTGACGGAGGCTATTCCATGACGTGTTCTAGAAATTTCGATCGGTTGCTACAGGCCACTTGTTTGGGGCTGGTTGGCATGCTCGTGGTCGCCGGCTGCGGCGGAAGCAGTAACAACCCCGATGCCAAGCCACAGGGGGGAGAAGGCGGTCTTGCACCGGGCGCGGAAGCGGGCGTCTCACCAGCAAGCACGCTGACGATTGCACCGGTTTCCGTGACCTTCGGGAGCGTTGATGTCGGAGACACCAGCGCGACGCCTCAGGTCATCACCGTCACCAATGCAGGGGCCACTGCGGTCTCCATCGCGCCGAGCGTGACAGGTCCGTTCAGCATCAGCCAGATCTGCGTCTCGGTCCCGGCGAAGGGCACCTGCCAGATCTCGGTGGTGTTCACCCCGACGGCGGTTGGGCAGGTCAGCGGAGTGTTGTCGGTCACTGGTACGCTGGCAGTCAGCCTGTCCGGAACCGGCGTGCCCGCGGGCAATTTCAGCGTGGCTGATGTCAGCCTCGGACAGGTGGCGACAAACGCTGTGGTTCCCGGCGCAGTCACCGTGACGGCCACGGCCCCTGTGAGTGATCTCGTCTGCTCGGTGAGCGGTGTGGACCTCACGGCTGACCCGACCAAGGTGTGCCCGGCCGCACTTGCTGCCGGCGCGTCCTGCACAGTCGGCTTCACGTTCAAGGCGACGACGTCGGGTCAGAAGACCGACTCGGTGGTTTGCAACGCCGCTGGGCTGACCAAGACCGCCGTGGTTTCGGCCACGGTTCTCGACCCGGCCAAGCTGGTCATCACCCCGACCTCGACCACCTTCCAGACGCCGAACGGCACCCAGAGCGCCGCAGTGACATTCGGGGTTGCCAACTCCGGCGGCCTTCCCACTGGCCAGGTTTCGGCCACCCTTACCGGCGCGAACGCGAACCAGTTCGCCATCACGGTGCCCGGTTGCCTTGCGCCTTTGGCCGGTGCCTCTGGTTGCACCGTGCAAGTTGTTTGCAACCCGACCAGTGTCGGGACCAAGACTGCAACTCTCGCGGTCGCGGACGCCACCACGGCTACGGATACCGTCAGCGCAACCCTCACGTGCGTGTCGGTAGGTCCCACCACCATCACCGTCACCGGCACGGCCAACCTGGGCTCTGTCGTCGTTGGCAACACCGGCACGGCCCAGACCTTCACTGTGACCAATAGCGGAACCACCGCCACGGGGAACCTCACGGTTTCCGTTGCCGACCCGCAGTTCGTGGTGAGCTCGGATACCTGCACCGGCACCTCGCTCGCCGCGGCCGGGACCTGCACGGTTTCGGTAGCGCTCAAGCCGACCACCATTGGCCAGCTCGGCACGATCCTCAACGTCGCGAACGCCGGTGGGACTCCTGGCTCCATCCAGCTCTCGGGAACGGGTCTGCCTCCAGGCGCGCTGACCATCACACCTTCTTCGAAGGACTTCGGCTCCATCCCGCTCAATACCGTCAGTGCCGACGTCAGCTTTACCGTGAGCAACGGCGGCGGCGCTGCCACGGGCGCGCTCACCGTGTCTGCTCCCGGCAATGGCTTCGTGGTTTCGGGCAACGGTTGCGCCGCAGCCCTGCAGCCCACCCAGACCTGCGTGATTGCTGTCCACTTCGCGCCCACCGTCGTCGGGAATGCGACCGGGACCTTGACCGTCACTGACGGGACACTCTCTGGCAGCGCGACCCTGCACGGCACTGGCATGGCTCCGAGCGTGCTCACTGTGGCGCCGGGTCAGCTCAACTTTGGTAATGTCGTCGTCGGATATGCAGAAACAACCGCAACTTTGACCAGCGCTCCGGTCCAAGTTCTGACGGTGACCCTGGTGGCGACTGCGACGACAGACTCCGGAACCATCACCGAGGTTCTTTCGGGTGCGAATGCGGCCGATTTTGCAGTTTCCGCCGCGAACACGAACTGCACCACCCTTCAGCCTGGACAAAGCTGCACCGTTGCCGTCACCTTCACGCCGTCCGCCGCTGGCCTGCGCCAAGCGGTTCTCACCGTGACTGGCAGCAAGGGCGGCACGTACCAAGTCCAGCTTCAGGGAACGGGCCTGCCACTGATTCAGCTCATCCCGGTGGCGGCTGATTCCATCACCACCCCGCCGGTTACTGGGCTCGACTTCGGGATGCAGCCCAATGGCACCGAGGGGACCGTTCTGCGGTACCGCGCTGTCGTCCGTGGGGACGTTAATTCTGCCGCGATCTCGACGGTGGCCACCATTGGATTGGCTGCCGGCACGCCGCCGGACTTCACCTATGTAGTGCCAACGGACGTGCATGCCATCGCTCCGTGGACGGTGACCAATACCAACCCATGCAATGCCGGCACTACCCTCGCACTGCCGCCGACTGACAGCGCGTCCCCGTGGGTGACCAACGTGAGCACACCGACGAATGCTAGCGGGACCGGCGACGGTCAGGTAACCAACGGCTACTGGACCTGTGACTTTTACGTCATGTTCTATCCCCAGAGCGGCCAGAGCACGACCGCGAAGACCGCCACGCTCAGCGCCAGCACCACAGGCGGTGCCCAGGCCGCCAGCCTGACCCTGACCGGCATTTCCAGCGGACCGTTGACGATCAACCCGGCCGCCCCCGTCTTCACCACCACGATTACCGTGGGGACCAGCATCACAGCTCTTACTCTGGCCGACGAACAAACCTTCACGGTGGCTAACCAGGGGGTTGGCAACGTCAATCAAGGTCCGTTGACGGTCGCGCTGGGTGGCACCAATGCCGGCGACTTTGGAATCATCGCTGACAATTGCTCAACCCAGACACTGGTGCCCGACGTATCCTTGCTTCCACTTACTTCCCCGACGCCCAACAGCACGTGCACGATCGAGATTGGCTTTGCTCCGACCTCGCCTGGGAGCAAGACCGCGACGATCACGGTGACCGCGGCTGGGTCGGGACAAACCGCCCAGGCCACCATCTCCGGGACCGCCAGCCAGGCCGGTGCCGTTACGGTCACGCCGACCGCAGCGCCGCCTGCTCATGTGGACTTCGGGTCGGTGGCCCAGGCCAACACCAGCGCGTGGAAGACCTTTACCATCACCAATCCGGCCACGGGGACGGCTACAGGCAAGTTGACGTATTCGGTGGACGACACCAGCAACTTCCAGGTCTTTAGCCTTTCGAACAGCGGGGCGACGAGCTACCCGGCCGGCTCTTGTGGTGCTCCGAACACCACGCAGTTGAGTCCTGGTGCAAACTGCACCATCCAGGTCGCATTCACGCCAAACAATGCGACAGTGCCCAGCGCCACGCCCCGTACGGCAAACCTTACGGTGAAGGACGCCACCTCCGGGGTGACATTGGCCACTGTTCCAATCCAGGGAACGGCCACTGCGCAGATCACGCTCTCGGGCGCGGCAATCTCTCTCGACCCGAAGAATAGCAACGCCCAGACACTCGCTTTTGGCAATGTGGCGACGGGTGCCCAGATGCCAGAGACCTTCACGATAAACAACAACGGCGCCGCCACCACCGCGGGAAGCCTGACTCTGGCCGGGACACTTCCGGCGGGCTTCACGGTAACTAGCACTACGTGCAATATTGGCACGGTCCTGGCTGGCGGCTCGTCCTGCCAGATGACACTGGTATTTACCGGCGCCAGTCTTACGGGCCCGATTGCGAGCGGGACCAGCATCACCTTCACGGGTGGTCCGACCGGTGTCTCTGCGCCCCTGGTGCTCACGGCCACCACTGTCTCGCCGGCTGCACTCGCTCTGTACGGCTTCGGCGATCTGGGCCCTGCCACCGCCCCCACTGGGACTATCGATCTCGGCAGTGCGCCGGTCAGTTCAAACTCAGGCATACTCACCCTGTGGTTCACCAACACGGGTGGTGTAGCTGCCAATGGCTTGCAAACCTCATGGGCGCAGACTGGCACCCAGTTCTCGCTGGCGGAGAACCCGGGAACCTGCACGACCGTTGGCTCGCTTGCTCCGAGTGCCACGTGCAGCGTGAACGTCCAGTTCACCCCGACCGCGGCCACTGCGTCGGAGCCGACGGGAACCCTGAGCCTCTTTGGCCAGGCTATCGCTGGTGTCCCTGTGACCCTGCAGGGCACCGGGATCGCTACCTCGAACAGCATATACGCCCAACCCGTCGGTGGAACGAATTCCTTCTACACCTTCGCGGGGAGCACCGCCGGCGGCAACACCACGGGGGGACCAGTGACGTACTTCGTGCTCTACAACAACAGTCCCTCAGTTACACTCAATCTGGGCAGTGACCCCACAGCGTTGGGTGGGGACATCGTGTTTAACCCAGCGATCGGAACGGGAGCCGACTTCAGACTGACCAAGGCGACGACCACTGGCGCCGGTACTGCTTGTGGTTCGACTCTTGCGCCGGCTGGATTCTGTACCTTTGCCGTTACCTTCCAACCCACGAGTTGGGTCGACACTAAGACATTGTACCGCTGGGCATCAGTGGAGGTGAATCACGCTGCCACCACCAGTCCCGCCAGCCCGGCATACAGCGGCAACATCCTCGGCGTTCTTGGCCAGGTTCAGCAGCCTGCCACCCTCCAGCTCAGCGCGACCGCCACCAGCGCGGTCACGATCACCGGGACGACGTCGCCCTTCACTGTTGACTTTGGCCAGATCCTCTCGGGCCAGACGCCGTCGTTGACGTTCACAATCACCAACGTCGGTCAAGCCCCGACGGCTGGCGCTCCGAGCCTGAAATTGACCGGAAGCGGGACATTCGCCGCAATCGGGGCCTCGACCTGCACCGCTCAACTTCAGCCAAATGGGACCTGCACGGTGGTAGTGAATTCTCAGCTCACGTCCGTGCTCGGGACAAATTCGGGTCTTTCGGTTCAAGCAGTAGATGGAACGGTCACTGCAGAGACCTCCGCACAGACCTACTCGCTGCAAGCGGAGATCGTCAATCCGGCGAGCCTCTTCTTGACCGCGCCGTCGACCACCGCATTTGGTTCCACGCAAGCTGGAGTGGAGGCGCCGAAACTCACCATTACCGTGACCAACGGCTCCGGTGGAGATACGGTGTTGACGCGACAGACCTCGGCTCCGCTGGTGGTCACCTTGTCGGATTCGACCAACTTCGCAGTCGATACGTCGAGTACATGCTTGAGCAGTAGCAGCGCAACAGGCTACATAGCGCTGCCCACTACTACCTCCGGATCTTGTACGCTCGTCATCGATTTCACCCCGCTGGCAGCGGGAGCGAACACGACGACTGTGTCCGTGACTGGTGCAACTCCGAACTCAGTGACCCTGACCGGCACTGGTCTGTCGGACCTGTCGATCAGTCCGAACTCCAACACCAATCCGGTGGTGCTTGCCGGAACGCCGCCCAGCGCCAGCTTCACTGTGACCAACGCCAATGGCAGCCAGGTGACCAAACTCCTCCGGGAGAGCCTCGGTGGAACGAACGCTACCGCATTCGCAATAACCGACGATAGCTGCTACGGAACACCCCTTAGCACCGGTAATTGCACGGTTACGGTGACGTTCATCGGAACCGTCTCCACTACTACCGCACAGACCGCCTCGCTCACTGTGACGGACGGCACGGCGAACAACACGGTAAGTGTTGCGCTGTCGGTCGGCGGCCCGTAGCGCACGCCTAGCTAAGAGCTAGACAGCACCATCTAGTGAAACCCCGGGGCTTCGGCCTCGGGGTTTTTCTTTTGTGCGCCGGGGGTGAAGTTTGTCGCCTGGTACGCTATTCGGGCGTGCGCCGTCCTACCACTTCACCGCCAGCCCGCTCAGCACGGACCTTCGCAACCCGTGGCCGGCCTCAGCGTGGAAGGCTGTGGCCGGCCAAAAGCTCGAGCTTCCTGTGCTCCTCGATATGCGCCAGGAACACGCGCACGATCTCGGGGTCGAATTGCGTGCCGCTGCAGCGCTCAAGCTCGCCACACGCGATCGCGTGGGGCAGGGCCTGCCGATAGGCGCGGTCGGTGGTCATGGCGTCGTAGGCGTCTGCCACTGCAACGATGCGACCGATGAGCGGGATTCCGTCAGCGCGCAGGCCCTGGGGGTAGCCGGAGCCGTCCCACGCCTCATGGTGACAGTAGCAACCGGGCACGATGTCGCGCATGAACGGGATCGGCTCCAGGATGCGCTTGCCCTTGGCCGGGTGCGAGCGAAACATGGCCAACTCTTCCGGCGTGAGCTTGCCCGGCTTGTTGAGCCGATCGTTGCGAATGCCGATCTTGCCCACGTCGTGCAAGAGGCCGACCTTTACGATGGTCTCGATCTCCGCCTCGGGCATGCGCATGCCCATTGCGATGAGGCGCGCGTAGGTCGAAACGCGCTCCGAATGGCCGCGGGTGTAGCGATCCGACTCTTCCAGAGCGTGGGCAAAGCCGATGATGGTCTGACGAAAGTTCTCCTCCAGCGAGACATTGGCCAGGCTGAGATCCTTGTTGGTGTCGACCAGGCTCTCGTACAGACGTGCGTTCTCGATGGATACGGCGGCGCGACTGCCGAGCACATAGAGCATCTTGCGCTGGCCTTCGCTGAACTTGGCGCCCTTGCTGTAGCTGTACGCGCTCAGCATGCCGATGATGCGTCCCTTGAGCTTGAGCGGGATGGAACAGAAGCTGACCAGGCGCTTTTCAGGTGGGCCGAGCAAGAAGCGGTGCGCGCGGGCGCCATGCGCGAGCAGGGGCTTGTCCTCCTGAAACAGCGGGAAAACCTCGGCGAAGTTCAGGGGTGGCGCCGTGTCTGCCGGCCCGAAGCGTGGCGACACCTTGCGCGCGTGCTCGACGAATGGCCCTAGCGGATCGCCGGGACGGCGGTCGGGCTGCGGCTTTTCCAGCAGCAGATTGGCCACGTCGGCACTGACTGCATCGAGCACCGCATCGAGGACCAGATCAAGCACCCGCTCGACCGAAAGCGAGGTCGCGATGGCCTCGCTGATTTTATAGATGGACAGGGCATCTTTGAGGCGCAGGTTCTCGTGCTGCAGGCGCTGCCGGTCGAGTCCACGCTGCACCGTGTGGACGACCTCCTCTACGCGAAAGGGCTTGAGCACGTAGTCGTAGGCACCGTGCTTCATTGCTTCGATGGCAGTCTCGACCGTGCCGAATCCAGTCATGATGACGGTCAGCACGGGAATCCCCAACTCGGTGATCTTCTCGATCAACTCGAGGCCACTCATGTTGGGCATCTTCAGATCCGAGATGACGAGGTTGTAGCTGCGCCGCTGCAGTTCCTCCAAAGCCTGCACGCCGTCCTCCACGGTGCGCACGACGTAACCCTCGAGGCCGAGGAAGTCCGACAGCATCTCGCGAATTACACGCTCGTCGTCAACGACCAGGATGCGTGGGCTTTCGGTGCTCAGTGTGAATCCGAACCGCTGGCCTGCGGAACCAGCGTCCTCGGCCGAGTCGTCAACGGAAATGCCCAGGTCAACCGTCATCGTGGAGTCATCTGTAAATGAGTAGTCTACCTCAAACTTAGACCGTCGAAGAACTGGTCGAGCTTTTCCTTGCGGGAATCGTCCAGGTAGTCGAAATTGACGCCGCGATCCGTGACCTCCCAGAAGTCCTTGGCGTGGATGCGAAGCATCTCGGCGCGAATCGAGGCGAGGCGCTCGGGGCTCTCCGAGCGCATGTCGTCGCAGATGCGCCCTGCGTAGGCGTCGGCCCCACGGACCAAGTAGTAGGTAGCCAGTTTAACCTGAGCCTTGCGCACGCCCCGCAGGGCCTTCTCGTCAGACGTGGTTTCGGCCTCCTTGTCCACTTCCAGAAAGATCCCCAGCATGGCGTCATGCGCTGGAGAGGCAAGCTCGAAGGCGCGCTCGCACAACGCGCCCAGATCGTGGGCCGAAGTCTCGGTGACGAATCCCATCCCGGCGCCGCGGGCGACCTGGCCATAGTAGGCAAAGTGGCGCGCAATACCCAGCGCCAGATCGGACCCGCCCTGCCGAAGCAGAAGCTCGGCCAGCAGACGGTATTGGTTGAGGATGTTGTAGCAAGCGCGCACATCGTGGCTGTTGAGCGCCCCGCGCAGGTAGGTGTTGAAGTACTTCACCACGACCGCAACCACGGCGCGATCATCGCGCTGCAGGGCCGCCTCGCCTACGTAGCGGGTCTCGATGGCCACCACGTGCGCCATCTCGGAAAGATGGTTGAGCGACTCGGCAAAGACGCTGCGAAGGTGGCGCAGCACCTTCCATTCGAACCACAGTCGCTCGCGCTCCATCTCGCGCAGTGACTCCGGCTCCATGGCAATGAAGTCAGGGTTGCTGCGAATGCGGGGGCCCACGGCAAACCATTCGACGGGCAGGCTCGCCTTGATGAGCTGGTAGCGGACCACGGCCTCGCGCAGGGCTGCGGTGGCGTGGGAGGCGATAATCTTATCCTTCTGAGCAACGGCATTGACGGCGACATCGGAAAGATGTTCCATCGCGCCGATACTCATGGCCTGGCGCGCGGCCAAGTCGTGCGCGGCCTTGCGGCCCACCCGACGGCCCAAGGCCGCATCGAGCACATGCTGGCCGATACGTACGATCACCTTGCCGGGGTCGAGGAAGTCGAATACGTAGGCGAAGTAAGGGATGAGCAGCAAAACGCTGGCGCTCGTCATCGTCAGGGTCATCACGATGGTAGCGCGCGGGACGTAGTTGCTGCTGACCGCCAACGTGACCCAGACTGCGTTGAGACAGGCCACCACGAAGAATCCCATGATGGCCAGGTTGGTCTTGTCGCGGAAGAACATGTCCGCGATACGGGGGCTGTAGCGGGTCGCAGCCAGTTGGACCACGATGGAAACCACGGTGATGGCGATGCCGAGAACTGCGACGATGATCTGGGCGAGGGCGCCCAACTCGTTTTGCAGGGTTCCCGCATCCAGGTCGAGCAGGAGCTGCAGCGGGCCCAGGTGCTGGGACGGGCCGGTTCTCTCGCCGAGCCAGTAGGCATCGAGAAGCCAGCAGCCGCCAAAGATCAACCCGGCCACCAGAGCCAGGAGGGTGATTCCTGACGGAAAACGAGGCCGCCAACGCGAACCGCCGCCGGCCCCGACCAGCCCGGAGATCTCGACGGTCAGTCTCCTTCGTCTCAAGCGGCTCCCCGTCCAGCTGGAAAAGCCGCATCCCACAAAGTCCGCTCGGACATGCACTGGCGCGCAGATACAGATACAATCATCCAGCCCCCATGCTGCTCGCGGTTGACATTGGAAACACTCATACGGCCCTCGGCCTGTTCGAGGGAGAAGCCTTGCGTTTCGACTGGCGCGTGGAAACCCGAGTCGAACGCACGGCAGATGAGTACGCAGCAATCCTGTCGGGGTTGCTTGAACTGCAAGGCCTGACCATGCGGCAGGTCACGGAGGCCATTATATCGTCCGTCGTCCCTCCCGCCACCGCGCCCATGGAACGGTTGTTTGTGCGCTACTTCGGCGTCGCAGCCTTGGTCGTTGGGCCAGGTATGAAGACCGGGATGGCCGTCCTCTACGAGAACCCGCGCGATCTGGGCGCGGATCGCATAGTGAACGCGGTGGCCGCCTATGCGCGTTGGCCGCAGGGGGCCATCGTGGTCGACTTCGGCACCGCCACCACCTTTGACGCGATCACGGCGCGCGGGGAGTACGCCGGCGGAATCATCGCCCCCGGCCTCATCGTATCGGCCGATGCGCTGTATCGGTCCACCGCGCGTCTTCCTCGGGTGGAGATCGCCAGGCCAAAGCGCGTGGTGGGCACCAACACCGTAGCCAGCATCCAGGCCGGCCTGGTTTTTGGCTATGCGGGCATGGTCGACGCTCTGGTCAACCGGATCCGTGCGGAAATGAATTATGCACCGATGGTGGTCGCCACGGGCGGCCTGGCCACCCTCGTGGCGCGGGACTCGTCTACTATCGAAGAGTGTGACGAGCTCCTAACCCTGCGAGGCTTGCGCATCCTGTTCGAGCGAAACCATGTCTAGTCAAGGCGAATCCCTGCAACTCCAGCCGCTACCGGTGGCCAGCCTATCGCCGGCCGTGGCCAGCTTGGTTGCCGGCGCGCCCACGGCCAAGCTGCTGGCGGTGCGGGGCATGGCGCCGCTGCGGCCGGCCGAGCTGCTGGTGGCCATCTACCAGCTGTCATTCGACGCTGAGCCGGCGATCCGAACGGCCGCTGAGGCTGCACCGGCGAGCTTCCCTGACAACGTCATCAACCCGCCCCTGGGCGAGGCATTGCCTGCGCCCTTGCTGCACTTCTTTGCCGCGCGTCTGCCCGACCAGCGCACGGCCGTGCTGGAGAGGATCCTCTACAACCCGGCCACCGCCGACCAGACATTCGTCATGCTGGCCGGCCGTCTTGGCGAAAGCTTGCTTGAGATCATTTTCCAGAACGAAGTGCGACTGTTGCGCTGCCCGGCCATCGTGGAGGCGCTGTTCTTCAACAAGCGAGCGCGCATGTCCTCGGTCAACAGGGCGGTGGAGTTGTGCGCGCGCAACGGAGTTCGTCTGGAGGGCATCCCCGCCTTTGACGAGATCGTCAATGCGATTCGCCAGGATCCCGAAGCCACGGATGGGGCAGCCACCGACGGTCGCTTCCAGGCCGCGATAACCGCGGCCGAGGCTGCTTCGGGAATCGATGAGGCGTCCGGGGATGCCGAGGAGTTGTTCGACGAGGAGGCGGTGGCCGAAGAGAAGGAGCGAGCGTCCGGGATGTCATTCATCAAGTTCGACCAGCTCAGGATCTTCGAGAAGATCCGACTCGCGACCATCGGGAACGCCTACTGCCGCAAGATGCTGGTCCGCGACAGCAACAAGCTGGTGGCCATGACTGTCATTCGTTCACCGCAGATCACGGACATGGAGATCAGGCAGTTCGCGGGCAGCACCAACGTGTGCGACGACGTGATTCGCTACATCGCGAACAGCCGCGAGTGCAGCAAGGATTATCCCGTGAAGATGGCCTTGGTGAGCAACCCCAAGTGCCCGCTCGGCTCGTCGCTGCGTTTCTTGCCTTACTTGCACCAGGACGACCTGCGCAATATCGCGCGTTCGCGCAACATTCCGGGCGCACTTGCGACAGCGGCCAAGAAGCTGCTTCAGCAGCGCGAGCATGGGCGGCAGTAGCCCAGCGCAGAGAGCGTTGATGACCGAAGGTCGAAGCAACGTCAGGTCGGGGCTCTTGCTCCGTGTGGGCACTCTCATCGTGTCGCCCGGACGCGCACTGGCCGATATTCAAGTGTGGGAGCGCGGTGGAGTGGGCGATGCCTTGGTGATCTTGCTGCTCGGCGTGCTGTGTTTTCGCCTTCCGGTCGTGGCGCGCGCGGTGCTCATGCTGCGCGAGGCATCCCTTGCCGGCACTCTGGCGCAACTTCTGAGTATCGTCGGTCAGGATCTGCGGCCGGCCATTCTGATAGCGCTGCCGGCTGCAATCGCCACCACCGTCCTGGCTGGCCGGGGCCGCCGCGACCCGGTGCTTGACGCCGAGCTGGGCGCAGCCTGCAGCATTCCCTACCTCTTGCTTTCGGGTCTGGCCGAGCTGGCCGGCTCGCTGTTCCCGGCTGCTGCGGGCGTGCTGGGCCCGGCGATTCCCGTGGTCGGGCTGGCCTGGGCCCTGGTGATTCTTGTCATCGGGATTCGGCTGGCACGCAGCCGTACGTCCCGAGTGCAAGGCGCGGGCGGCTCACCCGTGACTGCGCCAGGGCAGGTGGACCCGTCCAGGCGCATGCGCGTGGCTGCCTCGGTCCTGGGCGGCATTCTCGCCGGCGCGCTCACCCTGAACATCGTCTGGCTCAGCCACAACCGCGATGCGATTGCGCCGGTCGGCCGCGGGGTTGTCGCGCCCGCTTTCGTGCTCCCGCGCATCGACGGAAAGCCGGGCAGCGTGGCGCTTGCGGAGCTGAGGGGCAAAGTCGTCCTGCTCGATTTCTGGGCTCGCTGGTGTCCGCCATGCATCGCACTCGCGCCCACGCTCCACGAGATTTACAGTGCGCGGCGGTCGCAGGGCGTAGAGTTCTTGGCCATCAGCTCGGAGGGATCCATGGCCGACCAAACCGAGATCCAGGACTTCTTGCGGCAGTACCCGGCGCCCTACCCGAATCTCCTCGACGACCAAGAGGTCGGCGGGCTGTACCGGGTGGTTTCGTTGCCCCACCTGGTCATCATCGGCCGCGATGGAGTCATTCGCAGGGTCATGGTCGGGCACAGGCGCAGGGCCGAGATCGACGCGGCGATTCAGCAGGCATTGGACAACTAAGTTCAACCTTGTTTGTGCTCGCCCGCGTCAGGCCCTAGAATTATCTGGTGAGACTCGGGCGATATGTGGCGGCCGAAGCCCTGGTGCTGGCGAGCGCTCTCGTCGGCGCGGGATGGCTTGCCCGAGCATCGGTGCACTTCTTCAGCGAGGGCGGAACTGACAGGTTGGGGCAACTGTTCGGCCATCGATCATCAGGTCCGGCGGTTTCCGCCACGCTTCTGCCGCGCGGCGAGCTGTCGAATCCGCCCAACCCCGCCATCTTCGAGGAGCCGGCCGGGACCTTCCTCGGCATGTCCGACGAGATGCTGATCGAGCGCGTGCGCACGCAGCCCATCCTGGGCATGAAGCTCAACAAAGGGGGATCGACGCTGTCGTTTCGGGTCGAGCTCGCCGATG
>Ga0187885_10003712_pt1 | contig 13109 bp, 10 predicted proteins | sample June2016WEW_20_1_3_FD_132970 | JGI IMG/M metagenome (GOLD analysis project Ga0187885, IMG submission 132970) | Peatland microbial communities from SPRUCE experiment site at the Marcell Experimental Forest, Minnesota, USA - June2016WEW_20_100 | ecosystem: Environmental > Terrestrial > Soil >... | reverse complement strand
GGGATACCAGCCCGCCGGCAGCATCCGTTCCCGGATTCCCATGATCGCCTCCTAAAATGCGGTTATCGGTTATTAACGGGAGCATGAAAGGGGTTCCAGCTTTATCCCCTCTCCCCCGATGGGTGAGAGGGTTAGGGTGAGGGGGAATTTAATCTTTTTTCCGCTCCCATTAATATCTGTTTTCCGTTTTCTGTGAAAGGCAAAATCAAAGTCAAAGGCCCCTTAGCAGAGGCAGAAAACAGAATTGTAGGGTGGGCACCGCCCACCATTGCGTAGGATGCGTTTCTCACACACTACATTCCCGCATGGGGCGGACGTCCCGCCCGCCGACTGGCCTCCCGCCTTCGGCGAGGCCCTCAGGGGCCGGCGGCGGCTGCCGGCGACCCATCCGGAAACCCTCAAAAATTCAAGGTCTTGCCGCTCTAGTTAATCCGAGACGGCCCCCTTTGTCAAGGTGCTCGCCGGCCAGTTTCCCGTGCCGGGTGGGCCCTGCCCGTCCAACCGCAGGAGCGGCAGGGGTACAGGCTTCCAGCCTGTGATCTGGTGGCCCGGGTGACTCGCCTGCGCCTGCGCTTCCAGGAGGAAGGCGGGGGGAGCGGACCGGAGCCAGGGGTCCATTGCTCCCCGCCGCCTGCTCCCGGAAGCCCTCAGAAGAACTTGAATGTTTGCCGTTGATATAATAAATTGGTCGAGTGATGCCTGGGTGGCGGAATGGGTAGACGCAAGGGACTTAAAATGCGAAAGAAGCGACTTAGCAGGAGTAATGCCAAGTCGCTTCTTTTTATTTCTTTCAACTACTTAGCTTTTGTGCTATTGTGCTGGAGAGAGTAAGAATTAGCAGTAAAAACGAGGTGAATATTCACCTATGTATTCACCAAAAAATTGCCCTGAGCGGCCCATTTTCCGGGAACTCCTACCCGGAGGAAAACCGCAGGGTGAATAACCTATAACCGCATGAAAAATAATCTCGGGTTCATCCAGTAATTGAGATTGCCGGTGAGAACCGGCACCTTTTCTTTGAGAGTCATATCCTCGTTGACAAAGGCCATAGGCCCACCTACCCGCCTTGGCGGGACTTCGGAATCACTAAGGGTGCCTTATGAAGAAAGTCCGTGAGTCCCATCTAAATGTACTAATGAAGGATAACATGTTCCTGGAAGCTCTACGTCGGAACGAAGGGTTCCGTCGAGAAACAGACAAGGCTTTTACTAAGTTCTGGGAGCGTGAAGGCGATTCTTTGAGGAAGCGGGAATTAATCGAGTTGGACGCCAACGGTAACACAATATCGAGAACATTACTCGGTGAACTTATCGAAAAACCAGATTCAGACCCTTATGTGCTCGATGCTTACTGCAATTCTCCAGAGGCTCGTCATGTGGGCCAAAAATACGATTTGTATCGTCCTTTCCATTATAATTATGGACTTCCTGGTCAGCTGACAGTAGTATCAGGTATTAACTTTGATGGGTCTGTTGGAATTATTGATGGCCAAAATGTCTGGATATTCCGTTGTCCCTGTCTTCGAGCAATTACAAATCAGTCGTTAAATCGCTTAGATATAAAAATCGACTTAGCTTGGCCAAAACAGGAAATAATGAATATCGTTGAGATGGTTTTAGATGATGCTTTTCAAAAGAGAGAGAGTGCTGGCAAAAAAACTAAAAAGAGGGGAATTGAAATTGATCCCCTTCCTTTTAAAGTATGGGATATGCATAACAAAAATGGTATGACCCCTTGGGAGATTACCAAGGAGCTATTCCCTTTCATTAAAGATAAAAGCATTAATGAGGGTGATAAAACATTCAGCCCCTTTGCCAGAAGCCACTTACGAAAAGTGGAACGAGCCTTAGAAAAAGCCAACAAGTTAATTGCTTCAATAACCCCTGCCAACTAACACCTAAAGTCTCCCCCATCTCTTCCTGACCATGAAAAAGGTCCCCCCTTCTTCGTTTTAGACTTCCGCCAAACGCACCTCTATACTGCTCCGTAGATGTGATTAATAATCTTAAGGAGCCAGCCATGCAAACAGCACCTAACGCAAACCCCATGGAGCATCTTCTATCTAACGATGAAGCCGCAGAGGTTCTTGGTATTTCCAGGTTCTCTCTAAGAGGTAAAGTTTTACGCCGCCAAATTCCTTTTATCAAGATTGGGCGACGCACACTGTTTTCTCCATCTGCACTCCGCGCTTTCATAGAGAGCAACTCGGTCTGTCCCCGGCCCCGGCGGGAGGCTGAATAATGAGCCAGCCAGGAATAGGTTCGTCCAGTATGGCAGACTTGCCAGCAGACCCCCTGCAAGAGTTGGAGGTATGCCATGCCTAAACTCAAAGCAGTCGAGGCGATCCAACAGGAAGCCGGGGAAAAGATTGCTGAGGAAAAGCCCCATGACGAGATTCTATCTGCCGCTGAAACCATAATCACGGCAGAGAAGGAAGCATTCGACACGGGCGGCGGCGGCCCTGATCGAAAAGTTGACCTAGAAAACCTGGTGGCCGGGTTAACAACGGACACCCCCCGACCTGAACTGCTTCAGCGCCTTGCGGAGCTTGTGCCCGCCCTCGCCGGAATGTCGCACCTCATTGTCGCGGGAATATTGGAAGACCTCAAGCAGCGCCTTAATCTGCGGGCGGCGGACCTGTCAGGGTTGAAGGCCGATATTAAGGCGGCCCGGAAGGCCCTGGAAAAAAGATCAAAACAGAGTGCCCCGGCCCCGGCCCTGGCCGAGCTTGAGGATGTGCGGCGGTGCCACTCCGCGACCGACTTCCTGGGCGGACCTTCCCCCCAGGCGATGACGCTGGGGTTCCGGGTGCCTACCCCTGACGGCAAGGAAGGGGTGCTCTTGGTTTTATCCGAAGGGGGCGGCGTGAGGGCGGAAGTCAATGCTGAATCGGTGAAGGTAGAAGACGTTGATTATCAAATCACCGGCGGCTGTCCCCCTCTCCTGGAAGACGTGTGGAGCTTGGCGGCGCTTAAAAATTTTGTAGAGGCCCCGGCCCTACCGGCGGGCCTTTATCAGGACCTGGTGGTGGCCTTCAAGACCTACCTTGACTTACAAGACCCGGCGGCTTACGGCTTCATGGCGGCATGGACCGTTGCAACTTATTTCACCCAAATTTTTGCGGCGGTGCCTTTCATTCATTTTTACGGCCCCAAGGAAAGCGGCAAGAGCAAAGGCTTGGAAGCCCTGCGCTTCACTTGTTTTAACTCCTACAAGGGGAGGGACATAACCGCGGCGGCGCTGGGGGATACGGTTGACGGTATGAGGGGCGTGGTACTCATTGACCAAGCCGAACGCCTGGGGATGCTAAGCAAGGCCGGCGAAGGCACGGTGAGCCTGGTGGGCCTGTTGGGAGATTCTTATAAAAAGGCGGGCGGACGGCGGCGCGTGGTGGATATGTCCGGCGGGGTGCGGCGTGTCTTGGAGTTTTCCACATTCGGTTTCAAGGGATTTGCTTCCACAAAGAACCTTGACCCCGACCTGGCGGATAGGTGTATCCCCATTGCCATGACCAAGACGGGACTGCGGCTTCCCGACCTGGAAGGCCATGAGGCAGTGTGGGGGGACTTAAGAGACAAGTGTTATCGGTTTGCCCTGCGAAATTATCAAAAAGTGGCGGCGGCATACCAGGCCACTACTGGCGACGGGACTCGGATAGCAGAGCTTTGGCGGCCCTTGGCGGCGGTGCTCATGGCCCTGGACGTGGGGGAAGCGGAATTTGAGGCTGTTCACAAGTTTTTTATGGCAAAGGCGGAAGAGGCCCGGCACGTCCCGGATGGCTGGGAACTTAGCTTGCTTGAGGCCATAGAAACCCGAGCCCTGGCGTCCCCCGATGTTTTTGAAATGACGGTGAAGAGCCTTATCGAGGCCATGCAGGTTGACTCAAAAGAAAAGCCGGGGGCGAAATGGATTGGCGATACCTTGGGGAAATTTAGCCTGTTCAGTAAGAAAAGGCGAGCAACCCGAAGTGGGGAGAAAGTAACGATCTATACCTTTCACCGCCCCCGCGTCCTGCAAATTATCGAAATATATTTGCAGGGACCCCCCCAAAATGACATGTCCCCTATGTCCCCAGACGAAATAAATAATGATTCAAACGACATACATGGGACAGGCCCAAAAACGGGGACGTGTCCCCACCTGTCCCCTTTGGGAAAGGAAGGACACGAGGGGACCTGTCCCCCGGAAATGACCTGTTCCCCGGAAACCCTTGCTAAACTTGATTCTGACGGAAGGGGACACGAGGGACACGAGAAATCAGGGAGTTCCTCAGAAATAATTCTCAACCTGCTTTCTGGTGATGAGGTGGACCTATGAGCCCCAGCGATGCTGTTATGGAATTGTCCCGTATCGGCTTTCGCTTCCGCTTAGACGGTGGGGTGGTGAAGGTGCGTTTCGAGGGAGGACAGCCCCCAGACCGGGCCAAGGTGCAGCCCCTCCTGAACTTGGTTCAGGCTCATAAGCCACAAGTGCTGGCCTTCCTGAGCAGGCCGCCTTCCCCTGCTGAGCGGGTTTTGACCTGTGCCGACTGTGGTTTCCATCACTACGCAGGGCCAAATCCCCGCCAAGGCTGGGGCCTTTGCTCCTTCAAAAATAAGGGCTGTTATGGTTTACGCTCAGCCTGTGAACACGGAAGACCATGAATATCTTGGATTTAACTCAACCTGCCGGCTTTTCTGTCCGGCGTGTGGCCGCCACCAATGGTGGCGAATGGGCCGGACCATGCCCCTTTTGTGGGGGAAGTGATCGGTTCCTGGTGTGGCCCGAAAAAGGAGAGACCGGAGCCTACTGGTGCCGCCAGTGTAACGCCAGGGGTGACCTGATTCAATATTTGCGGGATGTTCGCAAGATGACTTTTCGGGAAGCCTGCCAGTTTGTCGGGCGGGAATTATCCACTATGCCACCTTACCTGTCAGGGAAGAAGTCTAAGGCTTCTCCCACGCAGCACTGCGCACAACAGGCCCCGCAAAAGGAAACATCGGTAGTTGACCCCGCCCTTTGGCAATCAATGGCCCGGAAATTGATTGATGAGGCGGTTTTCAATCTCTGGACCTACCAGAAGGATGTCTGGCTCAAGTGGCTGATTGAAAAGCGGGGCTTGGATGAGGAAACCATAAAAGCAGCTTCTCTTGGCGTGATGCTCCTGAACCGTTGGCCCTCTCCCGAATCTTGGGGCCTGCTGCCTCAGTTGAAGGAGAATGGCCAGCCCAAAAAATTGTATTTCCCCCAAGGGCATGTCATCCCCTTGATAGAAGGCGGCGAAGTCTTGCGGATCAAATTTCGGCGGCCCAAGTCGAAGGGGAACCCACGTTATCTATTCCTGCGCGGATCAAGCCCCGCGGCCAGGGTGATAAACCCGCAGAGTCCCTTCTTTGTCCTCGTGGAAAACGAACTTGACGGCCTGCTCGTGGCCCAGGAGGGAAGGGCTCTGGGGATCGGGGTAATTGGCCTGGGGAGTGCCTCGATCCAACCTGATTCCCTGGAGCCAGAGGTCCGGACTGCCCTCAAAAAAAGCTCCTGTATCCTTGTCGCTTTGGATAGCGATCAAGCAGGGGCTAAGGCCGCCTGGGGTACCTGGTTAAGAAAATTTCCCCAGGCCCACCGCTGGCCACCTGTCAAAGGAAAAGACATTGCGGAGATGTGGCAGGCCGGCGTCAGCTTGAAAACCTGGCTCGAAGTGGGCCTCGAAAAGTGATGCCAGATTCAGGACAGGCTTAAATGCTTAACCGCCGATTGGCCTGTTTTGCCAGAATAGTATCCCGGCCTGAAGGTCCAACATTGAAAATCATCATCTCTCAAAGGCGCACGTTGATTTAACCTTTTTCCAATTTCTCTCTTAAAAGGAGGATTAACCGCCATGACTCATCAGCTTTCAAACCTACAGCAAAGTATTTTGGCGCTGTGTCTTGACCAAAAATTTATGAGCTGCAATGAGCTTTTATTGGAGTTATGGGATTTGCAGCCCCAGGAGCCGTGGAGCAAAAAATATGCTTCGGCTCATGCCAGCTTATCCCGAAGTTTAACCCGGTTGTATATGAAAAATCTAATCGTATACTGGAAAACCATTAACCGTTCTAAAACGGGAATTACCTTGACTCCGGATGGACAAACCCTAATCCGGGCAATTTTGGAGGAAGCGGAAGAAGCGTAATTTCCGGTTAAATAGGGGCTTTTCGGAAATTAATATCGAATAATACTGTATTAATTCTGCAAAATCAGTCAATTTACCCGTTAAATATTTGCTTTTTTCCTGGTTTTTTGCCTGCTCTACAAGGTTTTTTTGCACTTCATTATTTAATAAATAAGCGAACTTAGGCAATAAGGCCGACAAATTTTGAACGTTTTTTGCACTTCTTCCGCCTACTGACCATGTTATTTTCGCTCTTTAGCAGATTTCCCCCAAACCTCCGGGATTCCCAGAAACTCCTAATAATTTCGCTATAATAGCTCATAATCTCCCCCCACATCTCTTCCTTCTTATCCCTGGCAGGCCCGGTTAAGCGATCTTTCGGCAGCCTTCAAAGCTCTGCAAATGGACCTAAAAATTTCCGGGTATAGAATTAACCGGCACACACTTCATAAAAAAATGGCATCCCGGCGCAGTGAGATAAATTTCTGAGCGTCACTCTTCTTGACCCAGAGCCAGGACGGCAAAGCGTCGGCCATGGCCCACGTACACCGGCTTGACCCAGTCGGGGTATTGCTGCTGCAAGTCATCTAGAAGCCTGTCAATTTTCTTATCGTCACCTGTGGGCATTTTCACTGAATCGTCACCTGTGGGCATTTTCACCAAATACCTGACCTTGTAGGTCCTCAAGGTGCGCCTCAGGTCCTCCACCGTCCCGTAGGATCGCGCTGCCTCGCCATAAAATATGGGAGGCGGGATGTGCTTAAAGGGGCTTATGGAGACGCGCCCGGTATACAGGTAGAGCATGGGATCTTCCCAGCCAGCCAGGACATCCCCGGGCCTGCTGTTGGCCTTTAGGCAGTGAAACAGGTCTTGATATTGCGCCCAGGAGGCGGGATGTGAGGGTAATACGGTTAAAAAAAGAAAAGGGTAGCCGGTCCGCTGGGAAAGGGCCCGGTGCTGATAAAAATAGGTCAGATTGGCCAGGACCAGGACAGAGACAGTCACCGCCGCAAGGCTGCGAAACCACAGTTTCTCAGGCAGATTGCGAAACAAGGCCAGAATACCGGCCAACAAATAAGCAATGACGAAGGGCAAAATGGGTATCAGAAAGCGAAAGGGCTGCCACGGCCACAACAAGACCACTATTAAATAGAAGAGGAGGTAATAGGGAAGGACCTGCCCCTGGCCCAATCGGCCAAAGATGCTTACCAAGGAAATCAGGCCTAGCAAGATGGCCAGGACAGTCCAGAGCGCTGTTCCCATAAACCAATGGTTCAGGCCTTCCAGGGAGAGAATAACGATACCCCAGATGATACCGAACAGATTGCCAACGCCCCCCTTCCCCAGCAGCACCGGCCTGATGCTGCTCCACCAACCTAAATAATCGGTATAGTAACCGGTTATGGGGTCGCGCTGCCAGGCCCCCAGGCCCAGCAACATCCAGAGAATCCAGGGAACCATGATCACAGCCGCCCCCAAGATTACCCAGCGGAGGGGCCGGCGCCAATAATAGAGGAAGAACAACCCGGCTGGCACCAGGGAGGCCCCGATAATTCGAACCAAGAAAGGCAGCGCCAGCAAGACCCCCGAGCAGAACTGGCGGTGGCGGCTCCAGGCTGGTGCTCTTATTTGGGCCTCCATGACCCACAGGGCCGGTATGGTCAGCAAGGCGAAGGGAATTTCCGACAGCGTCTGAGAGGCAAAAAAGAGAAAAGAAGCAGCGGTAGCGCAGAGCAGACTTGCCGCCAGCACCACGGCCCCGGGGAAATAGTTAAAGCGCCGCAGAAACAGATAGACAAGCCCCACCGTGGCGGCCCCGCAAAGCACGGACAGCCACTTCATCAGCAGCAGATTATCAGGAAAATTGGGCCACAGTTTCCAGACCATAGCCAGCAGGGCGGGATAGAGGATGGGATATTTGGTCTGCAGCGGAGCTCCGTGCAGGTTGATCAACCTGTAACCCTGACCCTGCGCCAGGGCCTTGGCGGTGATCACATAGATGGCATCATCACCGAAGGATCCGCAAACCCGGGGAACCATCCGCCCATAGCCCAGGAGCAAAACCAGGAGCGCCAGGCCGGCGGCGATCAACTTATCCCGGCGCGTCAAAACGGCGGCATGCCCTTTTCCTGCGGTGGACCTGCATACCGCGAATCCGCTGGGCATATCCCTCCCCTGTGGCCCAAGAGAACCGGAAAAGAAGCAATCCCCTGATCCTGATTCGCTCCTGCTCCGGTCTATTTTGCTCATGGGCAATCATCCGAGATTATGCAGAAACTAAGGCTAACACCGTAATAAAATGGTTTTAGGGAGCCCCCTCAAAAAGTTTAATTAACATCAATAACAAGTTATCAGTTATTCCTTTTTAACATTTTCATTCCAAATCTACTATCTTTGAGTGGTTCATTTAGTAGTTGCCAAACGCACGTATAGTGGCTTTCTATCCAGTCCATAATCCGCTTTCCGTTCCTTATATCCGAACCAAAAAAACCTTCGCCGAATTCTTTACTATCTCTATGAATTAGTAATATAAATTTTGGATGAGCATTTCTGAGATCATCAAACATGGCGGTTTCACCAAAAAGAGAGGTCAATGCCCCGGCAGTGATTGCATCATATCTAAAAGGGGAAGATCGGCGCATCAAGTAATTGATGATCAATCCCTCCGGGATTGGGGTAAAATTGTCATTAGGAAGAGTAGTCTCCTTAATACGCTTAATCGCCATATTGACTGCCCAACCTTTTGGTTCATATTTAGGACCATATGATAGAAGAGCGTCTGCACCTTGACCAACCGAATAATCTTTCTTGCTATAATAATAATTAGACACTATTAAAGCATAGATTGATATTAGCGAAAAACCTAATATCGCTAGTTTACGGAATAAATTTCCCCTGGCATACTCCTTGCGTAATAGTAGAGGTATCAACCATATAAAAAAAGCAACATCTATGAGCATTGCAGCCATTGCCAACGCGAACCCATAATCATAAACTCTACAATTTAATATCATTTTGCCTAGTGTTAACATACCAAAGACATTCAACATAATAAATGGAGCCATCTTCTCAAATATGATATATTCCTTTTTTTTAATAATTAAAAACGCAACAGTAATCAACGATAAAATAGTAATTAATAAGATAGGACGATAGACTACACCGAACACAATCTTTAATATAATAAGTAATGTAATTGCATTATAATTTAAGACCGGCTGCACAAGAAGTAATACTAAAATACACAATAATATCAAATTGTTGTAATGCTTTTTAACATAACATCTGTCTAATATTAATGCTCCCAGTGTTATAATTGATAATATAATCAGCGATAAAAATATAAGAGCAATATTAAAGATAGGCCTATCGGTTCCCATTTTATTCTTATAAAAATAAATATTGGTGATATCTGTGTTGTACATATAAACCCAATCCCCTAAAATCCCCTTCACTGCTTGAATAAACGACATTTCCGAAGACAAATATGCAAGAAATAAAGCAATTGGAACTGTCATCGAAACGATGAATATCAAGAAAATTTTATAAGCATTCCAGCCAGAAGTCTTATTCCTATGAGTAATTAGCATCAGGCCAACGAACGCGGTAATAGCCAGTGGTACAAAAATCTCTGCCTTTGTAAGAAAAACGAGGCCACAGCAGAAACCGGCAAAAACAAGTATTACATAGCGAGGCGTGCGTAAATAAAATGATATACAATAAATCAATATAAATGAAAACAGAATTGCATAAGTTACTGAGTGATCATAGGGGCACACAAAATTCCAACTCCCCATTTCAATAAATTGGGGAAATGCCGCAGTACATAAAAAAACAATACATGCCATTACAGCTGTTGTTCTGTCACATGATCTCTTAATTTGGGAGAATATAATGCTACATAACGCAATAATAATTGCAAGGTTGCAATAAACTAAAGTAGTTAAGGAAACTCCAAAGATGTGGAACCAAAGAGCATTCACGTATGGTGCAAGAGGTCCATTCCAATATACAATATCTTTATAAAGAACTTTACCTGAATTGATCTGCCATGGCATATAAAGTTCCCGTCCGAAGTCTATCAGAAGGTCCGGCCACTTTCGCCATGTCCAAAAGGTTAGTATCAGAAAGACTATGGTGATAACCCCAGGGCCAATCCACTTGTTAATTACAGGGGATTCTTTACATGCAAAAACCAATGACCTGAGATTATGCAGCCGCCTTGGTCCCGCAGTCGAAAAAATGGGTTTTCGGAACCCTCTTACTGAGTTTAACACCGACACGTTGCCTCTTTTGTAGCCAGATAGTCTCTTGGAAGGCATGATAGCATGAATTCTTAGGTAAAGACTATTGTAAAATATCAAAGCCGGGGCCTATCTCTGGGGGGCCATCTCCCAGACCCTTACCTTACCCCTCCCTGCCTACTGCCTTTTCGCCTCTTTAGAAGAGGGGTGACGCATTTGCAGGGGGTGTTCCTACGGTCACAGATGCCCAGCCGACCGGCGAGAATTTTTCATCAAAATTTTTGGGCTGGCCCCATAGCAGGGGGGGTCTGCTGCTGTCGCCCCTCAATGTATTTTTGAAAAAATCTGCGGACGGATCATATCGACCAGGGGGGGCATGGGACCCATCCCGGGGTTTGCCTTCCGGGACCGAAAATCCTTCAGGCTAGGATGGGGCGGGGGCGGCGCACCACAGAGACAGATGGTGGACAGCAACGCAGACCCAGGCGAGGGGCGCACGAGGCACCTTATCTCAATGCCCCCCTCATCTCCGTTTGTCTTTGACCGGCTCCCTTCCTATCAAGCGACCTTCTGAGAAGCCCCACATTAAACGGAAAGGGTTGAACCCTGCCCTTACCCCGGCCATGAGCCAATCGTTGAAAACTACCCGATCAGAGTTAGGCGCTGAGGCCAAAAAAGATCACCATGGGGGGATAGGAGCGCCGCCAGCGAAACCGACCGCATGAGAAGCCCCAGGAGAGGCGATTGAGCGCAGCCCCCCCAAACCGATGTTACCTCCCGGACATAAGGGGACGCGTCCTTCGATAAATACATGTCCTCCCTATGTGCTTGAAAATCATAAGAATATTGCCTGAGGACGGAAGGGACACGAGAATCAGGGGGGTATATCAATAAAAATTACTTTATCGCTTGACAATATAGGCGAATCGTCTATAATTAACGGCATGAAGGGACGCGATCTAACCGAATGGCGGAAACGGTGGGGCTTGACCCAAATCAAGCTGGCCCAGGCTTTAGGTGTTGATGTGATGACCGTCAGTAGATGGGAGCGGGGGGTTCAGGTTCCCACGCCCGTTCTCCCCCTGGCCCTGGAGGCCCTGGAACACAGGTTGATGAAAGGAGGCAAAGATGGGTTTACTGGTGGAATGTCCCGAGTGCAAGAAGCGGAATAGCGCCAAGGTGAAGGCTTGCAAGTGCGGCTTTGCCCTGGCGAAGTTTTCTGGCCGGGTCTGGTGGATTGAATACTATGACCATGACAAGCGGCTGAGACGTGAGCGCATAGGCCCCAACAAGGCCGCGGCGGAGCAACGCTATCGGGAAGTCATGAGCGCCAGGACTGAGGGGCGGTATATCAAGAAAAGTGCTGATGCCAGGACCCCTTTTAAGAACCTGGCCCAATGGTATCTTGAGCTTCCCGAAGTCAAGGCCAAGCGGAGCTATGACCGGGATGAACGATCTTTGCTCAAGCTCCTGCCTTTCTTTGGTGAACGGTTGCTAAAGGATATTAACCCGGCAATGGTGGAAGCCTATAAACAGACCCGCCTCAATGAACCTTCCGGGCGCACCCCTCAGCACTTGACCAAACCGGCCACCGTTAACCGTGAGCTTGCCTGTTTGAAAACCATTTTTTCAAAAGGGGTGAAGAACGGCAAGGCAGAGAAGAACCCCACTCAAGGGGTGAAGATGTTAAAGGAAAACAATGAAAGGGACCGGATTCTAAGCCCGGAAGAGTATGCACGGCTTTTGGTTTATTGCCCCGACCACCTAAAACCCATTGTTAAGGTTGCCTACCATACTGGCATGAGGCAAGGCGAGATTCTTAACCTGACCTGGGGCCAGGTGGATTTAAGAGAAGGGTTTATCAGGTTGCGGCCAGAAGATACCAAGACGAATGAGGGGCGGCTGGTGCCTCTCAATGGCGAACTCAGGGAGATGTTTAAAAAGATGCCCAGGAACTTACCAGGGGCCAGGGTGTTTAGCCGCAATGGTAAGCCTATAAACTCTATCAGGGAGGTTTTTGAGGCGGCTTGCCGCCGGGCGGAAATTGAGGGGTTCACCTTCCATGATCTAAGGCACACGGCCATCAATAACTGGCGGTTGCAGGGACACGACTATTTCCGTATAATGGCGGCCACCGGGCACAAGACCCTGAATGTGTTCAAGCGGTACAACACCGTGAGCAAGGAAGAATTGAAAGACCTGGTGGGTGAAAATCGGTAATGATATTCACCTATATATTCACCAAGGCTTTTTCAGCGAACCAGAACAAAGGATAACTATATGATATGATTAATAAGCCTGGGTGGCGGAATGGGTAGACGCAAGGGACTTAAAATCCCTCGGAGGTAGCTCCGTGCCGGTTCGAGTCCGGCCCCAGGCACCAATAAAATCAAGGACTTCCGGTTCAAGAATTTTTACGCCGCTCGGCGATGAGCAGATCGGTGATTAGGGCCATGGCCAGAAAAGAAACGATTACTTATTTCATGGCTCCGCCGGAGCCCGGGTCTCCCTGGCAGGCTTGACGGCTCGGAACAACACCCCCCTGGTTACCGGAGAGCTGTTGAAGCCGGTTTCCCTTACCAGTTCCGACTCTTGAAAACCCGCCTGTTCCACTAGTGCCAGGAAAACCTTTCCCGGTATGGCTCCGCCTTCTCACCTGGCCCAATTCTCCACGCGAGCTTTGGTCTCCTTGGGCAATTCCCCGGCCAGCACCTGGTCGGCCAACAGGAACCGCC
>Ga0187885_10003691_pt1 | contig 13158 bp, 14 predicted proteins | sample June2016WEW_20_1_3_FD_132970 | JGI IMG/M metagenome (GOLD analysis project Ga0187885, IMG submission 132970) | Peatland microbial communities from SPRUCE experiment site at the Marcell Experimental Forest, Minnesota, USA - June2016WEW_20_100 | ecosystem: Environmental > Terrestrial > Soil >... | reverse complement strand
GACTTCGCGGGGAGTAGTCAATGGGGCCGCGCTCGGACGTCAAGGACCCTTAGCATGTTGTGAGAGTGACAACAACAATGGGCCGGGCTGGGATCGAACCAGCGACCTTGGGATTAAAAGTCCTCGGGGTTTGAAGTACCAGTTTTTGGCTCCAGTACTGGGATTGCGGCCTCTCGAACGGTGCGCTGTGTGGCGACGTTGGCGGCGACATTTGTGGCGACATCGCGGCGACACTCGTACCAGAAAGACGACGGAAGACGAGCGTTAGGGACCGAAACGAGACGACAGGGCGCGACTTCCCTTCGGGGGAGGTGCGGAAGCCCGGAGTGGCGGTTCTGTCCAGTGCGTGGGCCCCGGCACGTTGGTCGGATACCGTATGTGGTGATGAGCGAGTCGCTGCGTTTGACGATCGTCTACGAGGAGGGAAAGGACGGCTGGATCGTGGCGTCCATTCCCGAAGTCCCCGGCGCGCACAGCCAGGGCAGGGACCGCGCCGAGGCGCGCGAGAACGTGATCGACGCGTTGCGTGGCATCCTCGAGCTTTGCTTCGGCGATCATGGGACGACCGCAGCTGCTGACAGCGAGTCGCTCGAGCTTGTCATCGGCGCGTGAAGCGCCGCGACCTTGAGCGGCATCTGCGTGCCCACGGTGCAGCGGCTGTTACGCGAGGGCGGCAACCACGGCTTCTGGGGCTTCGACGCCCGAGCGCTCGGCGGCCGTACCTCGTCATCGCGAGATCGACTTCCAGCTCGCGCGGAAGATCTGCCGTGACCTCGAGATTCCGCCGCCGACCGGGGCGCGCTGACTCGACATATCTTCGGCACTGCGGTATGAACAGCTCCCACCCGACCCGCGAAGCCGCGGTTTCAGCCACCGTCTCACAGGTTCGGTTCGTAAGTGGCCGGGACGATCGGCGAGCTCTCTACCAGTAGATGATTGGGAGCAAGCGGCCCCCGGTGGTGTGCGCTTGCGGCGCGTGCTCGAGGGCGATCGCGAGCGCCATCACGGAGTCCTGCTCGACGTTGTCGTCGGGGAGTTGGTAGCCGCGCATTTCGGCGTCGAGCTGCGGGCAGGCACTCGCGTCCCACTGGATGAGCCAGCCCTCGATTGCGATCCGGAGTTGCTGGATGATGCGGGCTTTCGAGCTGGGGGTCGTCTTGAAGCCGATCAGCTGGTGTTCGGGTAGGTCGAGGTTCTCGCGCACGGCTTCCCCAGCAGCGTTGTCCTCGATCACGGTGACGCCAGGGTACGCGTTGTGCAGCGCTTCGATTTCGCGCTGGATCTGCGGGTAGGTTGCGCCGCGTAGCCGCGTGTAGGACACGACGTCGTGGACGCCCTCGGTAACGTCGAGCACGATCCCGACGGCGGCGTCTTGGTGGCGGCCGATGTCCCACGCCTTGACGTACTTGCGCGAGCCCGACGCGAACCGCCAATGTGCTTCGTAGGCTGCGCGTGACGGGAAGATGCCTCGTGGGTATTCCGTCGTGTGGGCGAGATCGCTCGATCGGAACACGAACTCGCCGCCGCCGAAGAGCGCGTCTTCCCAGCTGCTCGGATATTCCTGCCGGAACTGCTGCTCGTCCATGCTTGCGCGTTTGCCCTTGAGCCACGTTTCGGTGCGGTCGGGCCGAGCGAGTGCACCGATGAAGCAGGGGTGGTGGCGGGCGTCGCCTGCGAGGCATTTGCGCCAGTACGTGGACGAGTAGTTGGTTGGGCCGAGGCCGGTCGTGACGATGTGGCAGCTGCCGGCCATCGTCGGTTCGATCGCCTGCCAGACCTTGCACGGGTTGCCCATGCGCGCCCACTCGTCGACATGTCCGTGCGTGCAGGAGTTCTCGACCGCTGTTTCCCGGTCGGCGGGGTACGCTTTCGCGAGTCGGCGATCGTCGGGTCCGGCTCCCAGTTGGTACTCGTGCGTGGTCTTGCGTGTGACAGGGAGCTGAAGCCAGGCCGGCAGCCGCTCGAGCCCAAACCTGACGGCAGCGAGCAGTTCCTGGGCTGCGTCGTCGCGCCGGGAGAAGAGATGAACGCGGGCGTTGGTGTCCCGGGCCCGCATCACCCAGGCGTCGTAGGCGCAGGCGATGGTCGTTTCACCGAGCTTGCGTGCCTTGAGGAAATAGACCCAACTCTTGCCCGTGTGCTGATCGAGCGCCTCCGGTGCCGCGGTCATGCGCACGAATTCCTCTTGAGCCTCCCACAGCACCTCGCCGAGGACCTGGATCTCGCCGGCCTCCTGCGCGCGGAACTGCCAGACATCGAGGAATGCACGGAAATCGGTCGCCAGGCGGATGAGCAGGTCGAGGTCGTCGGGATGGTCCTGCACGTGCTGCAAGCCGGCCAGTGTGAGCGGGATGACCACCGCTTGCGGGCTAGGGTCGGGGGCGCGTCCAGCAGTAACGGCGGCCGCGACGTCGGCGACGCGCTCCGGCGTGGTTACCAACTCAACCTGCACGGCACTGGCCGTGAGCTCCGGCGTGAAGGGGCCCGGCCTGCCCGTTTCCGGATCGCAGTTATTGGTGATGCCGTCGTTAGCGGACGGGTGCAGGGCACTAGCAAGTACGGCACGGTCATGCACCGATACCCAGGCCTTGGAGCGAGGAAGGCCGTCGAGCGGGTCGGTAGAGGGGGCGAGACGGCTGGGTGCGGGCAGCGGCCCGAGCGTGAACCGGGTCTCGTGCTGGACGCGGGCGGCGAAGGCCGGGTCAAGCAGCCACCGCTGGATCGTCCGCTTGTTCACGCCCGCCTTGTCAGCGGCCTGAGATTGAGAGGCGTTCGCACGGAGAGCGCGTGCGGCCTTCGCCTGCCTGATCGCCGTGTCGCGGCTCACGCTGGCTCTCCGCTGACGCCCGGGCCGCAACGCTCGAGGAGTCCAAGCGCTCCCTCGTCCACGGGTGCGCAAACCGGCGTCCGCTCGTCGCTCAGCGCGACAGCTATCAGGGGCGCCGACCCCTGCGCCACGCGAACCACGAAGATGCCCTTGCCACAGTACATCACCTGTTGTAGTATAGCCTTGACATGAAGGTGATCTACCAACCGCTCGATCCTGCGAGCGTCGAGCGCCTGGGGCTCGATCCCGACGAGACAGGCTTCCGCTTCCTTTGCCGGGACGCTGATTCAGACCGGGTTGCCTACTCGCCCGACGAGGAGATCCGCGGAGTCGCCACCGTCACCGGCGGAGCGCTACTGATTCGAGAGCTGACCCTCTCCGGCAGGCAAGGGCTCAGCGCAAGGTCGCTGCAAACCGTGCGGCTGGGGGCGCTCCGAGCGCACATCCTGAAAGACCTCCGTGACTACGCGCTGCTCGACCAGCTCACGACCTTCGCCACCAAAGCCGAGCGTCTGCGACGGATGTTCGCCGGCGAGCCACCGAGCAGCGCCGAGGACAGCGACTCTCAGAACCGGCAACTGCGAGAGCTGATCGCCGGCCTACGACGTCGCGCACCCAAACGCGGCCAGGCAGACGACTTCTACCGCGACATCAGCCGCGCCTACCTCCTGCTCCTACCCGACCACCCCCGCGACCCAATCGACGCCCTCACCCGCGAACTGCGCAAGTCCAAACGACATGCCGACCTCAGCCCCAACACGGTCAGCTCCTGGATCCGACACGCCCGCCTCCGCGGCTGGCTCACGCCCCCGAGCAGGGGCAAAGCTGGCGCAGAACCCGGCCCACGACTTCTACAAGCCCTCGGCGAGCACGGAACGACAATCCCTTGACTGTCTCGGAGATCCAGCTCTTCTAGGGAGAACGGCTCAACCAAGCGGTTGGGCCGTTCTTTCTACCGAAACTTTCTACCGTTGAGCGACGAAGCGAACTACCAGCGCGCACGATTGCGCAGCGGATGGCTCGACCTCGACTGTGACGACGCGGGCGTCTGGCGCATCCGCTTGACGCCGGACCCAGGGCATCCCGACTTCCCTGGAAGGACGTACTCGCGTTCGACGCCGACCTGTCTGACGGCTACGCCGGTGCTGCCGATCCGGCAGCGCTGATCGAGTAGGTTTGCTCGGCCCGCTTGTCTGCTGCGGCGGCCTGCACGTTCTGGGCGACGATGATGATCGGCAGCAGCACAAGCTGGCGGTGCGGAGCGTGATCTCAGCAGCGGGAAGCCCGCCGGCCAAGAGGGCAGCGAGCAGCGGCTCGGCGTCGTCGACCGTGTCCAGCTCGACGACGGGTAGGACGCCGAGGGCACGCACCTGCTCGATCGATTCAGCTAGGGATGTCTGGGCGGCCGTGCTCACGGCTCAGCCTCCTTTGCGCGCGGCGAGCTCGCGCACGATGTCGATGATCACGTCCTTGTGGCCGGAGACCACGTGCCGGCAGCCCCAGCGCACGCGTGGTCGGTACCACCTGATCGACGGTGAACCGGTGGCGGAGCGGATGCATACCGTCCCGCAGCATCACATCAGTGAGGCGAAGGGTCATGCGACTTATTCCCGCTCGATCGCCGAAGTGCGGACGACATCGACCGCGGCGTGAGTGATGAGCCCCACACGGCCGGCGTGGGAGGGGAGGGCGCTTTCCACGCCGGCCGCTGCCTCGATCATGACCGAGGCTTGGAGCTGATTGCCATTGGTCTCCTCGAACAAAGTGAGTCGGCAGCCGAACACCCGCGCCGTGAGCGAGGAGGCCGCCGATGCAAGCAGGCAGGCTGAGCGACAAGACGTAGGAGGACTAGTATCCACAGAGCTTCAGTGTCCGTGTGAGGAGTTCCGCGTGCCTGCTGAGCTGGATTCGCTGCAAGGGAGAACCGCCGTTGTCACCGGTGCTGCGAGTGGCATTGGCTACGCGACTGCATGTCGCCTCGCCGAGGCGGGCGCACGTGTTCACGCCGTGGATTCTCGTCCGGAACTGCTTGAGCAGAAGATCGCCTCGTGTCCGGCGTCCATGACCGGCCATGGTCTCGACGTCACCGACCGGGAGGCGGTCGACCGGCTCTTTGAGCAGATCGGCATTGACGGGCCGGCCTCGATTCTCGTCCTCGCCGCCGGGGTGAACGTGATTGAGAGGCATCTTGATCAGCTCACCCCAGAGGCATGGGCTGCCGTCGTCGACGTCAACCTCACCGGTGTCTTCTCTTGTGTGAGCGCGGCTCTGCCCCAGCTGCGCGAAACGAAGGGGCATGCGGTTGTTCTCGCGAGCATCGTTGCCTCGTGGCCAGACGCCATCGCCGGCCCTGCATACCAGGCCTCGAAGGCGGGCGTGCTCCAGTTTGTCCGGGCGGCCAACGCCGAGGAGCACCGGAACGGCGTCCGCTTCACGGCTCTCCTTCCCGGTATGGTGAACACAGAGCTGATGGACAAACGCCCGGTCCCCCCGCCGGAGGAACTTCGGCAGACCGCGATCCAGCCGGACGACATCGCCGCGACAATCCTCTTCACTCTGATGCTGCCGAGGCGCGCGTGCATCGGCGAGCTCACCATCGTGCCGACGCTGCACCAAGCGATCGGTCAGACGCTCTGAGATCAGAGTGCGAACCGCTCCTTCGCGCCCTCGGCCAACTCGATGCCTAGCCCGGGCGCATCCGACGCGTGCACCCAACCATCCTTCAGATCCGGCGGCTGATTGACGAAACCCTCCCAGCCGATGCCGCGGTACGCGTCGTACTCGATCAGCGGCGCATCGCATGCGAGGATCACTTGCAGTCCGGCGGCAAGCCCGATAGACGTGCCGGAAGAGCAGGCGATGTGCGGGATGCAGTCGAGGTTCCATGTGGTGACGATGTCCGCCACCCGCTTGGCCTCGGAGATGCCGCCGACGCCGGTCGCGTCGGGCTGGACGATGTCGAAGACCCGCAGCTGGCAGATTTCGATGTACTCGAACCGAGTCATTAGGGACTCGCCCCCCGCGAGCTTCATCGAAATCCGCTCGCCCAACCAAGAGTGATCGGCAACGTACTGGCTGAGGCTGTGGGTCATGATCGGTTCCTCGAAAAAGACGACGCCTAGCTCCTCTAGTTCGCGCGCTATTGCGAGCGCGGTGCGCCGGTCATACGCCATGTTCGCGTCGACCCCGAGCTCGACGTCATCGCCGACGGCGTTGCGCACCTCAGCTACTAGGTGCCGTGCCGCGACTGCGTCGCCGCCGATGCGCAGTTTGATCGCGGTGAAACCTTCCTCTACCGCTTGGACGCACTCGGGCAAGATCTCTTCCACTGGTTTGAGGCTCGGCGCCAAGTAGGCGCGGACGGAGGTCTTCTCAGCCCCGAGCAGGCGGTAGACGGGGAGGTCGGCAACCTTCCCAAGCAGGTCCCAGAGTGCGATGTCGACGCCGCTCAGTGCGTACGTCTCGACGCCCCGCCGCCCCCACATGTGGGTGCTTTCGAACATCTTCCGCCAGAGGCGGCCGAGATCCAGCGGATCCTCGCCGATGATCATCGGCCCGAGCAGATCGTTCACGATCGGCCCGACGGTGCGGAAGTATTCAGCGGAGAACCCGGCCTCGCCGACGCCGGTAATGCCCTCGTCGGTCTCGACCTCGACGAGGATGCTGCCCTTTGTGCTGACGGACATCGCGCCCCACCGAATGGGCGTGTCGAGGCGCTTTCCGACCGGTCGGGCCGTGACCTTAGTAATCTTCAAGTGGTCCTCGCTCTCGTCGTAGGTGCACGGAACGCACGTTCAACTGGTGCCGCACGGAGATGCCGCGGAAGCCAGCGCAGCGATGCGTCTGTGGCACCGCCGGTCAGATACTCGATGCCGACGAAGCCGTGGTAGCCCGACTCGGTGAGGGTGAGGACAATCGCCTCGAAGTCAAGCTCGCCGGTGCCGGGCGCTCCGCGGCCGGGCCAGTCGGCGAAGTGGACGTGTGCTAGGACGTCGGCGACGCGTCGTATTGTCACGACCGGGTCGCCGCCCTCCCGCGCGACATGGTAGATGTCTAGAAGGAGCCGTACGCCCGGGCGGTCGATCGAGCGGACGAACTCGGCCGCCTCCTCCGCGTCGTGAAGAGCGTAGTTCGGCGTATCGAATGAGTTGAGCGCTTCGACCACGATCGTTAGGCCCGCCGGCTCCGTGGTCGCACAGGCGCGCCGGAGGGTATCCGCGGCACGGCTGAGCTCCGCCTCCCGGTCGGCGACTGTGTTGCCGACCAACGCGGTAATGTGACGTGCGCCGGTGGCGACCGCGAAGCGGACCGCGCGCGAAAAGAGCTTCAGGCATTCGTCCTCGCGGCCGGCGACGTTGAGGATCCCGCGATCGCCGGCCAACATGTCCCCGGGCTCGAAGAGAAAGCCGACGAGCTGGGCGCCGGAGGCGACAATCGGGGAAATGAGTGTCTTCTCGTCCGGGAACGGCGACCACATCTCGGCATACGAGAAGCCGGATGCTGCGGCGGCTCCAAAACGCTCAACTAACGGTAGGTCGTTGTACAGCGTGCCGCAATTCGCCGACCACTGCATCAGCGCGCGCTTCCTTCGAGCTGAGCTTTGGGAGCGGCCGTCGACGCGCGGACGACCAGTTGCATTGGCACCAACTCAACGCGCGGCTCAAGGTTCGGGTCAATGAGCCGTGAAGTGACCATGCGTGCGACTCGGTAAGCGACGTCGTCAAGCGACCTTGTAATCAGTGTCAGCGGTGGCGAGAAGACAGATGCAAAGTCGCTATCGTCGGTCAAGACCAATGAAACGTCGTCAGGAATTCGCAGGCCGCGCGAGGCGAGGTGTTCAAGTATTCCGACATTGACGGTCAAGGGCGTACCCGCGAGGATCGCAGTCGCGCCAGCGTTGAGCAACTCGTCGACTAGTCTCCATCCGGATTGCCGGGTGATTGCGTCGAAGGGAACGACGATTTCACCCGCGCTACGCAGGCCCAACGCCGCGATCGTGGCTCTAAATCCGGCTCTTCCTTCTCGCCCAGTTCGTACTCCCGGGGTCACAGTTGCGATCCCGATCACCTCGTGGCCAAGCGATGCAAGATGCTCGACTGCCTCACTGACGGCGGAACGGTGGTCGGTCACTACCCTGTCAGCGAGAACGCCCCTAACCTCCCGGTCAAGGAGAACGATCGGCCCGCCAGCCTCGGCGAGAAGAGCAGCTGTCGCGGGTGCACGGTCATCGACGAGCGATAGGACCAATGCATCGACACGCCGAGCCCGCAGTGATTCGAGTGCGACTCGCTCCCCAGCGGCTTCCCACCCAGAGCTCGCTATTAGAAGGCCGATGCCGTCCCGGCGAAGCGTCTCTTCCAAGACCTCTGCGATTCGACCGAAGAAATCGTTGCTGATGGCTGGCACGAGCAAACCAACCAGGCGCGTCTTCGTCGTTCGGAGGCTACGGGCAGCAACGTTCACTCGATAATCGAGGCGGCGAAGCACTGCTACGACCCGCGTTCGTGTCTCGGGCGCCACGTTCGGGGAGGCATTGAGAACGCGTGAGACTGTCGTTCTCGAGACATTCGCCTCGCGCGCGATGTCCTGAATGGTCGGTTCTGGGGAAGTCTTTCTCATCCGCCTCAGGTTTGGGAACGTTCCCGAACTAAACTGTCCGCCTGAAAAGCAGCGAGCTGGGCCTGCTGCCTAGTCGATGTGGCCACCGTAGTAGTGGATGCCAAGCCTCCGTTTCGGAGACGGCCAGCCTGCGGTTGCGTCCGCGCGGATGTGGCATCGGGATCGACGATGAGGGGCGCGGGGCGGTTCCCTTGCGGGCCGCCGAAGGCCGTCGGTTTCGTCATTGCAGAGCGGCCTCCTTCGCCTCGACGAGATACGGCTTGAGGATCTCGTAACGGAACCGTAGGCCGTGGCCGGGCGCATCGATTGGTCTCGCGATTCCGGCTCGAATCTCGATCGGGGTCTCGAGCAGGCGTTCGAAGAGTGGCAGGTACTCCAGATTGAGCGCGTTCGGCACGGTACAGGCCAAGTGGACATGTATCTCGGGGATGAAGTGCGGCGCAAGCGGCAGGCTCCACTCGAGTGTCGAGCGGGCTACCTGACGCCAGCCCGTCACGCCGAGACGGATGACGTCTGGCTGCGGAATCCTGATCGCGCCAACCCGGAAGTACGCAGAGAACTCGTGTGGCGTGAAGAGCGTCTCTCCCGCTGCAAGCGGAACCTCCGCCGATTGCTGAAGGAGTGCGTAGCCACGGATGTCGTGCGGTGGGAGAGGCTCCTCAAGCCACGCGATCTCGTACGGCGCGAACGCGCGCAACCGCCGGACGGCCTCGGTGAGGTCCCAGGCCATGTTGGCGTCCACGAACAGCTCGCACTCATCACCGATCGCGGCACGCACTGCCCGCACCCGGTCGACGTCCTCGCGCAGCGACCGTCCCACCTTCATTTTGACGGCCGAGAATCCCTGATTGCGGTAGTCCGCCATCTGCTGAGCAAGCGTGTCGATCGGGAGCGCGAGATTCACAGCGCTAGCATACGCTGGGATCTCGGAACGGTGGGCGCCCAGATATCTGTAGAGAGGCAGACCCGCTGCGCAGGCCAGCGCATCCCAGAGCGCCGTATCGGCGGCTGCGATTGCCATCGCCGTAACGCCTGCGGCACCGACGAAGTGCAGCTTCTCATGGAGTTCGCGCCAGATCACTTCCACGTCATGCAGCTCTCGGCCGAGCAGCAGCGGTGCGATTTCGTCGCGCAGAAGCGCGAGAACGGCGGAGCCGCCCTGGCCGACCGTGTACGTGAAGCCGACTCCGCGAGCGCCCTCACTGGTGTTGACCTCGCAGATCACTAGTTCGAAGTGGGAGATCTCATATTGGCTAGCCCCAATCGGGCCTTCGGGCCACCAAACGTTGCGCGGCACGCGATAGTGAGTGACGAGAACGTCGGTGACAATCATGGCAAGGCCTCCGCAAATTCGTCGATTTCCTCGGCGCCGACGAGTACGCCGAACTCGAGGTCGTACCTGCGACTCTCTCTTGGAGGCAGCATCACCGGGTAGCCCTCCGCTACCAGTTCGGTGGGGTTTCCGAAGGGATTCGTCGCCGGCTCGAGGCCGATCGCATAAAGCCCTTCACGCATCATGTGCCAGGCAAGGTAGGTCGGCAGTTGGCGGTGCTCATAACTCAGGTAGAAGCCGATGCCGCCACGCAGGGCTCGATTGACAAGCGCCAGCCGAATCCTGCCGTCGACACCTGCCTTCGGGCGCAGGACGTAGCCCTCAAAGGTGAAGCCGGGCTGCGGCGGGGTGACCATGCGCCAATCGCCCCCGCTTTCGCCGTCCGTCGAGTAGTCCAGTGGCGAGGGCTCCTCGTCGACGGACATAAGCAGTTCTGCCCCATCGTCGACGAGCGGGTAGCCGAGGTTGAAGTGGTAAAGCAGCTGATGCGGCGTCTCGTACCAGCCCTCATTTGTCACCGTGTCCGTGAGGCGGACTGTGTTCGAACCCAACTCTGTCTCGTAACTGCGGCGCAGCGAGAGGTTCTCGCCATAGGCGACGTCCTGTCTGACAACGCCGTCGACTCGCAAGAGAAGTCGCCCGTCGTCCCAGACTTCGTCGAACGAGAACCGGCTGGCCGGAGTGACGGCGATCCTGTCGTGCGTTCCGTACCGCGCGGTCATCCGCTGCGTAAACCCGAAGGAAGAGGTGTCGATCTCCTGCGGCACTCCGATCGAGACGAGCCCGGCGGTGTTGAAGAGTCCGCCGAGGCCGACACGCAGCCAGGCGTAGGGATCGAGATCACCCTCGTAGTGCCACGGGCCCGCGAGCCCCTTGGGGGGCAGCCAGCAGAGCCCGGCGCCGGCGAATTCGGCGAGGCCCACGTCCATGCCACGGTCCGGGAGAACTGAGAAGGCCAGTCCGGATCCTGTGCGAATGACGATCGCGCGTAGCCCGCGCGCGTGGCCTTCCTCGTGGCGAAGAAGCTCGATTCCGCCGAGTTGGGCGATGTTGCCGACGCGGCGCATGAGCTCTTCCTTGGAGTGCTCCCTCTCATAGATGAACATCAGCTCTCCTCCTGGTATTCGCCCATCGAGAGGCCACGAGCAGCCTCGAAGTTCACGTCACGAGGCAGGAAAGAGCTCGTACCGAACACGGCTGCGCGACGGTGAGAGGTCGCTCGACGGGCGAAGGCGGACAACCGATTCACCGTGACCGCCCAAATACCCGTTCGATCTGATGGTCGCCTGCGAAATCGGGATCCGCAGGCACCAGGTGTCTGGCCGGTTGGTGATGGATGGCCAGCGACGACAAGCCGTCCCCTCAGGGTGGGTCACGAGATCAAACACCTCGTGTACTAGCGGCGTCCCCAATGGATTCGGGATCGTTCCCAACCTATGCCATCGTCGTTATGCCGTCAAGGAAGATTTGCATTCCCAGCTTGACACTCCCGAGGTTGGCCCGGTCGGTAAGCCCGAGGGAACCTTCTGGGGCGGGCTGAAGGCACTCCACCCCGCGGCGGATGCGGAAATCACGCGCTGATCCCCGATGCCGCGATGGCCGCACGACTCTCGATCCGCGCTCAGTGATCAAGATCACGTTGCTCGCCGTGGCCTCTTGACGGCGGGGGGACGGCGGCGTAGTTTGGGAACGATCCCAGACCAACTCACCTGAGGGCGCGGCTCGTTGGTTGCTGAAATCACCATTCCGTCGATCGGGATCGCCATGACCGAGGCGCTTCTGCTCAAGTGGCTGAAGCAGCCGGGCGACGAGATCGCTAAGGGCGATCCCGTCGTCGAGATTGAGACTGATAAGGCCACGATGGAGCTCGAAAGCCCAGCCGACGGTCAGCTCGGGCCGCATCTCTTTGAGCCGGGCGCGATCGTACCCGTCGGCACCGTCATCGTCACGATTGGTGTCGGCGGGGAGAAGACCGAAGAACAGCCTGCTGTCCCATCCAAAGGGGGGTCGGAGACGGAGCCACTGCCCCCCGTGAGTGGAGCCCCTACTCGTGGGGCTTCACGGCGCGCAACCGCGTCGCGCAGGCCGCACACATTGAGCCCGCGCGCGCGGCGGCTCGCGCAAGAGCGCGGCGAGGCAATCCCGCGCGTGGATGAAGAGACGCTCCGCATCGATCGATTCCGTGATGTCATCGCTGCGAAGGTGAGCAAGGCGTGGCGCGAGATCCCACACTTCGCTGTGACGCGCGAAATTGACGCTGAACGCATGCTCGCGGCGCTCGATGTGCTTAGGGCACAGGGCGGTCAGCAGCCTGTGTCAACGGTGACCGATCTCCTCCTCAGAGCGCTCGCCCTTGCCCTGCAGGAATGCGATCAGGGCGAGGGGCACGTGGGGCTCGCCGTCGCCACGCCATTCGGGGTTGTCAACCCGGTCGTGTGGAACGTTCTTGCGCTAGACCCAGCCGCGCTGGCTCGAGAACGCGCCGCGGCGGTCGAGCGGGCGCGCGCGGGAAGGCTCACACCAGAGGACATCGAGACCGTCCCGCCCTCGACACTCTCGAACCTCGGGGCGTTCGGGATCGACCACTTCACGGGCCTTATCGCACTCGGTCAGACAAGCCTGCTCACGGTCGGCCGTGCGATGCCTCGCGTCGTCGCTGACGGCGAGCGTCGGATAAGTGTGAGGACAACTTTCCACGCGACTCTGAACTCAGACCACCGGATGATCGATGGCGCGGAGGCTGCACGTCTGCTGGCCGCATTCGCCCAGGCGGTTGAGAACATGACAGCTCAGTTCTAGGAGGGCACGCATGACCGAGATGTCGACTATCACACCGGACGGGCTGCTCGAGATCCAGCTCGACGGACTGCCGGCGCGTGAACTCGAGGAGTGGCTCGAGACCATGCTCGTCATCCGGGAGTTTGAAGAGGCGCTGGAGCCGCTGACTATGAGCGGCAAGATCCCCGGCAGCGCACATCAGTCGTCCGGCCAGGAGGCCGTCGCTGTCGGATCGATACGAGCACTAAAGCCTGATGACCTCGTTGCGAGCCCGCACCGTCCCCACCACCACGCACTCGCGAAAGGGATGTCGCCTCGCGTCGTGATGGCCGAGCTGTGGGGTCGCTCGACCGGCTGCGCCGGCGGGCGCGGCGGGACGATGCATCTAAACGACTTCTCGCTCGGCTACCTCGGCTCCAACGGCGTCGTAGGCGCCGCCGTCGGGATAGCGATGGGCGCGGCACTTGCGGCGAAGATCCGGAAAAGCGGCCAGGTTGCTCTGGGCTTCTTTGGCGATGGCGGCGCGAACACCGGCCGTACATGGGAGTTCGTCAACTTCGCAGCTGTCCAGAAGCTGCCGCTAATCGTCTTTTGTGAGAAT
>Ga0187885_10003664_pt1 | contig 13230 bp, 12 predicted proteins | sample June2016WEW_20_1_3_FD_132970 | JGI IMG/M metagenome (GOLD analysis project Ga0187885, IMG submission 132970) | Peatland microbial communities from SPRUCE experiment site at the Marcell Experimental Forest, Minnesota, USA - June2016WEW_20_100 | ecosystem: Environmental > Terrestrial > Soil >... | reverse complement strand
GCGTGCGTATTTTCATCGTTTCTTTCGCCGCGATTTCTCATGAGCCGCACGGTGATTGTTTTCCGCAGAAAACATCTCGATGACCTCGCGCGGTACTGGCTTGCTCTCGATTCGTTCCGGATCAGCTTCCGACGGCGCTGCCCAGACCCTAACCTCAAAACATTCCACGGCGAGGACACCCCTATTAAACAACCTGTGACGAACAGAAAAGCTGCTGCAGCGCCATTCGGTTATTTCGGATTCGACGACCACTGTGTCCGAGAATCGCGATGGCACCTTGAATGACGCCCGCAAGTCGACCAGCGGAATTCCGATAATGCCGTAGGTCTTGAGCATCTTCCGCTTAGGCAGGCCCACCTTCTTGAACAATCCAGCCGTGCATGCGTCGAAGTAAGCAAAATAGCGTGGGAAATAGACAATCTGGGCGGGATCGCAATCGCCCCATTCGATATGAATCGTCTTGCGGTTCGTAATGTTCGCCTTCTTGCTCAATAATGGCCTCTTGCGTTGATTCTCAACGCGACTCGAAAATCTGCGGGATTTTAAAGTAACGATGATAGTAGCTAGGACACCCAGGATTGAATTGCGCAGCACAAGCCGCGCAGCGAGATTCGCTTTGCATGTACTGGAGAATGGTCATCATCGCACCTCCTAATTGTTATTTTGGTCACTGCGAATCTCAGCCTGGATTCTTGCCAGCGACAGACAAAGCGCGCAGATCGCTCCGCAGGTGATTCGGGTCTCCATCTGGAAGTAGCCCCTCGATCTCGTGATGCGTACGTCGCCAGATCGGAACGGCCCTGGCCAACAATGTTGTTCCTTTCGGCGTCAGAGCCATTAAACGGCTACGCCGGCCTCCGGAGTATTCCTTGCCGGTCATCTCCGCATCGAAAGCGACGAAGGTAACGCGAAAGATCAGCCGTTCAACTGGAACACGGAAACGATCAAGTGCCGTTCGCTTCCTGGAAAAGACCCGTTCCATGTACCCACCCAAGGGCTTCACCGGGACTGTGATGATGACTACAAATAACACGTATTGAATTGCCCTGTAGAAGTCCACTAGCCCTAACTTATCTTATGAACGTTTCGAATGCACGTGATCGTTTCTTTGCGGCCTAACTTTACGGTTCCCTTATCGCTGACACACAGATTCTTTACGCCCTCCCTGCTAGTTTCGAAACGCCGGGTGCGAACTCCAAGGCAGTCTCGTCCCGGCGGAGGTTAACGCAGTGATCAAGCCAGTCACCCATCCAACGATCATGCATTCAAGATTCGCAGTAGCAATGCTCGTTCTTGGTCTCATTGGGGTCAGCGTTCCCGCACACGCGCAGTCCACATTTGGCAGTATCGTCGGCGTCGTTCATGACGCGACACAAGCTGTTGTGCCCGGAGCGTCAATCAATATCCGGCGCCTGGAAGACAACAGCGTTCGTTCCACGACGTCGGACCAGAACGGATCATTTGAATTTGTGAACCTCAAGCCGGGCAACTATTCCCTTTCCGCTCACGCCGACGGATTTGCCGACTTTCAAGTTCCATCCACGGAACTGACCTCACGGCAGACGCTAAGGATCGATGTTACCGTCGGGGTGAAGAGTCAATCGGTGACTGTCGAAGTTGCAGACACGGTGGCTGTGATTAACACTGAGAACGCAATGATCAGCGATTCCAAGGACAATCAGCAGATCACCCAACTTCCCCTGAACAATCGTGCCGCTACAACGAGTCCGCTGGCAGCTCTGTCGCTATCGCCGAACGTGCAACAGGACAGTTCCGGGAACATCGCGCTGGATGGTGCCAGTTCGGCAATGGTGAACTTTTCTGTCGACGGCATCTCGACCGCGAACGTACGGCAAAATGGCGCGCTCCAGGACGCTTATCCGTCGCAGGAAGGAATTTCCGCCGTAAGAGTAACGTCGTTTAACAACAGCGCAGAGTTTTCCCAAGTAGGCGACGTCACTTTCACCACTAAGAGTGGCACCAGTCAGTATCACGGCACACTGTTTGAGTATCTTCAAAATGACGCGCTCGATGCCGACCCCTATGGCTTCAATGGCAAGTCGCCGAAACACTTCAACACTTTTGGCGGATCATTCGGCAGTCCACTGAGCGTTCCGCATTTGTACAACGGGAAGGACAAAACGTTCTTCTTTTTCGATTACGAAGGAAACCGCCGCTCCACCGCGGTTGCCGAGCAGTTCCTTGTGCCCACACAGGCTGAGCGCACCGGTGACCTGAGCGCCCTTGGTGTGACCACGCCGATCACGAATATCAACCCCACCGCCACGGCGCTGTTGACTTACTATCCGCTCCCTAACGTTACCGGCCAGTCGAACTATAACTACGAGAATTTTCAATCCACCCCGGCGCGCACAGGCGGAGCCGATCTCCGCGTCGACCACACCATCAATTCGAAGCAATCGGTTTACGCGCGTTTCAGCCGCAAGAACATCACCGAAGACTATGCCAACCCTCTGCTGCCGGATGATTCCGACAGCGTGCACAATCGCAGCCTATTGGTCTCGCATACGTGGGTGCTCACGCCGCGCCTCCTGAATGAATTCCGTTTCGGTTTTACCAATGTGACCACCAGCGTTGGTTTTCCCATCGAAGGCGCGAATGCGCTTTCGAAACTGGATCTGACCGGGGTAAACATCAGCCAACACCCCGTCACGCGCGCCTTTCCCACGTTCAATTTCAGCGCCGGAACCGGGTTCACTCCCATCGGCCGCGACAAGACCGGAGTGACGCAGTCGAAGACGCTCCAGTTCACCGACAATCTGAGTTGGACGCGCGGCAAACATACTTTCAAGATGGGCCTCGATGCGCGAAGAGTGAGGTACTTCGATCTGGAGAGTTTTGCACCTGTGTTTAACTCTGACGATTTTGGTGATTTCATCTTCCAGGGTACATTCACCGGCAATGCGTTCGGCGACTTCCTTCAGGGAACGCCGACCTCTCTGTTCTTTGCCGTATCGAGCCCGGACGTGGGAGGAACGGCTTGGCAATACGGCGTCTTCGGCCAAGACGAATACCAGGTCAACAGCCATCTAACGCTGAATTATGGCTTGCGCTGGCAGATCCTGCCGGGCTTTCACGAGGACGGGGGCAATCTGGCGAATTTCGATCAGCGAAGCAATTCGATTGTCGTGCCCGACCAGCTACCGGCGTATCTGCAACAGCAAAACATCCAGGCGTCCAACCTGGCGTTCCAGCAGTCGTTCAACGCCTGCAACCTGCGATATATGGCCCTTCCATGCACGAACTACGTTACCGCCATCCAGGATCATCTTCCGCAGTCGTTGCGCAACATTTACATGCGGAACTTTCAGCCGCGACTATCGATCGCTTGGCGCCCCTTTAACGACACCAAGACGGTGATTCGTGCCGGATTCGGCATCTTCACCATGACAAACCTCGGCCCCCTCTCATTCAACAACAGTGGCAACCCGACATCGGCGCTGCACACTTATAGCAATTGTCTGTCGACCGCTGGCGTGTGCAACAGCAGCGGCGCCACCGGCGGCGTTCCGCTGATTCAGTTTCCCAACACAGCACCACCCACTGTCGGAGTACAGTATGGCGGCGGTGGCCTCGATCAAGGAGTTGATCCGAACTACCGCGACCCGCAGGCAAATCAGTGGAATCTGAGCGTGGAACGTCAACTCGCCAGCAACGACAGCCTGCGCGTGAGCTATGTCGGAATGCACAGCTATCGCCTCAGCATCACCGAGGACCTGAATCAAATCCCGGCGAGTACGACCCCGTATCAGACAACGGCCGCCAGTCCGTATGTTGACCCCCGCGCTCCCTATCACAACTGGTTCACCCTCTATAGCACTTTCAATGCCGGCGAGGCCAACTACAATGCGCTTCAAGTGGAGGAGAACCACAAAATGTCCCATGGCCTCTGCTTCAGCGCGAACTATACGCTGGCGAAAAACCTTGCGGACAATCAGGGCGACGCTCCTATCGCCTACGCCGGCGAAGTCAATTACGGAGTTCCCATCGCCAACCGCTTTGATGTCCGCAGCGATTACGGCAATGTCGAAGGCACGCGTCGCAATCGTTTCCTTTTCACTGGTCTCTACCAGTTGCCCGTCGGCGAAGGTCGCACTTTCCTGAACACAGGCGGTTGGAAAAACGCCGTGCTGGGGGGCTGGGAGCTGACTACCATAACGTTGCTTGAAACCGGCCCTTGGCTTACGCCAAGCATCGGCGATTCCTTCGATCAGTCCAATACCAACGTCGTCAACCGCGGCGCTTTCTTGCGTCCCGACCAGGTCTCGACGAATTTCTATCAGGGTCAGTCACGCGCGCAATACTTCAATCTCGCCGCGTTCGCGCCCACACCCGTCGGTTCTGGACGCTTCGGCAACGCCGAAGTTGGCATTCTGCAGGGTCCCGGCACCACTGCGGCCAGCCTCGGCCTCGCCAAAGTCTTCCCTGTGACGGAAAGAGTAAAAATGCGCTTCGAGTCCACATTTACCAACGTTTTCAACCATACGAACTTTGCCCCTCCCGCTACGCAGATCGATATTCCGTCGACCTTTGGCGTCCTGAGCGCTCCGCAGACGGCAGAAAACGCTGGAAATCGCACCGGTCAACTCGCCCTGCGAATCGAATTCTAGGGTGCAATCTGTTTGCGGACACGAGCCGGATTTGCACGTTTATGGAAGCGCAAATCTCGTTCAGACGCTCCTCAAGCATGATTTGGTCGATGCGTTCTGGCTGAAGATATTTCCGATAACATTGGGCGGTGGAAAACGATAGTTTGCCGATGGCACGATCCCGGCGGCATTCAAGGTGACGGAAAGCACAGTCACCTCGAAAGGCGTCATTCTCGTGAATTACGAGCGTACAGGGGCAGTCCCAACCGGAAGTCTGTAAACTTGAGGCGCATTGCGGGCGTGAGCGAAGCGGGAGCCCGCGGCGGAAATCCTGAGCGTTCTTAGCGAAGGAACTCGGTCGTGTCCGGCACCTGACGACAGGGGCCGGGTGGCCCGGACTTTTGATTTTGCGGGCATGACCAACACAGTGGGTGGTGCTCCGTTCCTTCGCGTTTTTTGCGAAGAGCCGGTCCTGAGCGGAGCCGAAGGGCGGGGGTCAGAAATGCCGGCGCCAAGCGGGTTTGATCACGTGTCCACAACAAAATCAAATAGCACACACAGTATCGCCGCCCACCCCTTCGACAAGCTCAGGGCAGGCTCTTGCAGAAAAGGCAAGGATGGGGCGCCCTCAGTGGGAATGGTGCACGCAAAGATCGTCAAAGGTGGGCCACTTGCCGAACTCCGTCGGCTGTGCCCGCGGTAGCCATTCCTACGCCCAGACAGCTACCATTGCAGTTGAGCCGCTCTATGCGCCACTTAATGCCCATCGTGACGCCGCGCCTAGTCTTGCGTCCGCCAATTCTTGACGATTTGGATGCTATCCAGGCCGCCAAGGAAGATGCCTGGAATGATTTGCAGCTTTGGATGGCTTGGGCGTTCGACAACCAACGACCGCGGCAAGCGTTGGAACAATCCATTCGACGGATGATGAACTTCCAGAGTCAGGCAGGTATCGCGTTGGCCGGATTCCATAGGATCAACGGGGATTTCGTCGTCCGAACCGCATTGGATCTCACCGATGAGGCAGACGTCTATGAGACCGGTTATTGGGTGGCGCGGAAATACTCCGGACAGGGCTTGGCGACGGAGGCGGCAAACGCCGCTATTCGTTACGCGTTCGGACGTCTTGGCGCGAAGGCGATCAGCATCGGGCACTTCGACGGTAACGACGCTAGCCGCCGCGTCGTTGAGAAACTGGGATTCCAGAAGCTTCGCATCGCCCGCCAAGCGGGGACACGGTGCCTCGACGGCACGAAGCTTGACCGTCATGAATACATCTTGACCAGCCCCGATGTACTCCCCAAACTTGACGTTTCTTGGGGTTGAAGCTTCACGGGTCTCCAAATTTTCTGTCACCCGGATCGCTCCCCCTGACGCCGTAGCGTTTATCGAGAGGGCAAACTGGTTCGAAAGGCAACTGGCTACGAGCGCGAAAAGCTGAAGCCGCGCTATCCCGCATCGGGTTCGCGGGCTGCGCGAGCCCAACTTCCGGCCGCCATTCGAACGCATCAGTGACCCACAGATTCCTCTGACGAGGCTAAGAAAAAATGGAGTAGCTGTCGATTTTCGGTCTCCCGAACGACTATCTGATAACAGAACGATGAGCTACGGCTCTGAGTCACAGGAAACAAGATAGGGGGCAGGTTGAATTTCTGATGGCATCTCGCTCGTCGATGGCGTCATCCTGAGCGTAGCCGTTCTTCAGGCGGAGCGAAGGATCTCCCGCTACGACACTGTGCGCCACGGGATATCCCTCGGCCCGCTGGTAAAAACGCGGGCGTACTCGGAAACAAAGGAGCAAGCGCGAGATCTGAATCACGCAATTCAGCTCATTTCCCAATGTCCGAGAGTGAAGTTGAAGTGTGGAACAATCGAGATCCGTCCAGCGGCGGATATAAACGAAATCATGAGAGAGAGCGAGCGGCGAGGGCGAAAGGATACCTCGCGATGAGGGCGCCCACGAGGGAAGGAATGATTGAGTGAGTGCAGGGGAAGGCTCTTAGCGCTTTGCGGGCAGCGGCTGCCAGAGCTCAATCTTATTCCCATCCAGGTCATAGATCCAAGCAAAGCGACCGTAGGATTCATCCATTCGTTTGGCGTCAATCCTTACTCCCTCTTGTTTTAAGCGGTCGAGCAAAGCATCCATATCGTCCACGATGTAGTTGATCATGAACGGTGCGGGGCTGGGATCGAAATACTTAGTGGAGGCGGGAAAAACTGTCCAGACTGTAACGTGTTCCTTTTGCGGGTCGTCGTGTTCGCGCCACGGAAGCATCACACCTTGGCCTTCGTCAGCGAGTCCAAGATGCTTCGAATACCATTCGCGCATCTGATCACGATTAGCGGATTTGAAGAAGACACCGCCGATTCCAAGGATCCGCCCGCGCTGCTCCATTTTGACCGGCGGCTTCGACTTTTCAGGTTGCGGAGATTTCACTTCCTGTCCTCCTACTGAGCGGGCCGAGATGAGCAACAGCGAGCCGAGCGCAATTATGCTCCACGGTATGCCTTGCATCGGCGGATTATACATAAGTTTCGATTCGAAGGGAGAAAACGGTTCGCTCAAGGTGCGCCGCGATGTTCGCCGCGATTCACCCATTCTAGATAGCGCACGAGGTCTCGAACTGGCTTGGCATCGCCCCTAGAGGACCACACCGGTTGTGACGATTACTTCCTATCGGTCGAGTTCACAGGACTAATTACTGGGCGAGCAGTGGTTCTTTTCGGCGGGCCAGAACGTAGACTGCGACCATGCCAGCCGTGAAGCACGCCCCAGCACCCACTGCGAGCGCCCAGCGAGGGCCGAAGTGATTGGCAACCCAACCGACGATCGGAGCGCCGATCGTCATTCCCCCCAGTGCAACGCCGACCCGGAGCGCCATCACCCTGCCCCGCATGGATGGTTCTGTCGAGAGCTGCATGATGCTGTTCGTGCCGTTGGTCAAGGTCAGGGCAGCCGCGCCGCTGAGCGCGAGAGCTGCCGCAAACCACCAGTATCCGGGCGCGAGTGCGGCTAGAGTATAGCCCAGCCCGAAGACACCGGCTCCCATCGACAGAGACGCTAAGCCTGGTTTCTTTCGGCCAGCAGCAAACAACGCTCCCGAGAGTGAGCCCACGGCCATGATGGAGGAGAGCAGGCCGAAAGCACGTGCGTCGGAGTGGAAGACATTCACGGCCATCGTAGAGATGAAGATCGGAAAGTTCAGTCCAAAGGTGCCGATCAGAAACAACATGACCAGGATCGCCCTGAGGTCCGGTCCTCTCCACACGTAGCGAAACCCTTCTAGAAATCCAGAGGTAGTGCGATGCGCTCTGACGCTTGCACGCAGTTCCGAGAGGCGGAAGAAAGACATCGAGATCACAACTGCCGCGAACGAGAGCCCGTTCAGTAGAAAGGCCCAGCCGATGCCGACCTTCGCAATCAGCAAACCGGCAACGGCGGGACCAATCATCTGGGCAGCATTGAACGAGGTTGAGTTCAATGCCACGGCATTGGGAAGGTCCTCATCGCCCACCATCTCTGCCACGAAGGTCTGTCTCACCGGTGCATCCAGCGCAGCGCCGGAACCAGACAGGAAAGCGAACACATACAGGTGCCAGAGCCGGATGACTCCTGCGATCGTGAGAACTCCTAGGATGAGCGCAAGCACGCCCATCGTTGCCTGGGTGAGCATCAGGAGCTTGCGCTGATTGAGGCGGTCCGCAGCCGACCCCGTCCAGGGCAGGAGCAGAAGTTGCGGGGCGAACTGCAGGCCCATCACAATACCCAGCGCTGACGCATCGTGGTGGGTAAGTTGCGTCAGCACAAGCCAGTCCTGCGCGACGCGCTGCATCCAGGTACCGACGTTGGAAATCAGGCCGCCTGCCGTCCATAAGCGGAAGTTGAAGCTTCTCAGGGAGCGAAAGGTCCCGGACACTGGGTTCTTCATGGGTGCGACGGCGTGTTGCCCCCATGGAACTGGCCGAAGTGACGCGCCGAAAAGATGCTGATGAGCAGCGCGCCCAGGCCGAACGCAAGGATGTGGCTTGTCGCCCGCGGATCGAAAGCACCGACGTGCGCGACTAGCAGATACCCGACCACCGCGTTGAAGAACCCCAAACAACGTTGACCGTCGCAGAGGAGAGCCCTTGGCCGGGCGGTTTTGCGAAGGGACTTTGAAAGGGGTGTCCCATTGTGCCGGCGACAACATGGGGAATGGCGTTTGCCGCAAAGACGCCCCCAAAAAAGTACGACACAAGCCAAAGCCAATTCATAATGCAGCGCTCCTTCTTTCCAACAATCTTTCCAGCAGCGAAATGATTTCCTCTGTAGACCCTGTCTCGCCAAGACGAGGTAAGACGTTTCTGATGCTGTACTCGTGCGCCTCCCCCCGAAGATCGGTCATTGCGTCGAGTGCGAGGGTCACGTTGAAGCCCTGCTCGTAGGCCTGCCGCGCAGTCGCCTCAACGCCACCTGAGGTCACCACTCCCGTCACAACCACCTGGGTAACGCCTCGCGCCTTGAGCTGGCGCTCAAGATCCGTTGTTGCGAATGCGCCCCAGCTTCGCTTGGTGACGACAATATCGCTCGGTTGCCGATCCAGCTGCGGCAGAAGGTCTGTCCATCCCTCGGAAAACGATGTGTTGCCGCGTGGACCCTGTTCCGTCCGTCCCGGCGCCCGTCCCGCCACGTTGACCAGCACGACTGGAAGGTTCTTCGCACGGAAGACATCTATGAGCCTGCGCGTCCGGTCAATGACCTCGCCGATGGGATGAATGAAATTCCCGTTGACGATGCCTTTCTGCAGGTCAATGACGATCAATGCAGCGTTGGGGTCGAGAATAGTAAGCGGCATCGGGTTCTTCTCCTCGGATACAAAGTTGACATGGGTAAAGCAGAAAACGATGGGTTCAATCCTCAACAAGCCGCGTAAGCAGTTCGAGTGCCGCCTGTAGCTGCTTCTGTTCGTGAGCAGAAAGCTTCTGCGAGATAGTCGTGGTGAGCCAGTCCTGTCTCGCGGCCCTACCCTCCTGAATCCGCTTCACACATTTAGGCGTGAGAGAGATCAGAATTTTCCGCCCGTCGCTCGGGTCAGCTGCACCTCTCACAAGGCCCGACTCCTGCAGCGGGGCCACTACAGCGCTCATGGACTGCGGACGCATCCCTTCCGTTCGCGCCAGGCTTGAAACTGTGGCCGAACCGTCCTTCTCCAATCGAAGAACAACAGAGATCTGTGACGGCGTCAGATCGCTGCGTCCCCCATGCTCGCGTAAACGCCGCTTGAGCTTACCGCCTACCGTACGGATCTCGGCAGCAAGCGTCGAAGCGGGCCCGGTCTGAGTAGAAGACTTTCGACTGCGCACCAGATCAATATCTCATATATACAGGTAAACTGTAAAGGTAAACTGTACACATGTCCAGCCGCCGAAGGCTTAATCATTTCCCGAAGCCCGTTTCTGGATGGCTTCAGGATTGCCGACTACCCGCCCGGAATCGTCAGGACTCCAGCGCGCGGTGGCCGGGGCGTTCTCGCAACCTTGATTCGAGTGACATGGCTGTCAATTCCGCGGGAGAATCGGCACGCTTTGGGCGTTACCATCCAAAGCATGAAGGGTATTGTGCGTTTTGCGGAGATAAGAGTGAGCCGGTCACACTGGAAGCAGGTGACGAGCCCTGCTGCGAAAGTGAATCAAGAATCGCGATTAGTCGAAGGATAAGAGGTTCTGTAGTCTTACTTCACGCTGCAGCCGCAAACCGCGGGCAGTGGCGGCTCTACAGGTTCCTTCTTGCAAGCTGCTCCGTATTTATTCGAGCTGGTGGTACGATCCCATATGAAAAGAATCAGCGCCTTCAAGGCGATTCGAGCGCACATTAGTTTGCTAGTGCTGTTGTCGCTGGTGCATCCATCGCGGGTCTTCGCGGCGAATCCTGACTTGGAGACGGTTTTGACTGGTTCCCGACAGCGTATTGAGAAATTGGACTACCGCTTGACCGGGCGACTCACCCGGGTAGAAGGCAACGAGAAGCGGACAAGCTACAAGTTTGCCGCCAAGGCCCACTGGTTTCCCGATGGTCTGCGTTTGTTATGCGAGATCTCGGGGCCTGGCTCAGAGAAGACCCGCCTTCTTCTGCAAATGAGCGTGAGTGGGCACGTGACCATCGAGAAAATACTTCCGGGTGAGAAGGCCGCCAGCGTGGTGCCATTCGAACGCTGGAACGACCCGATCGTAGGAACAGACTTCTCCTATGAAGATATGGTAGAGAGCCAGTTCTTCTGGAAGAATCAGAAACTCCTGGCAGCTGAGAAATACGGTGCACGGGATTGCTTTGTCCTTAAGAGCACGTCCGGCGCTCAGGATCGGTCTTACTATGATTCGGTAACATCGTGGATTGACCGCGGCATTTTGTACCCTGTGCATGTGGTGAAGACGCTCCACGGGACGGGCCAGCAGAAGGAATTCATTTACTACGGGCTGCGACAAGTCAGCGGCGTTTGGTCTGCGTCGCAGATCGAGGCGAAGCAGCAAGGCCAGCCTGGTTCCTCGATTCTTGTCATCGAAGCCGGCTCAGCAAAGGCAAATCTTGGACGCAAGGACTTTGATCTCAGCCCGTCCAGCGCTCAAGAAGAGAAAGTGAAATAACTGGCATCGCTTAAATTGGGCGTTGCGAGGAACTGTGCTGTCGCGGAACCATTCACAGTGCTCGCTGTCATGGGAGAAGCTATTTATCGGACGTTGCCGAAGCCCCATACAAGCCAAAGGGCCACCAATTCCAGTCGCCGGCGAGTCGCAACAGGGCTGGCCCGACAACCATCCGCACCACTGTGGCGTCGATGAGCACCGCCCCGGCCAGCGTAAAACCCAGCATTTGAACGACCAGAAAGCTGCCCAAGGTGAATGCGGTGAAAACGGCAATCATAATTGCCGCTGCGCTCGTGATGAGACCGGCAGTCCGCGCCAGACCCTCGATCACCGCCGATCTCTCACATAGACCGCGCCGCCGTTCTTCGAGAACTCGGGCAACCAGGAAGACCTCATAGTCCATGCTCAATCCAAAGACGATCGCAAATGAGAGAATCGGCACGATTGGGTATACGCTTCCGGTCGGTCCTTCGAGCCCAAAAAGTTTGCTACCGTGGCCATCCTGAAAGACGACAACCAGCGCACCGAATGAAGCGCCGACGGAGAGCAGGTTAAGCAAAATTGCTTTGATAGCCGCGAATAAAGAACGTAACCCGATAAGCAGTGCCAGCAAGCTCCCCAATACGACGCCGAGGACCACCTCCGGCAAACGCTCTTTTACTACTGAATCATAATCTGCCTCGAGTGCGGGAACGCCGCCGACACGCAGGACCGCGCCAGGCACGCCGGTCATCGCCGCGACATCGGAGGAACGCACGTCTCGAACCCATCGAACCTGTTCGTTGGGCGAAAGAGCGGCGGTGGGCAGCAACTCAATCAAGGTAGCCTGGCCATCGCTGCTAAGAAAACTCTTGCGCATTGACTCTGGCAGTTCGTCGGCGGCACCCGCCGTCTCAGACATTCCCGTCAGGGTCGGAAGAGATAGGACCTCCTCGGCTCTAGGATCGCTCTGGAAGTGTTTCGTCATGCGAGTGGTGGCGAGCCAGCCAGTTGGCGAGAGCGTCGGAGACTGCGGCGGCAACTCGAGGATCACTCGCAGACCCTGCACAATGCCCGACCGCCCCATGCCCTGAAGTGTGTGCAGTGCTCGCACCGACTCGGCTGCGGCCGGGAGCGAGTCATGGTCAGGAATTCCAGGAGAGATTCTCCGTGCCTGGAATGCAAGGATCAGTAGCGGAATCCCGGCGACAAACAAAGCTGTCCAGGGCCGGCGGGTTACGATGCAGCCCCACCGCACCCACCTCTCGCTCGCCGCGCATAGGTCCCGCGTTTTTGATCGTCCGTCTGGAATACTCACTCTTGCGACATTGATGCGATGCCCTAGCAGACTAAGCGCCCAAGGCAGAATGGATGTACACAACATGACACTCAAGGCGGTCACCAGCAGCCCAGCTATCCCGATGGAGCGCAGCTCGCTGATGGGCACAATCAGAAGCGCCGAAAATCCGATTGCAACTGTCGTAGCCGAGATGATCAGCGTCCGCCCCGCCTGCCTGGCAGCAATATCGGCAGCAGGGCCGGGATCATATCCTTCGGCCAATGCTTCGCGAAACCGGCTCACCATCAGCAATGCATAGTCGATGCCTAACCCAAGACCGAGCATCGTTGCCAGATTCTGTACCAGAATCGACAGCTGCAGATAATGCGCGAGGAGTGCCGCTGCACCTAACGCCGTGGAGATGGAGAGCAGTCCAACTGCCAGGGGCAATAGCGCGGCTACAAGACTGCCGAATGCCAGCACCAGCAGCACGAGAGTGACCGGCATCGCTCGTTCCTCGGCATGGGTGACGTCGTCGGCGCTGACCTTGCGAAGATCGAAGTTCAATGGCGTTTCGCCCGTAATTTGCAGTTTGATCTTGGGATATTGCGACCTAAGCTGACCTTCCATCCAGTCTGCTCTTGCCCGTAGTTTGGGGACCAACCCCTCCACCGTTTCATCGTGCGGCTCCAGCCCAATGATGATCAAGGTCCCGCCATTTTTCCCGGTGAACAGAGGATC
>Ga0187885_10003644_pt1 | contig 13277 bp, 14 predicted proteins | sample June2016WEW_20_1_3_FD_132970 | JGI IMG/M metagenome (GOLD analysis project Ga0187885, IMG submission 132970) | Peatland microbial communities from SPRUCE experiment site at the Marcell Experimental Forest, Minnesota, USA - June2016WEW_20_100 | ecosystem: Environmental > Terrestrial > Soil >... | reverse complement strand
TGCTGAAGGCAGGAGGCTGGGGAAGATCGTGGTTGTTGATACCATTGGGGCTGAGCCGACCAAGGTGGAAGAGATAGAATGCATGGCTCCAGACTACATCTGCCCCCATGTCGGCATTGACCAGCAGAGGAGGGGCGTGAAGTTGGAAGACGTGGTCAAGAAAACGAAGATGAGTATCCCAATGGCGGTGGGAGGAGGCATAAACTCGAAGACTGCTGGCAGCTTCGTCAAAGCGGGCGCCAAAGTTATAATCGTCGGAAATGCAATCACGCGCGCCAAGGATGTCAGAGGGGAAGCAAAGATGGTAAAGGACGCCATCGACAGCGCTGAAAGGACCCTTTAAGGCTGAGCTAGGCTGAATTGGATCTTGACCTTAAACCTGAAGATCGCCATATCGCTGTGACTAGGGCGTGCTCCACCACCTGCCATCCCTTCTCTCCACCTGCGATTTGCCCTCAAGGTAGCGGAGATAAGATATGGCCTGCCTTAGAGGTACTAGCCTCTTGGCAAAGTTCTTCTCGGTGATCTCCCCATAGAGGCCGTCCACAACCTCGTGGAGCGTCTTCCCATCCTTCACCATCCTAAGGACCTCCTGGGAACGTTCCAACAGATGCACCTCAACCTGCTCGATGTCGCTCTTATTCAGCGGGAGCCTTTTGTGTCCCGGGTATATCCGCTGGAAACCCTTCAGTTTCGCCAAGGAGGAGAGCTCATTGCTGAGATGGATTACATTGGCCTTCCCCTCCAGGGCAGCGTCACCGCAAAATATGATGTCATCTATAGCGTAGCCCACGGTACCCATGGTATGACCTGGCAGATTGACAGCCCTCAAGGATCTGCCATCGATCTCAACCTCCAGGTCTCTGAAGGCTGTGTACCTCTTCGGCTTCTGGACAAAATCCGCCCCCACGGACAGCATCATCCTGATCTCCTCGAGCTCCTGCCTGTCGTAGCCCCCCTCTACGCCTAACTCGAAGATCTCCTCAAACCATTGCAGGGAACAAGCGCCATAGTCCCTTAATGCAAGCGATTCTGCCTCGCTGATCATTATCTCCGAGCCTGTCTCCCTCTGTATGTAGGGTGCGAGCCCAAAGTGGTCATGGTGCCCGTGGGTCACCAGGATCATATCCGGTCCCCAGACGCCTGCGCCCTGCAGCATTCTCTTCAAATAAGCTCTGTTTGCCATGCTGTCAACGCCTGAGTCCACGAGGATCGTCCGGTCGCCTTTCAGGAGGTAAGCATTTGTGGCAAGACCGCCCCCAAACTCCTCTGGGTATGGAACTTGGATGGGGATGATCTCCAAGAGAATAGCCTTCTGTTTATGTTGACCCAATCGCCGATAAAAATTTAGCCTCAAATTTCGGCTAGTGCACGCTGGACGCTTTATCCTAGGTTCCTTCTACAGCCACCCCTTCGCCCTGAAGATCGCTATCAGGGACACGGTGATAATGACCATGGCCACAATCATGCCGTAGAAGCCATAGGGGGTGCCACTACCCGGTTGGAAAAACCCAGGGGCGAAGTTGGTCCCGTATACCTCCGCGATGAATGCAATAGGCAGAAAGATTGCGGATATGATTGTAAGTACCCTGATTATGTTGTTGGTCGTTACGGTGAGGGCGTTCATCAGCAGGTTACTTACCTCGGTTGCATAATCCCGATTAGAGTCCACAATGTCCATCAACTCGACTGACCTGTCGTAGGCGTCCATGAACCGTGGCAGGTTCTTGGCTAAGATCTGTGGGAACTCACCCCTGGTGAATCTTTCGATCATCTCTCGGATTGAGACGATGGACTGCTTGACGCTATGCAGCTGGTCCCTCAGGCCGCCGAGGGCTAAGCCAATGCTACGAGTCTCCGACTGGCTCCTAGCGACCCTGAACCCCTTGGCTGTCTCCTTCCTCAGCTCTTCGAATTTTGTCTCGGTGAAGACAAAGAAGGGATGGTAGGAATCCAGCACAAGGTCAAGGACCAGGTAAAAAAGAATGTCGGTGGTCGGTATCGGGGAGAGCGAGGCATAACCCTTGAGGCTGATCCTCCTATCGAAGTTACATATCACCTCAGAGTCACCCTCATGGTACGTAATCAGCCACCAGTTGCCAAGGAAGAGGCCCAGCTTCTCCATATTGAGATGAAAGACGTCCATGCTTTCGCGCTCAGGGTAGGTGAGGTGCGCGAAGAAATAGTTCTCAAACTCCTCGATCTTAGCGTTCTGGGCTTCCTTCGACAAATCTTTGAGGCTGCTCAGATCGATGGCAAGGCCCTCCTGGAGGAGCTCGACCTCAGCATCGACCGGGTCCTTCAGATCGATCCAGAGGGCTTCATCTTTCTCGACCGACTTAGGGAGGGCTGCAACCTTCTCACATTTCCATCCTTCCCTGTCGGACTTCCTGACAATATTAATGGTTAGCACCTAACACCCTCCGCGAACGCATGACTGGCCAATTAACCATGAATCTTCCATAAAAAATACCTTGATTTTTGTTAGACTCTTCAAGATTAAAAGAATTTGCCTTGCAGCAAAATTATACTCTTCACTTCTGCTGCTAGACCTCTCTCCACCTTGCCTTACTTCTTGCCACCATGAATAGCCCCACCGCCACGGCTATCAGTATCAACCAATCAATGGCCACCATCGTGGTTGACAATTTTATGTAACCTGCGATGTCCTGCGCCAGCTCTGCAGCGTAAGTCGTTGGAGAAAGGTAGGCTAGGTATCTAAAGGGCATAGGAATGTAGGTGATCGGGTAATACACCGGGGGCACAGCTGAAAAAAGCGTGGAAATAAGCCTAGAAAAGGCGAAACTCTGGACTATGTCACTGGAAAAGGTTGAGAGGGTGAAGCCAATTGCCATTGAAGCAAGGAACATTAAAAGCAGTACAGCCAAGAGCTCAATGACCCCGGCGAAGCTCAGGGTAAGGTAATAATAAGCAAGTATTGCAAGAACGGTCAGCGCAGGCAGGGAATATACGATCTCAGAGATGGCGATCCCCAACATGTATGTCTGCCAGCCAGTCGGCGAGCTTACCACCATATCCTGAAGCTTGAAATCGTTCTTCAGGTGCGAGAGATCCGACTGGAGCCCTATGCCGCTGGAGAACATGCTCATTATGAGACCCCCTTCAATTGCAACCCCCAGGAGGCTTCCTTGGCTTACGAACACTATCAGGATCAGAAAGGAGAGGGGCGAAAGGACTGTATTGACCAGGACAACGGGATAGTTCCTCATCTCATAGATGGCGTTAACGAGTACCGCAGCAAGGATCTGGCTAAATCTGCTCCTATTCGGTCGCTGCTCCAATGGCACTTCCATCGCCTCTCTCCTGACTCTCCTGGCGAACAAGATAGAAGAAGATGTCATCCAGTGAAACCGGATTGATCGTAAACTTCACGCCCTCTTTGGAAAGCTCCCTCGAGATCCGGAAGGCCTCCTCCTCCACGGTGAGGATCCTCGTCTGTCCGTCCTTGCCGGTCAACACCTCCCCATCCTTGACTTCGAGATCTGGCGGACGTGAAAGAAGCTTCATGCTGTAGTTGTACCTTATCTTGTGCCTCAACTCATCGAGGGTTCCGATGTTGATTAGTCTGCCACAATCCAATATGCCAATCCTGTCAGCCAGCTGCTCTGCCTCCTCGAGGTAATGGGTGGTAAGGAAAGTGAAGCGCTTCTTTCCGATCTCGCTGAGGACATCCCAAAACTCCCTTCTTGAGATCGGATCGAGTCCTGTGGTAGGCTCGTCTAGGAATATTATGTCAGCCTCTGAGGAGAGGACTGTGGCTACCAGCACCTTCCTTTTCAGGCCCCCTGAGAGCATGCGATTCAATGTATCGGAGTAATCGCCAAGCTTCAGCTTCTCAAGGGATTCTGTGGCCCTTCGCTTGGCCTCGCTGACGCTAAAACCACGCCACAGCAGATAGGACAGAACCGTCTGCCTGGGGGTCATCCAGGGTATTGGCCGTGCTTCCTGGGGCACTATGGCTATTTTCTCCCGAAGCTTTTGGGGCTCCTTCACCACGTCTATGCCATTTATAGTGGCACTTCCGGATGTCGGCTCAAGCTCCGTTGCCAGAATGCGCACCAGCGTGGTCTTCCCAGAACCGTTTCTGCCTATAAGCACAAATATACCACTGGAAGGGATGGAGAAGCTCACCGAGTCTAGGGCTTTGATCTTGCGATTGCCGTAGATTTTTGTAAGTTTTTCGCAAACCAGCTGAACGCTCATTCTTCTTCCCGTCTGGTGGACTCCTAATGCACGCCATCTTAAACAACTTTCCTGCAGCGAATTTGTCGGGATAAATGTAAAAAAACGAAAGGAAGGTGCCCTGCGCTAGCCATACTATTTAGCGGATTTGGGAAGAAAACAAAATACTTAAAGTAACATCAATGCTTCTTCAACTTGAGGCAAATATCTAATGCGAGTCGCAGTTCTATGGACAGGTGGCAAAGATTCATGCATGGCACTACATAAAATATTGAATCAGGGGCATAAAGCTGACTCGCTCATAACTTTTATTGGTGACAGACCGTTCGTCTGCCACCCTGAGAGTTTAATGTCAATGCAGTCTTTGGCCCTGGGCATTGACCATTTGAAGATCAAAATCAGCGCGCCTTTTTTTCAAAATTACAGGGAAGCAATTAAAGCAATAGTAAAAGAGCGATCCTTGGAAGGCATTGTGACAGGAGATATCGACGTTGTGGACAGCTTCCACGGCCACTGGATGGACGATGTTTGCAGAGGTTTGGATTTAGAGTTAATGAAACCTCTTTGGCATGTTGATCGAACGCGCCACTTGAACGATATGTTGAACGAAGGGGTTAAATTCGCTTTCAGTTGTGTCAATAAAAAATTTTTTGATAAGAGTTGGCTAGGGAGAGTTATGGACGAAAACTGCCTCAATGACCTGATTTACCTTAACCGGAAATTTGGAATCGATCTCGCCGGCGAAGGTGGGGAGTACCACACTATGGTCCTGAACTCGCCAAGATTCAAGCGTAGCCTAGAATTAGGACCTTTTGAAGCAAGAGAGACGGAGTCCCTTATTTTCATAAAATCCCCAAGATTAAGCTGGACGAATGGTGAATGCTCAAGTGCCTAGAGAACGGGAAGGATATGCTCTTCTGGAGCAGGACGCAATATTGGCGCGTGTTGCTGACCTGAACAAGGTGGGAGTAAAATGAGCAGAAGAACAATCTATTCTTCTCACAGCATGCTGGTTGTCGTAATCCTTACGTTGATATTGGTCGCTGTCATTGGGTTGGTTTTTGTTGGAGTGGTAGGGATTGCCTTCGAGGACGTCGGCTTCAGCCCCATCATCATAGTCCTCATCCTTATTGCCACTTTCGTCGGAAGTTTATTCAACATCCCAATTCTGAAACTCAAAACCTCAGTGCCAATGGTAATGGAAAAACGCGTAAGCTTTTTTGGAGTTACGTACCGAATCCCACAAGTCGAGTATGGTCAAGCTGTTACCGTAGTCGCCATTAATGTTGGAGGAGCTTTGATACCTACTGCCGTCTCTATCTACCTGCTCAGTAGAACTACGCCTGTAACAATTGTCTACAGTATAGTCGGTGTAGCCATCGTTGGATTAATAACTCATGCAGTAGCTAGACCGGTCAAAGGAGTAGGCATAGTTGCTCCATCGTTTATTTCGCCAATAGCCGCAGCTATGATCGCCCTCATTCTCCAACCAAGTTCAGCACAAACAATCGCATACGTTGCCGGTGTCCTCGGAACCCTAATAGGTGCTGATCTTGCAAACCTCAACGTTATTCCGAAACTTGGCGCACCTGTAGTCAGCATAGGCGGAGCAGGAACCTTCGACGGCGTCTTCCTAAGCGGAATAATCGCCGTACTACTTGCTGGACTATAAAGATTCCACAATAAATAAAATTGGATGGGATGAATGAAAAGAAAAATTGATGCGCACTGCTAATATGCAGGACAAGCTAACCTCTTTCTAACCTCTTAGTTCTCAATGTGCAAAAGCCTTATTCATTGTTCTATCCAGTCTTAAGTGGTGATTATTTTGGGCATGAGAAGTCCTAAGAAGAAACCATTAACCAAGAAAGAACGCGAAGAGAAAAGAAGAAAACATAAGGAAAAGTACTAAAGAAGAAGTTCCAGTTATCTCATATTCACTCTTAACGTGCTCTATCGAGCAGACAGCGACTAGCTTCTTCTAAAACCTCTTTATTCTTGTAATCTCTGCTACGATATCATTGTTCAACCAATACTCTCATTGATTGATTAATCAGTTTCACCATGGCAAAACACGCACAATATTAATAGATGCAAGAGCAGAGTCTAATCCTAAGGAGGGTGAATTGTGGGCAAAGGCAAGAAAGAAAAAGCTTTGGATCATAACCAGCACGTGAAATTGCAAAGAGAAAAAGAGATGAAAAGGAAAGAGAAACGGAACGTTGAACTCCCTGCAGGATATAAAAAGAAGAAATAGTGTGCGAGAATAACGCAACATTCCATCTATCTTCAGTCTCTTATGCGTGTGGGGATTAAATTTAATCCCCATTATTCCAGATGTGCCGTCACAACACCTGCCACAAGATCATAACGCTATATTGCCGCTATTCTTTTTCTTAGTAATAAAATATGCAGCGGCAGCACCCAGTAAAACAAAGACGGCGATTGCCACCTCTGGCAGGTTGAACATGCTGATGATTATTGCCCCAACAAAAAGCGATACAAGCATTGTTGATATTATTATGAATACTTGATCAGCCATAATTTACTTCACCTTTGTCTCCTTCAAAACGCTTTCCCCTTCTTTTGTGCTTTTCACACAAAAATTGGGAGGTCTCGTTGTTGTAATATCTGGATCTAAATTTAGCCTGACCCCAAACCCACTTTTGCCCCTATTCCCCTTCTCTCTCTTTTCCTCCGGCGCTCATGCTTATCCTATCCAGTACTTTCTTCCATGATTTTGTCGTCAGAAAGCTGCTTTCCATGTTCTCGACCATGGCCGCAAACTTCCTCATGGGGGCCGAGAAGGTAAGCGTATTCTCAGCCACGAAAGGCCTGGCTGCTATATCGAACATTCCTATCACCCCCCTTGGATGTTTGGACTCCTTTTCAAGGTAGGGGCGCAGGATTATGGATGAGCAGCCTGCACCCATGGGGGTAAACACTCCATCGGGCTCAGCTACGTCATAGTTAGCGAGCGTGAAGAGGCCTGATAGAACATCGACCGTTGAAAAGAAGATAACAACCTCCGGCTCGTCTGTCTCCTCGAGCTTATCCCAACGCTTAAATGCAATGAAATCAGCTGGAGCCTTGAAACCAGATGAGCTTTTGATCATCTCCCTCACGAGCTCTGGTGATTTTTTGTAATGCTCCACGCTGGAGAGGAAATGCTCGAAGTCGGGTCTCATCTCCTGCGAAAAACCGAGAAATCTCTTTCCACCTTTGCAGGTGATTGAGTCCTGGGAAAAAAGTAGCGATCTTCCTTTCCTCACATCTGACAATGCTTCCATTATGCATCTAACCGACTGTGGTTCAACCAATTCCATGTTTCTTCTTTCATTAGTATAATAGAAAACAATGGGGAGTTCTGAACCATCAAAGTATCTCTCAAAAAGCGTTGAAAATTTGTCTTTAAAACTCATATCCATAGAATTTTCCTCCAAAGGCAATACCTCCAGATTGCGGGATATATTCTTTTTTTGGATACTTGCAGGCTCGTACTGAACTGGGATTTTGAACCAAGAGAAATATAAGACCCTGTTCTGACGATGTCTGTATCGGTATGGTCACCTTGATATTACCAAGGTGAAAAAAAAGAGCATGAACGCCAAGAGCGAATAGCAATGTCCACGACACAAAATGAAGGGATGAATGCATCCAAAATAGTTAAAGTAGAAAACCTGTCGAAGACCTTCGGCGCTTTGAAGGCCGTCGACAATGTAAGTTTTGAGGTATATGAGGGAGAAATCTTCGGTTTTCTCGGCCCAAACGGCGCAGGCAAAACGACTACTATCAACATGCTTACGACTCTGATCAAGCCATCTTCAGGAAAAGCGGAGGTCTGTGGCTATGATGTATTCAAACATGCAAATGAGGTGCGTAGGAGTGTCGGAGTCGTACCCCAGGAGTACACCGCCGATGAAGACATGACTGGAATAAATAACATCCTTCTCTGTGCAGACCTGTACGGTATGCCCCGAAGTGATTCAAAGATCCATGCTGAAGAATTGTTGGAGCTCGTGGAGCTTCAGGACGCTGCCAAGAGGAAAGTCAGTACCTATTCAGGAGGCATGCGCAGGAGATTGGAGCTTGCATGTGGTTTGATCAATTATCCGAAACTGCTGTTCTTGGATGAACCGACGCTTGGTCTCGATGTTCAGACACGCACAGCAGTCTGGAGATACATCAAAACGTTGAAAGAGGATTACCACATGACCCTTTTTATGACGACTCACTATCTCGAAGAAGCTGATTCGGTGTGCGACAGGATAGCCATAATCGATCATGGTCACATCATAAAAACTGGTTCGCCTGAAGAGTTGAAAGAAAGCGTCGGCGGGGACGTAATTGTGGTAAGCGTCAAGGAGTCTGAGCCGGACATTTCATCCGATATTGCACAGATCAAATTGGTGACAAGCGTCAGGAAGAATGACAGCACCTATCGCATCAAGGCGGAACTTGGAGAGGAAGCTTCGCCACAAATCACGGATCTAATCCGATCTAAAGGGCTTCACGTTACGAAGGTCTCATTGACGAAACCTACCTTGGATGAGGCCTATCTGGAATTTACAGGACGAAGCTTAAGGGAAGAAGAAGTTGACAAGTTGCAGATGTTTCGTCAACGGGTTACCATGAGGAGAGCGAGATCTTAGGGGTTGAAGAAGATGGACACGGACAAAATTAACTCGGCGAACGTAGAAACGCCATCGGCAGATTCTGCTGTTGAGCAAAAACAAGAAGCGTCTCCCATGGTGAAGGAAAGAAAATTCAGAACTCCCCCCAAACCAAATACAAGTCCTCTGCATGGATTATGGGCTTTAACAAACAGAGACTTGAGAAAGTGGTACCTTAACCCGATACAGCTTTTGATTTCGTTAATTCAACCTATAATCTGGCTAGCGTTGTTCGGGAAAGCCCTGAATTTTGGAACTTTTATTGCTGGTTCGGGGGCCACACCAGCGCAGCAAAACGCCATATTGCTGAGTTTCTTCGGTACAACGAGTTACTTTTCATTCCTGGCCTGCGGAATGCTTGCCTTTATAGTTCTCTTTACTTCTGCCTTCAGCGGAATGTCTGTCGTCTTTGATCGACGGTTCGGTTTCCTAAACAAGGCTCTGACTACTCCGGTGGCACGGGGATCAATCGTGATGGGCAAGATCCTCCAGAGTGTAGGAAGATCCCTTGTGCAAGCAGCCATAGTTCTAGTTATTGCAGTTGTGCTTGGAATGGATGCATCCCATTTCACCGTTCTCGGCATTGTTGGCGCATTCTTCGCCATTTTCCTCATGGGCATAGGACTATCTGCACTCTTCACCATGCTCGCTTTGAGATCGGCTGATTGGCAAACACAGACGGCGATCATCAACCTGATCAACCTTCCTCTGCTGTTCGCAAGTAACGCATTGTTCCCAACAAAAATAATGCCAACGTGGCTTCAAGACATTGCAAATGTCAACCCAGTCAGCTACGCTAATGATGCAACGAGGCAACTGTTGATAGGCGCTACGAATATGCCCAATCTACTGGTTGACTTTTCAGTCTTGATTGCATTCGCGGTCATATTATCCACAATCGGAATTGTACTGTCTTGGAGATTCCTGTCCAAATAGCCTGCAGAACAACACGGAATTAGATCTAAATCTGAAAAAGATATTTAAGAAATTGCCTTCTTTGAGGATTCTGAGGATTTTGGAGATGGCGACAGTGAGGCAGCAAATAAACATGACACCCAGCCCATCTGCTATTCTAAACATTGCAGGGTATCACTCTGATGATCTGAAGAATTCAACTAATTGCAAATTATGTTGGAGGTAATATGAGATGGAAAAAGATAAACGAATATCGCCTATCCTGATTCTTTCCATTCTTCTAATATCATTGTACATTGCAATTCCGCAGGTATCTGCCCAACTAACAACTCTGTCAGGGTCTTCGGACAACTGGATCATGGCTGGGCACGATCCAAATCATAGTGGTCTCTCAATCTCTGCGGCTCCAGCAACTGATCAAGGCCACTGGAGCTACGCCACTGAAGATCATGTGACCTCCTCGCCCGCCATTGTTGATGGTTTAATTTACGTGGGGTCAGAAGACAAAAATGTCTACTGCCTCAATGCCACCGACGGTACTGTTCTCTGGAGTTATGCCACAGGAGCTTCTGTAGCCTATTCCTCTCCGGCCGTTGTTAATGGCTACCTCTACATCGGTTCTGAGGATTACAAGGTATACTGCCTCGATGCATCCACCGGAACTTTTGTCTGGAGCTTCACCATGGGCAACTATACAGATTCCTCCCCAGCCGTTGCCAATGGCTGCGTCTACATCGGTTCTGGGGACAACAACGTCTACTGCCTCAATGCCACCGACGGGAATGAGATTTGGAGTTTTGCCACCCAGAGTTCTGTTGACTCTTCCCCAGCCGTTGCCAATGGCTGCGTTTACGTAGGTTCTGACGACAACAATGTCTACTGTATCAACGCCGCAAACGGGAATGAGATATGGAGCTTTACTACCGGAAATGCCGTATTATCTTCCCCTTCGGTTTTTGACGGCTGCGTCTGCATTGGGTCCGTAGACGACAACGTCTACTGTCTCAATGCATCCACCGGCACTTTGATCTGGAATTATACCACTGGGAATTCTATTGACTCCTCGCCTGCTGTCGCCAACGGCTTAGTCTGCATAGGATCCATTGACGACAGCGTCTACTGTCTCAATGCATCCACCGGCACTGAACAATGGAAATATGCAACTGGGAATTCTGTGGAATCTTCTCCTGCCATTGCAAGTGGTTACGTGTACATAGGGTCTGATGACAATAGTATTTACTGCCTCAATGCTTCAACTGGTTTTAAGATATGGAGCTACGCAACAGGAGACGCCGTAGAATCTTCACCCGCAGTTGCCAATGGAATTCTGTGTGTCGGCTCTGACGATTCGAGCCTTTACGCCTTTGGGGCAAATCTAGTTGCGCAACCCAATAATACAAGTTTCTACATTGAAATAATTGTAGTTGTCGTGCTTGCGATCATAGCTGTGGCAGTGATATACTTCTTGTTCATCCACTCGCGGAAACCTAAAACCTATCACCTATGAATGATTGTTTATGGAACTAAATTTTAATTTACACCTGAGCAATTGACTATTAGGAGGGAGGGGAACGACCTATGGATGATGTTTATGGTACAGTTCTAGGATTTCTGGTCGTCATCATATTGATAGTTGTATTATTTGTCAAACGAATACTCGAAAAACGAAAGGAATCAATTTAATCCCAATCTGCTATCAATGCTGCCTCATACATTTAGGACAAAGATCAACTATCTTTTCACTCCCTTTCTTCTGGCAAGATTAATTAATCAGCTTTCACGTGCAATGCATACTAAGGCATGCTGAGATACTCAAATTGATTTTTCGATGGTGGATGGGATACTATGGATGAGGCTATTGTCGTAGGATCTTTGGTGAAGAGGTACGGAAGCTTTGCCGCCGTTGACGGAATTTCCTTTACCGTCAACAAAGGAGAGATTTTTTCGCTGCTAGGCCCCAACGGGGCGGGGAAAACCACGACAATCGAGATTTTGGAGTGCATAAGGTCCTATACCTCAGGTGATGCCAGGGTATTGGGCTACGATGTGAGCAAACCCAGAGACGCGCGGGAGATCAAGAAGCTCATAGGAGTGCTCCCCCAGGATTTTTCCACCTTCGAAAATTTGAAGGTCGGGGAAGTAGTTGGGTTCTTTGCCGGCCTCTATGGCGGGAAACATGAATATGATGATATTCTGCAATCGTTGGATCTCTCCAATGACAGAAACAAGAAGTTTGACGACCTGTCCGGTGGTATGAAGCAGAAGGTCGGAATTGCCTCGGCCATAGTCCATGAGCCGGAAATCGTCTTCCTGGATGAGCCCACGACCGGTCTCGATCCCGGTTCTAGGAGAGAGGTGTGGAAGTTCATCACGAGGCTTAAGGAGCGCGGGAAGACCATATTTCTGACAACCCACTATATGGAAGAGGCCCAGCTCCTCTCGGACCACATTGGAATAATGAACAGGGGCAAGATTGCCGCCTTGGATACCCCCCAAAGACTGATCGCCCAGTATGGCGGATGCAAGAAAGTTGAATTGAAACTGAAGGATGAGGGCCTAGCAGCCAAGATCAGCCAGGACTTTGAGACCGTAAGAAAAAATGACAAGATCACGGTCTACATCAAGAACACCAGGGATCTGAACAGGCTCATGGTGGAAACGGACTACGAGGATATTGAAGTCATGACGCCAACCCTTGAAGACGTCTTCCTCAAGGTCGTCGGTATCAATCTGGAGGAATGAATGATGAAGTTCCTATCGGTATTCAGCGTGACATTCAAGCAGTGGTTCAGGAGCCCCGCAACCGTCTTCTTCAGCATACTCTTCCCCTTGGTCCTGCTGCTAATCTTCGGGTTTGTTTTTGCAGGTATAGGCAGCGGAACCACCTCCATCTACATTCAGAACCAGGATGTTGTGAATGGGACCTCAACGCCACTCTCCTCGGCCTACATCGATGCGCTAAACCACACCAACGTTCTGGACATAAGCCTTATCCCAAGTGGCGTCGATGCCCGGTCCTACGCTCAGAACCTGAGTTCAAACCAATTCTTTTCATCCTACCGCATCCTCATCATTCCTCCCGGGTTCCAAAATGAAACCCTGGCCAGCGCCTACGCCATCAGGCTAAATACGACCTATGATACTTTGAACTCCACCCTGTCTGACTTTGCCCAGTTCATTCCACCCAACGATACGGCAATCATACAGGCGGGCTTGGGCGCACTGAAGAGCTATGCTGCAAACGCCACCGTAGGCAACGTCACCCTGACATTCCTCTCCGATCCTTCGGATACGAATGCATTGATCGCCAGAGGGATCATCAATAGCGTGGCTATGGCCTTCAACTCCCAGCTGGTTGGCGGTTCCAGTGTCATCAACACCCAGGATCAGTCGCTCAATGCCAGGAGCCTGACGTCCGTGGACTACTACCTTCCGGGGCTCATAGCTGCCTTTGTCATGACCAACGGAATCTTCGGCCTCACAAAC
>Ga0187885_10003634_pt1 | contig 13312 bp, 16 predicted proteins | sample June2016WEW_20_1_3_FD_132970 | JGI IMG/M metagenome (GOLD analysis project Ga0187885, IMG submission 132970) | Peatland microbial communities from SPRUCE experiment site at the Marcell Experimental Forest, Minnesota, USA - June2016WEW_20_100 | ecosystem: Environmental > Terrestrial > Soil >... | reverse complement strand
TCATGGCCGATGAACCCACGGGCGACCTGGACGCGCACTCTGCCGAAGAGATTCTCGATATACTCTCCCGATTGAACCGAGACTTTAACAAAACCATCATCCTCGTAACACACGACCCGCGCGCCGCACGCCATGCCACCGTGACGCGCCACCTGGAGAAAGGGCAACTTCTCCCCCTGGGCCAATAGCCAGCCCGGACTCTCAAGGCATAATCTCCTTTCTATGTGATACGGCTTCATCCCTATGAGTCTCACCATAGAGGCGTACAATCGAGATAAAGCAGAAAGTAGAAATTAGAAATCAGAAAGCCGCAGCATCGTCATTCCAGTTTCTGATTTCTGATTTCTGATTTCTAGTTTCAACTTTCATTCTTCGTTGCTACGATAACCCCATGAGGCGACGATTGTCACCTGGGACCTCCTCAACTGCGGACGCGAATTTCATGCGGCGGGCACTTCGGGAAGCACATAAGGCCGATTGGGAGGGGGAAGTTCCCGTCGGCGCGGTAGTAGTGCAGGATGAGAAGATTATCGCTCGGGCGCACAATCGTCCCCTCGGCCTGTCGGACCCGTCAGCCCATGCGGAGGTCCTGGCGCTGCGGCGCGCGGCAAAGAAGCTCGGGAACTACCGACTGAAAGGCTGTGACCTCTATGTTACAATTGAGCCTTGCGCAATGTGCGCCGGCGCGATTATCCATGCACGCCTGCGACGAGTGGTTTACGGAACGCCAGATCCTAAAGCGGGCGCATGTGGGTCAGCCCTGGCCGTCCTCAACCACCCCAAAGTGAATCATCAGGTTGAGGTTGTTTCCGGCGTGTTGGCTGAAGAATGTGCAAGGATTCTGCGCGACTTTTTCCGCCGGAGGAGAGCAGGTATCAGGTGCCAGGTGTCAGGTGCCAGGGACAAGAAGAGCAGCAGGTAACGAACCCTAGCACTCTAGTTTCGAGCTGGTATTTTCGAGTTTCCATTTTCGAGTTTCGAATTTCGAGTTTCCAATTTGCCGGAGAGGTACCGAAGCGGTCATAACGGGGGCGCCTCGAAAGCGTCTTGCCTGCCAAAAGCGGGCACGTGGGTTCGAATCCCACCCTCTCCGCCAGCTTATTTCCTTGGTGGCCAATCACATAACAGCATCGGATTTTTCGTGTACCTTTGGTGTCCCCTTCGTTTTGGAAAAGATTGATCAATCCGTCTGAGCCCCGAGAAAGAGCGCCGAAATCATCAGGGGTACTGGGGGCCTCTTGACCTGTAAGCTATCGCCCGCGTTCTTTCGATGTCGTATTCGGTAAGCTCTTGCCTCGCTCCTTCAGGAATTCTTCCGCCCGCTCACGAGTGACCCCGTATTTGCGCAACCTCTCAGTCACTTCGTAGGTGGGCCGGTCTTCAAGCCAGAGGTCAATCCGGGGATTTTCGTTCACACGCTCGCGGTAGGCATGTAGCTCAACCACATTGATGTCGTCACGAAAGCAATGTCCCTTCAAGGCGTTTAGGAACGGTTCGACCAAACCGTCTAGGTCGCACAGTCTCTGCTTGCTGGGAAGAAGGAACCTGAAGGTAACTGCGAAGGGGCCATCCAATCTTCTTCCGGGTGTGACATGGTGAAGAACGTGGTCCTTAAGTTGTTGTGGACTGTTTCTGGCCTTCTTGGTCCGGCTGCTTCCAAACGGGAATGGCGGCCAAGGTATCGTGAAGTCCGGTGGCCTTTCCACTGTGGGGTTCCCGCCTTTGTCGGATTTAGTGCCGTTATGTTCCATCAGTTTCAATCCAGGAAGTAATTGTTGGGCCGGACTTCATGCTGCCCGAAGCAAGTCCATTGGAAACCGAGGAGAGAAGGGGTGAGTGTCGCTCTTCCGGACGAAGCCGTGGCGTTCGGCCAGTCGACTGGAGACTGGGCAAACAACCATCTCTTGGCATGGGTGCACCAGTCAGCGCACCCGTTGCCGGACGGTGCCTTATCAGCGACCGGCGACCATTCCTCACCCCCACTGCGTTATACCACGGCCTTCAGAGTAAATCAACGAAGCCCTGCCGGCCCCCGTCAAGTTTCGGATAACGCTCGGCCTGATAGCGTGGCGGTGTCACATGATTGATGCTGTCACACCTTCCAGGGGTGAGCTTTCCCAACTCCGCTTGACATCTGCTTCCAACTGTTCCTGCCGTGCTCGCACCCAGGGCGAATAGTGCTTCTCGGTCACCTTGATGCTGCCGTGTCCGAGCAACGCTGATACCCGGTCCATCGGCACTCCTGCCTGAAGCAAGCCCACTGCAAACGTGTCGCGGAATCGGTGGGCGTGTCCGTCGGGAATTTTTGCTTCCTTGAATACACCCTTAAGCGCCCGCTGCCAGTCTCCCGTGGCGCTCTGCCTTTTCGACTGTCCTTAGGCGACGCGCAGGACGATCTTGCCGCGTGTGTGGCCCGTTTGACTGAGCTCGTGGGCCCGCCGGGCATCCGCAAGCGGCTGGACGGTTTCGACCACGGGTTTCAGTTTCCCGGAATCTAGGAGCCTAGTTATGGATGCGCACTGCTTTCATGTTTTCCATTTCAGACATCTCCTCGTCCGAGCCTAGGCTGCGGCCGCTAGCGCAGATGCAGGCTTAGTTGCAATTTTGGGGGTTGCCCCAGGGAGAAGTCGCCGTTTGGCGGCTTCCACCAGCAAGAGGTAGGTTCCCGTCGCAACAGCAAGGAAGACAAAGTATGATCCTGGCAGCGGCGTGAAGCCGAGCACGCTGGCAAGCGGGCTGAACGGCAAATAGATCCCGATCGCCACAACCGCCAGGCATGTTGCCATCAAGGGACCGCTCGGACGGCTGCGGAATGGATTTTTCGATGTGCGGATCACGAACAGTACCAGCGTCTGGGTTGCCAGTGATTCGACAAACCAACCGGTGTGAAATTGCGCTTCGCTGGTATGGAAGAAATGCAGCAACACATAGAAAGTCAGAAAGTCGAAGAGGGAACTGATCGGCCCGATGAATACCATGAAATTGCGAATCAGATTGATATTCCAGCGTTGGGGCTTATCAAGGTAAGTCTCGTCAACATTGTCCGTGGGAATGGTGAGCTGGCCTACGTCATAAAGAAGGTTATTGAGCAGGATTTGCATGGGCAGCATCGGCAAGAACGGCAGGAAGAGCGAAGCCGCCGCCATGCTGAGCACATTTCCAAAGTTCGAGCTGGTGCCCATCAGCAGATACTTCATCACGTTACCAAAGGCCTTGCGCCCCTCGATGATGCCATCATGCAGGACCCGCAGGCCAGGCTCAACGAGAATGACGTCGGCAGACTCGCGAGCCACGTCCGCAGCGCTGGACACTGAAATGCCCACATCGGCCGCGTGCAGCGAGGGGGCATCGTTGATGCCGTCACCCATGAACCCCACCGCATGGCCGTTATGTTTGAGAGCCAAGAGAATGCGGTTTTTCTGCACCGGGGAAATGCGCGCGAAGGCACACGTCTCCTCGGCGACGTGTGCCAGCGCCGGATCCGTCGTTCGGTCCAGTTCGTCCCCCGTGACGATGTGTCCGGGTTCGATTCCCACCTGCGCGCAGACGTGGCCGGTGACGCGGTCGTTATCGCCGGAGATGACCTTGACCTCAACACCATCCTGCTTTAAAGAAGCCAGAACCTGGGCGGCGTCAGGCAACGGCGGATCAGCAAAGCTCAAGAAACCGGCCAGGATCAGATTGCGCTCGTCCGCAACTGAGTAATCCGGGCGCGCAGCAACTTGGGCGTAGGCCACCGCCAGAGAGCGGAATCCCTGGCTATTCAGCTCATCGCTGGTCTGTTGGATACGCTGGGTAGCGTCCTTGCTAATGGGTTCTACTTTGCCATCGGCCTCGTAACCGGAGAGGAGTGGGAAAATCCCTTCCAGAGCACCTTTGGTGATGAGAATCCGCTGCGACTGCCGTTCCACCACCACCGAGAGCCGCCTCCGCTCGAAATCGAACGGAATCTCGTCGCACTTGGCATAGTCTTCCGTCTTGAACGGAGACTGATGGAGAATAGCGTCATCAAGTGGACTGCGAATGCCCGTTTCGAACTTGCTGTTGAGGCAGGCGAGTTCCAGCGTGCGCTGGGATGGATTCCCGAAGGGATCGAGAGAGCGATCGAGCGACATGGTTCCAACGGTGAGCGTTCCCGTTTTATCGCTGCAAAGCACATCCAAACTGCCGAGGTTCTGAATAGCAGAGAGATGCTTGACGATGACCTTCTTCCCTGCCATGGCGACGGCGCCTTTCGAAAGCGTCACCGACGTAATCATGGGCAGGAACTCGGGTGTCAAGCCCACCGCCAGCGCAACCGCAAACATCAGAGATTGAAGCGGATCGTGGTGGCGTGCAATGCTGACGACAATCAGGAAGAGAACGAGGACGAAGACCGTGCGCGCAATGAGCTGGCTGAAATTTCGCAAGCCCTTATCGAAGGCTGTCTCTTCCGGGCGTGCGGCGAGGCGAGCCGCAATATCGCCAAAGGCAGTCCGCGCGCCCGTCGCGACCACCTCGGCGGTTGCCGTTCCGCTCACGATGGAGGTGCCCAGAAAGACCATGTTGCGCGCATCCGCTTGGGCCGAGGCGGGCTCTCCGGTCGCTTCTTTATCGGTGGGGAGCGATTCGCCGGTTAGCATTCCTTGCTGGACATAGAGGTCGCGCGCAATCAAGAGGCGCGCGTCGGCGGGAACAAGATCTCCGGCGGAAAGCCGGACGATGTCTCCCGGCGCCACGTCACGCCGCTGAATTTCCTTCCACTCGCCGTCGCGTAGGGCGGTTGCCGTCGGGGCAACCCGATCGCGCAGTCGTTCGATGGCGCGTGCGGAGCGGTACGTCTGACTTAAGTCGATAGCCCCGCTCAGCAGAACAATAACCCCGATGATTCCCGCATCTACCTTGTCGCCCAGGAATGCCGATGCGGCTGCGGCAATCACCAGAATCAACGTCAGCGGATTCATGAATACGTGCAGGAGATCGGAGAGAAAAGCATGCTGCTGTGTCGCTGTAAGCTCATTCGGCCCGAACTGGTCCAGCCGTGCCTCGGCTTCCTGTGCTGTCAAGCCGGTAATCGCGACCTGGGTTTGATTAGGGTTGGGTGGCATAGCTGGGCACCTTAATTATCGATGCGCCGGAAACCCTCAAAGATTCGGCCGGTAACCGCTCCAAAGATGAAGCCGCCAACATGAGCCATATAAGCGACGCCGCCACCCGACTGTACATCGGCCACGGCGCCGACTTGACTGAAGAGTTGAATGAGAAACCAGAGTCCGATCAAGAGCGCTGCGGGAATAATAGTGATGCGGATGAACCAGCCAAAAAATAGCAAAGCGCGCATCCGATCGTGAGGGTAGGTGACCAGAAAGGCGCCCATCACACCCGCAATTGCGCCACTGGCGCCCAAATTGGGAACGGTGGAACTGGGCATAAGCGCGGTCTGCGCCAGCGAAGCCGCCAGACCGCTGAGCAGGTAAAACGCCAAGTACTTTAGCGGCCGCATCGCGTCTTCGATTTCGGGGCCAAACGCCCATAGGAACACCATGTTGCCTATGATGTGCATCCAGCCGGCGTGCATGAACATCGCCGTCAGAATGGTGATCCAGTGGTGGCCTGCGACAATAGTGGCGGGAGTCTCCGCCCACTGCATTACAAATGCTTCACCGCCCATCAGTTCCATCACGAAGACGACCACGTTCACGACGATGATCGCCGCCGTGACGACGGGAAAACTCTTGGGCCGTCGAGATGCGTCCGATAACGGAATCAAACCTCCCACGCTGTCTTCCTCCCTTTCTCGGGACAAACGACTTCGTGGCTCGTGAACGACCACCCTTAGGAAAGCGTGTTCTTGTCGATCTTGCCGTCCTTGGCGATCACCACGAAGTTGCGCTGGTAGTCTTTGAGCACGTTGATGTCCTTCGTGGGATCACCTCCTGCTGCTCTCCGTCGCCTGTAACTCCGCGCTTCCAATAACATCCTTTGTTTTCAATGACATTGCTGCATTTTGCGCGTAACTATGGCTGTTTTCAACCACATTCCCGCTTCCCCCGCAGTTTTCCACAGCGGCCCTTTTGTTTTCATAGACATTCCCGCATCGTTGGGTCAGTTTTTAAACTTACTGCCTTTTTCCTTTCCCTTTTCTAGGCGACATCTTGTCCAAAGGGAGCAAAGGGGTTTGTCGCCCCGCTCGCCCTGGCTGACGCGTTATCGAAGTTTCTTCCTGACTCCTGAATCCTGTCTCTTTTCATCAACATTCCCGCTTTCAACGCGTAACTACCTCTGTTTTCTATAACATTCCCGCTTAGCCCCAGACTACTGAAGGCCTGTCCTTTGTTTTCATAGAGATTCCCGCATCGTGCCCTCGATTTTTAAAGTTGCTGCTTCTTTCTTTCTCTGTCGGCGGTGACATCGTGTCGTAGTCTGTAGTACGGGCCAAGGGTCCCGCGATCTCCAACTCCTCATAAGCAGACCGGCGGGCAAGCACCAGGCGCCAAGCGGTGCCAACAAGCAGCAAGGCAATTCAATACACCATTCACCATTCACAATTTCCCCCGTATCCGCTCTTCCGTCTCCCTGCTCCTGAACCCGGTCCAACCCCACGTAGCATGCTAGCCTACTGACTCCGTTTTGTCAAGAGACATCAAGTCCCCTTGGGTGCGAGGTTCGTCGCGCCGACCTCCGGAGCCCCGTAGGGGCGTCCCGCCCCGCGGGATAGCGGGTAGCCACGGTCAGTGCTTTTCTGACCGTGGGCTCTTCCCTTTGAGGTGTAGGTCCGAAGTGCTATGCTGGCGCCATGTCGAACGTTCACCGGTTGCGCCTGACGGACCGCATTTTCTTTGTCAACGTCAATCTTCGGCCGAGGGTCAGACGATTCCGCGATAGCGAATATCCCCCAATCCTCAACATCATGCATGCCGCGCGACAACGGTTGGGGTTTCTGCTGTGTGGGTATGTTTTGATGCCCGATCACTGGCACGCTCTGATCTGGCCCCAGTATCCGCTGCTGATCTGGCAAGTGCTCCATGACGTGAAGAAGATCACGACTTTGAGGTTTCATGCTCTCCGCGGCAGCAAGAGACCGTTTTGGCAGCACCAGTTTTGGGACCGGTTTGTGAGGCACGAGCGGGAGTTTAAACAGCGCCTGGAATATATGCACATGAATCCGGTCCGTCGAGGGTTGGTCAAGAGGCCGGAGGATTGGCGGTGGTCGAGCTACAACAATTTTGCCTTGGACAAGGCCACGGTGGCGGCGTGCCCCATTCAGGTTGACTACGTATCCTTGCCTGCCGGATATCGGGCATGAGAAAAGCCCACGGTCAGAAAAGCACTGACCGTGGCTACCCGCTACGAAAGCGCGAATCCGCCGTTCGCGCTGTGGAGGGACCTCATCCCTTGTCCGTGAGGTGGCCAAGTGTGGCTCATGTGCCAGTAACGTTGAACGGATGCACAGGCAGACGAAGGGCGAAGAACCAATCGTCGCCTTGTGCCGCTTCCGGGAAGCGAGGTGCTCGATGATAAATCCCAGGGCGAAGACATGTGGCAATTTTTGCCTCTGCGTGCTGCTATCTAGCTTGGCCATCGGTCAACAGAGAAGTCAACAAGAGGTTATCAAATCCTGCAGAGAATTCGTGGAGACATTTTATGCCTGGTACGTGGCGAAAGCGTTGAGCCACGGTCCTGTACCAGCGTCGGATTTGGCCTTAAAGCACAGGCCGTACGTATTCAGCTCAAAGTTATTTCAGCAACTAAGCGAGGATTCAGACGCCGAAAAGAAGGCTCCGGGAGATCTTGTGGGGCTGGATTTCGATCCATTTCTCGCCACACAGGACTTTCCCGCCGAACGCTATGTCGCGGAAAGAATCACGATGAAAGATGGTAGGTACTGGGTTGAGGTTCATGGCGTGCGAAACGGGAAAGAGAGCGAACTGCCGGATGTGACGCCCGAATTGATTGTTAGGAATGGCCGTTGGATTTTCGTGAATTTCCATTATCAGGACCCCTCACGCCCAGGGTGGTCCTGGGATCTGCTGAGGGAACTAAAAGACCTACGACGGTCCAGGGAGCAAGGCAGTGGTAGTAAGAGCAAGAAACCTTAACGGCGCCGCACACCCGCGCTGGTCGGTTAGGTTCTTGGCGCCCGGCAATCCACCTGACGCCCAGATGGTATTGTGCCTTGCTCGAACGCCAGCGTGCCCGACGGCGTCTTTACCGACGCGGTGAGGAGAACGGCGGCTCTCGCGCGAGGGAATATGAATACGCTCGGCCGGTTGTCAGTATCGTCTATTCTCGCGATCGGGTTCTTGGTGGTTTCCCCTCAGCACCTCCCCGTGGGTTCGATACCCGCGCGCACACACACCAGAGTCGGGCTCGTCCCAGGGAAAGTCTACGCTGCAAGACAGGCGCCCTGTTTAGACATACGGCATTTCGTGGTGTTCATGGATAGCTTGGCCGATTCGAGGTCAATTACGGGGCGCCAGTCCGCGTGGGCTGTCAGGGCTGGGCTGCAAGCTGGGGGCCTCGATATAGAAAAGTACCCATATTACGCCAAAGAATACGGTCCATTCTTAGTCCGTTTGGGCTTCTCGCAGATTCCGAACGACAGCCCCCCGCAGCCTGGGGACATCATGGTTTTGCAGCCGGAACTAAACCCCTCCGGTCATCTACAGGTCTGGAACGGCAGTCAGTGGGTTTCCGACTTTATCCAGCCAAAGGGTCGGGAAGCGTACCGTGACGAACGTTATCGAGATGTTGGTGCGGCTTCTGCGCTCTACCGGTACCGTAACCCTTGCCGGTGAGGTGGAGGAGCGACTGGATAATAGCAGCAACGACGGCCTGCAAAGGCAGATGGAAGCATGCAACGGTAAAAGCCCAAGAATCATCGCCCAGGTGCGAGCTAGTAAATGAGAATATCCAAGACGAGGATTTGCGGCGCATCACTCTCTATCCCGATACTCTGTGGTCTGCTTATGGGTCAGGACAAAGCGCAGTCAGACATCGACCAATCGTGCCGTAAGTTCGTCGAGACATCTTATGTTGGATTTGTTGTAAGGGCCTCACTGCATAGTCCAGTGAGGGCATTGGAGTGGGTCTTGGGGTACGAACCCCGCATATTTACTTCGGGTTTATTCCTGGAACTGCGGCAGGATTCGGAAGCCCAAAGAAAGGTGGGCGGAGACATCGTGGGGCTGGATTTCGATCCATTCCTTGCCTGTCAGGATTGTCCCTGGCGCTATGTTGTGGAGAAAACTGCGATAAAAGATGACAGGTGCTGGGCCGAAGTTCATGGCATTTGGGAAGAAAAAGAGACTGCGGGGCCCAACGTAACGGCCGAATTGCAGCGGAAAGACGGCCGATGGGTTTTCGCGAATTTCCACTATCCAAACCCCGAGCGCCCGGAGTTCGAGAATCTGTTGAGCCTGTTGAAGAGTTTGAGAGAGTATCGGGCGCGGCGGGCCTGTGCGGAGAGTAAGAAACGGTGATGGTCGTGCCCGGGGCAAGCCGGGCGCAAACAAAACGCGTCGAGCACGACCCGGCCACGAATAGCAGGGGGTCGCACAACACGAAGTGGATCCTTAGGACCGAGGGAGGACGAACGTGAAACCGAAAGCCGTAATCCTCATTTTGGCAGCATGCCTGTTTGCGATGGTGTTCGGTGCGGCCTGTTGGAGCAAGACCGGCACGAGTGTAGATACATCTGCCGGCGCGGCGGCGGCAGTGCAGCCCTCCGACCCTCCGGTGATCGACGCGGGGCTGAGCGTCGACCAGGCCTACGCGGCGATTCCCCACCGCAGCGGGTAGCCACGGTCAGTGCCTTTCTGACCGTGGGCTCTTCCCCTCCATGACCTGAAGAAGATCACGACTTTGAGGTTTCATGCTCTCCGCGGCAGCAAGGGACCGTTTTGGCAGCACCAGTTTTGGGACCGGTTTGTGAGGCACGAGCAGGAGTTTAAACAGCGCCTGCAATATATGCACATGAATCCGGTCCGTCGAGGGTTGGTCAAGAGGCCGGAGGATTGGCGGTGGTCGAGCTACAACAATTTTGCCTTGGACAAGGCCACGGTGACGGCGTGCCCCATTCAGATTGACTACGTATCCTTGCCTGCCGGATATCGGGCATGAGAAAAGCCCACGGTCAGAAAAGCACTGACCGTGGCTACCCGCTTCTACAACGGTTCCGGGGTGATAGGCAACCCCATGAAGCTGAAAGATTTTATGGGGGATCAATAAAATGAACACCATGGGTCACGGTCTACGTCTTGGAACCACGGGAATGCTGGTTCTATCCATACTGGCAATGGGGGCGATCATGGCTATCGGCCAACAGAAGCCGCTGCCCAGCGTCGCTAGCGCAAGTGTGCCGTTCTATCCGCGCGTGCCGCAGCAAGCACACATCGAGGGAGTGGTGCGGCTTCGCATCTCAACGGACGGAAATCGAGTTGCATCCGTGGAGGTTGAAAGCGGCCAACCGATGTTGGCGCAAGCGGCACAGGAAAATGTGAAAACATGGCAGTTCGAGCCGCACACAGCAACGACTTTCGAGACTACTTTCCGCTATAAGCTGTTGCCCTCAAAGTGCGACGCGGAGTGCAACAGCTGCGACAGCATGGAAAAACCCTCGGTGTTGCTCCAGTTGCCTAGCGACGTTGTAGTGAACGCGAAGGAGTTGATGGTCTGCGATTCCGCTTCCAGCAAATCGAGGCCATAGATGGCGGTATTCCGCAGTCGTTTCGTCGGCCAGTTCGCAGTCCTTACGTTGCTCGTCGCGACCGCTGAGGCCCAAGCACCGAGTAAACCATCTGAGGCGGAACTGGCCGCGATCACCGCGCGTGGAGCTCTCCTTGCCGAGTACGACGCAGCGGCATGGCAGGCGACCGACGCCGTGCAAGCAGTTCATCCGGCACAGGGTCGCATGGGCCGCTACATCGCACGAAAGGCCGACGCCGGATGGGTAGTAGCTTTTGGTCGGCTCAACCAGGCTGCGGACAAGTTCTTGGTGGCCTACGAAGCAGTTCAAGCGCCGGCAAAGTACGAAGTCAAGAGCTTCGAACCGGCGAGAGAAGATACAGGTTGGGATCTTGCGGCGGCGAAAGCAATCGAGACCGCCATGCGAGACTTTGGCGGGACTACCCGCCCATACAATATGGCTGTCCTCCCGGCTGACCACGAGAGCTTATACGTGTACCTGTATCCTGCGCAGGTCACGGCAGGCGTCTATCCACTCGGGGCCGATGTGCGCTACCACGTTTCCCCGGACGGCACGAAGATCACCGAAAAGCGACAAATGCACAAGACCATCATCGAGTCGGTCACTGCAAGAACAGACATCACAGTGAAGGTCGGATATCACAGTCACGTTCTGAGTGAGGTCCCAGAAGATACAGACGTGTTCCTAGTGCTGACTCGCAAGCCGCAGGTACCGGAGGTCGTGGTTGCAGGTGCATACATGTTCACGATCGACGTAAATGGAAAAATCACGGTGGAGGACCGGCCTCGATGAGACTGTTGCTTCTCATGCTCGGTGTCGCGGCTTTCGCGTTGGGGCAGTCCACTGCCCAGCAAACAAAAACACCTGTGCCCGCGCTTGCCACTGCCGCCGTGCCCTTCTACCCGCACGTTCCCCAGCAAGCACACATCGAGGGAGTGGTGCGCGTTCGAATCTCAACCGCGGCCTGGCGCAGAGCGTAGCTCCGCGATGGGCGGAGGCGGAACAGGGACTCAATCAACTCGAAGCAGTCGCAACAGGGAAGGGCCCTGAAGCTAATAGAACCTGAAGCTCGACCACGGCCAAGAAGGCAGTGACGAGTGACCAGTGACGAGTGACGAGCAAGAAGGTACCAGAGGGTTGCAACCATGCCCAGCAATCGCGAAGAAATCATTGCCGAGATCAAAGCACACATTGGGAGATTGGGCGGCGGGTTTGGCGACTGGTGTGTGGGCACGGCCAAAGACCCTCGCAGCCCGTTCTTCGAGAGCCACCGCCTAGCCGAGATGAATGATGGGCTGACCTATCGCGAAGCCTTCACCCCAGGCAGCGCTCAGGCCATCAGAGACTACCTCGTGAACGAATGCGGCCTGCGTCTCGACCTCGAAGACGCGCCCGAACCCGGCCGCTTCGTCTTCGCCTTCAAGAAAACACCCGTAGCGACGCGCTGATGTCCAGAGTCCCGTAGGCGCGTCCCGCCCTTCCGGCGGGTGGCGGCGATCCGCCGCGGCGGACTCAGAATGACAGGCCGTGGCGTTTTGCCCTACGAATGACGGACAATCCGTATTAGTGGTTCGTCAAGAATATCAGCCAGTCCTTCATTTTAAAGAGGCCTTGCGACGACCCGCAACGATGCACGAATATGAGATCGTCCTCTATTGGAGCAATGAAGATCAAGCGTTCATTGCTGAGGTTCCGGAACTGTCGGGATGCATAGCTCATGTGGAAGGTTACAAGGGGAGGCGGTCGGGTGTAGACTCAGCGCTGCTGGGGAGCCTACAATGGAAGACTCGGCTGTTAGCTAAAGGAGAGCGAAGGAATGGAGCCTGGTCCGCGTTCGGTGAGCTTCTCCACCGTGTCGGAATGGAACGACAGGAAGGTCCGGCGTGTACGCGATTCGCTGGTGGGTGAGGAGCCACTGCAAATCCGGCTTGGGAAGCGTCCCCTTAGCGTGACCATGCGAACTCCCGGGGACGACTTTGAGCTGGCGGCAGGCTTCCTTTTCACTGAGGGAATCATCCGTTCGGCGAAAGAGATCGCTAGCATCCGATCTGGCAACGCTTCAGGGTCCGATCGGAATACTGTTCATGTTGAGCTCAACCACCGTAAAACCCTCAATTCGATGCGGACTCAACGTAATTTCGCCGCAAACTCCAGTTGTGGATTATGTGGCAAGGCATATATTGAGGGGTGTCGCCTGCAAGGGATCAAGCGGCCCAATCCTCGCTTCCGACTTGATCCCGAAATCCTCTGTAGTTTTCCCGAAACTCTCCGCTCTGCCCAAGTACTGTTTGGCCGAACCGGAGGGCTACATGCCGCCGCGTTATTCGAAGCCTCCGGAAAGCTGATTGCTGTAAAAGAAGACGTGGGGCGGCATAACGCGGTGGATAAGCTCATCGGCTGGGCTTTGCTACAAGATCGCATTCCTTTAGCGGACTGTGCGTTGTTGGCGAGTGGCCGAGGGGGCTTCGAGATCATTCAAAAATCGCTGGTAGCCGGAGTTCCGCTGCTGGCCTCGGTCTCCGCGGCCTCCGATCTAGCGGTCCAATTGGCTCGCGAGTGCGGACTTACACTGGTCGGCTTCCTGCGTGGCAGGCGATTTGTTTGCTACTGTGGAGAGGAACGCTT
>Ga0187885_10003627_pt1 | contig 13329 bp, 9 predicted proteins | sample June2016WEW_20_1_3_FD_132970 | JGI IMG/M metagenome (GOLD analysis project Ga0187885, IMG submission 132970) | Peatland microbial communities from SPRUCE experiment site at the Marcell Experimental Forest, Minnesota, USA - June2016WEW_20_100 | ecosystem: Environmental > Terrestrial > Soil >... | reverse complement strand
GCCGGCCGGCCCACCAGCGCGAGGGCGATCAGCTCGATCGCGGCCACCACGAGGAAGACGTTCTGGGCCCAATGCGCCGCGTCCTCGTGCGCGTTCACCGCCGGGCCGATGCCGGGCACACGCTCGGCGAACTCGTGGGCCTGGGTCCCCGAGCGCACCGCCAGGACCACCGCCAGCGTCCCCAGCAGGAGGAGCGTCGCGGCCCCCGGCCGGGTGAACGGGAGCTTGCCGGTGAGGGAAATCCAGCGCGCGACCACGCCCGCGATGAGGAAGGCGACCGCAAACTCCGTGATTTGCGGGTGATAGACCCCGATGTCGAGCATCCGTGCCGTTCCGGTTGTCGTGAGGGTGTCGGGAATATACGCGCGGCGCGCACGGGACGCTGCCGCTTGACGCGCCCCCGTCCCCCCGGCGAAGCTTGCGCATGGCCATCAACGCTGCCTGGCACGAAGCTCACCCGATGCCGCACAAGCCCACGCTGGCCCAGCGGGTCGCGTGGCACCAGCAGCACGCGCTGCACTGCGGCTGCCAACCCATCCCCTCGAACATCATGATCGAGATCGATCGGCTCGAACGATCGAAGGGAAAGAAGACCTACCGCCCGCCGCGGTGACCGCGCCGGAGAGCGCCCCCGCCCCAGCCCCCGAGCGGGCGCCGTTCGCCGCGCGCGTCGTGGGGCCGGTCGCGGCTCTGATGCTGGCGCTGCATCTGGTCACCAACGTCTTCACGCCGTACGGCATCCATCGCGACGAGTTCCTCTATTTCGCCATGGGCCACCACCTCCGGCTCTGGCACATGGACTTCCCGCCGTTCATCGCGATCGCTTCGGAGATCCAACGGTTCGTCTTCGGCGACTCGCTCGTCGGCCTCCGGATCGTCCCTGCCGTCGCGAGCACGCTGGTGGTCGTCCTCGCCGCGCTCCTGGCGCGCGAGCTGGGGGGCGCACGCTTCGCCCAGGGCTTCGCCGCCATCGCCGTCCTGGCCAGCGTCTTCTTCCAGCGCGCCGGCAACCTCTTCCAGCCCGTCATCCTCGACGCGCTCTGGTGGACGCTCGGCTTCTACGTCCTCGCCCGGCTGTGCCGCGCCGGTCAGCCGGAGCAGCAGTGGTGGGTCTGGCTCGGCCTGGTCGGCGGGATCGGCCTCCTCACCAAGTTCAGCATCCTCTTCTTCGGCTTCGGCGTGCTGCTGGGCCTGCTGGCGACGCGCCACCGCCGCGCGCTCCTCACGCCCTGGCCGTGGCTGACGCTCGCACTCGCGCTGGTGATCGGCAGTCCCTCGGTCGTCGGCCAGATCACCCTGGGCTGGCCGCTCGTGGGCCAGATGCAGGACCTGCGACAGTCCCAGCTCGAACACGTCTCGATCGCCGGGTTTCTCCTGACGCAACTCCAGTTCGGGCCGGCGATGCTCGTCGGCGCGTGGGGCGTCGTGGCGCTGCTCTTATCGCGGGGCCTGCGACGATTCGCCCTGGTGGGGTGGACTTGCGTCGCGATCTGGCTCACGCTGGTCGTGCTGCACGGCAAGCCGTACTACGTCGGGGGCACCTATCCCCTGCTCTTCGCGGCGGGGGCGGTGCAGCTCGAGCGGCTTCGCGGCGCACCGGCGCGCTCGGCCCTGCGCTGGGGCATCGCCGGCCTCGTCGCCGCGTACGGGCTCATGATCCTCCCCTACGGCGTCCCGATCCTCGCGCCGCCGGCGATGATGCGGTACGAGGCGGCCTTCGGAGAAGCGGGGGCGCAGCGCGACAACCAGGGCCACCCGCTCCAGCTGCCGCAGGACTACGCCGACATGCTCGGGTGGGAGGAGCGGGTCGCCGCGGTCGCCACGGCCTACGGCACCCTCTCGCCGCTCGAGCGCGCGCGGGCGGTGGTCATCGGCAACAACTACGGCGAGGCGGGGGCGCTGGAGTTCTACGGGCCGCGCTACGGCCTCCCGCCGGTGGTGAGCTCCGCCGGGTCGTTCTACTTCTTCGGGCCGGGGAAGCTCCCGGGACGCGTGGCCGTGACGCTCGGCGAGGGCGAGGCCGGGCTGCACCGGCTGTTCGATTCCGTGGAAGCGGGGCCGCACCTGGTGAATCCGATCACGGTGCGCGAGGAGCGGGACCTGGCGGTCTACGTGTGCCGGGGCCCGAAGCGGACGCTGCAAGAGATTTGGCCGGGCGAGGCGGGCAGACAATGAGGGCGGTGTCAGGTGTCAGGTGCTGGGTGACGGGTGTCAGGGTCCCCAGACACCCGACACCCAGCACCTGGCACCCTCTCTATTGCCTGAAGTCCACCGCCTGTCGAATCGTCACTGCCCACCCTCTCGGGACCCCGGGTGATCCGCCGAAGCGCTCGGACAGCGCGATCTCGGTCACCTCGCCCCGGGTCGAGCGCGTCGAGCCGAGGCGCAGGGCCAGACCGGCGTCGCCGCCCGCGCGCGGCCGCTCGTCGCCGTACCACGCGCCTCCCCACTCGGCGAACGGCGCGAGCCCCACGCCGAACAGGCCCAGAAACTCGGGCGTCACCAGAAAGCGGTCCTCGGCCACGAGCCAGTAGCGGCGCGTGCCGGTGAAGACGTGGGCGCCGTAGCCCCGCGGCCCGTTGAAGTGGAGCCACAGGTCGAACTCGGTGCCCGGCGCGACGCGGCGCGCCGCTCCTCCCTCGGCGTGCAGCACGACTGTTTGCCCCCGCCACCGCTGGCTCATCAGCGTCGCTCCGGCCTCGACCCGCCCCGAGTCCACGCCGCCCCCGCCCACCACGCCGTCGCCGTCGAGGCGCGCGAAGGCGAAGGTCTTGTCCCATGCCCCGCCGAGCTGCGCGCTCACCGCCGGCCCGACGCCGGCGCGGCCGGCCGCGTAGCCCAGGGCGCGCGGCGCGACGTACAGTCCGACGAACAGCCGCCGCGAGACGTCCACGTCTTCCCGGCGCGCGTACTGATCGAGGAACTCCCCCACCGCGTAGCGCGTGCGCCCCACCTCCAGCCCCAGGCCTACCGCCCCGCTCGCCGAGTCCCCGGTGATCGGAGCGCCGTAGCGCGTGAAGGCCTCGCGCCGCCACTGCCCGAACAGGTAGAGGCGGACGAAGGCGCTGTCGCTCGCCGACAGCGCGATTCCCCCGCTGAGGCCGACGGCGAGCGCGCGGCGCCGCGCGCTGTCCGCGGTCGCGCCGTCGCGGAAGAGGAGCACCCGCTGATCGGCGGCCTGCCCGCCGGTCGTGAGCGAGGCGCGCGCCGCGCTCTCGTAGAACGGCACGCCGTAGCTCCAGTAGCCGAGGCGTCCGTCGGACAGCTCCTCGTACGCGGCGGTCAGGTCCGCGTGCCTCCAGAGCAGCCCGGGCGACGTGAAGATGAAGTCCAGCAGCCCCCGGTCGGGGGTCTTCTGGTACAGCACCTGGATCTGATTCGCCGTGCCCAGCAGGTTCTTCTCCACCAGCCCTGCCGCCCAGCTCGTGCTCCCGCCCGCGGTGGAGAAATCCACCTGCGGCCGCGTGCTCCAGCCGTCGGCGGTGGTCACCACGAGCGCCAGCCGCCCGTCCACGCGCGTCGTATCGAGAAGCACGTCGCGGAACACGCCGAGCGCGCGCAGCGCCCGCTCGCTCTCGACCACGCGCGCCGAGTCGTAGCGGTCCCCCTGGTCGAGGAGAAGCGTCCGGCGGATCACCCAGGGGCGCGTCCGGACGTGCAGGGCGTCGCCCAGCTGCGCCAGCAGCGGCAGCGGCTCACCCCCGGGCTCGAAGATGTTGTGGTTGTCCACGACGATCGTGTCGATCGTCTGCGCGGCGAGCGGATGGGTCCCGCCCGCCGCGAGGAAGAATGCGATCAGCGCCAGTCGTCGGATCGTCGGGCTCCGCACGGGGGTATGGGAGGCTAGTTGCCGCTCGTTGGAGCGGCAAGCTAGCTTGTCCCGTTACACCGCACGTGGAGATGGCAATGCCGCTGGCCGATCTGCTCCTCCCCGAATTCGACGCCGAGATGACCTCCACCCGCTGCCTCCTGGAGTGCGTGCCCGACGGCAAGAGCACCTGGCAGCCGCACGAGAAGTCGATGACCCTGGGTCGCCTGGCCACGCACGTCGCCCAGTTGGCGGGCCGCGCGGAGGCGGTGTTCGGGCACGACGAATGGGACCCGCGGCCGCCGGGCTCGAACGTGCAACCGCTGGTGCTGGATTCCCGCGCCAAGCTCCTCGAGTTGTTCGAGGAGGGCAGGCAGCGGGCGCGAGCGGCACTGGCGCAGACCAGCGACGCCAACTTCGGCACGAGCTGGACGATGAAGCGCGGCGGCACGCCGATGTACACGGGCGCGCGGCTCGACGCCTACCGCCGCATCGCCATGAACCACCTGGTCCATCACCGCGCCCAGCTCGGCGTGTTCCTCCGCCTGCTGGGTGTCCCGATCCCCGGGATGTACGGCCCGTCGGCCGACGATCTCGCGAAGTCCAGGTAGGAGGCTCCGACATGGAACAGCGCGAACTCGGCACCCAGGGGCTCGTGGTTCCCGCCCTCGGCCTGGGCTGCATGGGGATGTCCGACTTCTACGCCGGCCGCGACGACGCCGAATCCATCGCGACCATCCACCGCGCCATCGAGCTGGGGATCAACTACCTCGACACCGCGGACATTTACGGCCCGTTCACCAACGAGGAGCTGGTCGGCCGCGCCATCAAGGGGCGCCGCCACGAAGTCATCCTCGCCACCAAGTTCGGCAACGTGCGCGGGCCCGACGGCTCGTGGCGCGGCGTCAACGGCCGCCCCGAGTACGTCAAGGCGGCATGCGACGCCTCGCTCCAGCGGCTCGGCGTCGAGTACGTCGATCTCTACCAGCAGCACCGCGTGGACAAGGCCGTGCCGATCGAGGAGACCGTCGGCGCGATGGCGGAGCTGGTCACGGCGGGCAAGGTGCGCTACCTCGGGCTCTCGGAGGCGGGCCCCGCCTCCATCCGCAAGGCGCACGCGACGCATCCGATCACCTCGCTGCAGTCGGAGTACTCGCTCTGGACGCGCGACATGGAGGCGGAGGTGCTCCCCACCTGTCGCTCCCTCGGCATCGGCTTCGTCGCCTACAGCCCGCTCGGGCGCGGGTTCCTCACCGGGCGCTTCCGGAAGCTGGAGGACCTCGCAACCGACGACTACCGGCGCGAGCACCCGCGGTTCACGCCCGGCAACTTCGAGAAGAACTTGGGTCTCCTGGAGCGCGTGGAGCGGATCGCGCGCGAGAAGAAGTGCACGCCCGCTCAGCTCGCCCTGGCCTGGCTGCTGGCGCGCGGCCGCGACATCGTGCCGATCCCCGGCACCAAGCGGCGGAAGTACCTCGAGGAGAACGTGGGCGCGGTGGCGATCGCGCTCACGACGGAGGAGATCGCCCGGCTCGACGCCGCCGTGCCCGTGGGCGGGGCCGCGGGCCCCCGCTACCCCGAGCGCGCAATGGCCGCCGTCAAGGACGTCTAGCCGCCACCGTACAGAGAGAGAGCCGCAGCCCTCCGACGAGGCGGAGCACGTGCCGCAAGGGCCTCCTGTAGCGGTTGCGCACGGCCTCGGTCGGCTGGATAATCCCCGGATGCCCTCCCTGACGACGACCCTGCCGCTGATCGCGCGCGCCGAGGCACAGCGCGACCGGACGGCGCTCGTCGCCCCCGAGGGCATGTTCACGTACGGCGATCTGCTCGACTCGTCGGCGCGGGCCGCGCAGGCGCTGCTCGCGGGCGGCGCCGACCTCGGCGAGACGCGCGTCGCCTTCCTCGTCCCTCCCGGCTTCCACCACGTCGCGGTGCAATGGGGCATCTGGCGCGCCGGCGGCGTGGCCGTGCCGCTGGGCGTCGCGCACCCGCCGCCCGAGCTGGAGCACGTGGTCCGCGACTCGGGGGCGGAGATCGTGGTCGGCGCCCCCGAATTCGCGGCGGTGCTGCGCCCCATCGCGACCGCCGCCCGGGTGCGCTACGTGCCCACCTCCGAGGCGCTGGCGCCCCGGCGCCTCTCCCCGGCGGGCGCGCGCCTGTCGGCGCTGATGAACGTCCCCGGCACGCCGCTCCCCGACGTCGGCGAGTCGCGCCGGGCGATGATCGTGTACACCAGCGGCACCACCGGCCGGCCGAAGGGCGTGGTCATCACCCACGCCAATCTCCGCGCCCAGATCGCCTCGCTGGTCGAGGCGTGGGAGTGGCGCGCCGACGACCGCATTCTTCTCGTGCTGCCGCTCACCCACGTGCACGGGATCGTCAACGTCCTGGCATCGGCGCTCTGGGCGGGGGCCACGTGCGAGATGCTGCCGCGGTTCAACCGCGAGCGCACCTGGGAGATCCTGGCCGCAGGACGCATCACTCTCTTCATGGCCGTGCCCACGATCTACGGGCGGCTCATCGCGGCGTGGGAAGCCGCGCCCGTGGAGCGGCGGCAGGCGATGAGCGACGGCTGCCGGAAGGTGCGCCTGATGGTCTCCGGCTCCTCCGCACTTCCGGCGCCGATGTTCGCGCGGTGGCGCGAGATCACCGGGCACGCGCTCCTCGAGCGCTACGGCATGACCGAGTTCGGGATGGCGCTCGCCAACCCGCTCCACGGCGAGCGGCGGCCGGGCTGCGTCGGGCGGCCGCTCCCCGGCGTCGAGGTGCGGCTCGTCGCCGAGGACGGCGCGAGCGCGGGAGCGGGCGAGCCGGGGGAGCTCGAGGTCCGGGGGCCGGGCATGTTCCTCGAGTACTGGGGCAAGCCCGAGACGACGCGCGCCGCGTTCCGCGACGGGTGGTTCCGGACCGGCGATACCGCGGTGCTGGAGGACGGCGGCTTCCGGATTCTCGGCCGGACCTCGTCCGACATCATCAAGTCCGGCGGCTACAAGCTCTCGGCGCTGGAGATCGAGGACGTGCTGCGGATGCATCCGGCGATCGCCGACTGCGCGGTGGTGGGCGTGGCCCACGCCGACTGGGGCGAGATGATCTGCGCCGCGGCCGAGCTCGTGCCCGGCCGGCTCCTCGGCCTCGAGGAGCTGCGCGCCTGGGCGAAAGACCGCCTCGCGCCGTACAAGATCCCGAAGGACCTGCGGTGCCTCCCCACCCTCCCGCGCAACGCGATGGGGAAGGTCGTGAAGGCCGAGATCGCAAAGCTCTTCTAGCGCAGCACCGGCAGCACGATGCGCGACGCGAGGTCCGCCGAACGGTAGACCCGCTGCGCCGTCGCCCGGAAGTCGCCGTCCTTCGCCAGGAAGATGTTCTCGAACACGCCCGGGTTCCGGTCGATCATCGGGAACCAGGTGCTCTGGACCTGCACCATCAAGCGGTGCCCCGGTCGGAACGTGTGGTAGATGTCGTTCATCCGGAAATGCACGGGCGTCGGAACACCGGGGCGGAACGGCTCCGGGTGCGCAGCGTGCTCCGGGTCGTTCCGGTACTTCCCCCGCATCACGTCGCCGCGCACCAGCATCTCGTAGCCGCCCAGGGCGCGGTTCGTCCGATAGCCCGCCGCGCCGCCCTGCGAGCGCCCGTAGTCGGCCGGAAACACGTCTACCACCTTCACGATGAAGTCCTGGTCGGTGCCCGTCGTCGAGACCGCCAGATCCACGTCGATTGGCCCCGCCACCGTCAGGCCGGAGTCGAGCGGCGCGGTCTGATAGACCAGCACGTCGGGCCGCCGCGCCGCGAAGCGCTGGTCGCCCAGCATGAACGCCGGGTTGTACCACTGCCTGATCTCGTCGGTGTACGGCACCGGCTTCGCCGGATCCGAGGTGTACTCGTCATACGCGCGCGCCTTGGACTCCGGCGCGGCCGTCGCCAGCCGCCCGCTATCGGCCAGATAGAACGACGTGGGCACCGCGTTCGCGGGCGGCCACACATCCACGAAATGCCAGACGTCGCGGCCGGTCTCGAAGACCGCCGCCTCGAACTGGCGCGGCGCCGGCTGGTTGTCGAGCAGGTAGTAATTGAAGAACGGGACCTCGATGCTGTCGGCGTAGAACTGCGCCGTCGGCATCCCCCAGGCCATTGGGCCCAGCGAGTCGCCGACGGGGGTGTTCCACTGCCCGTGGTACCACGGCCCCATCACCAGCCGGTTCTCGGTGCCCAGGCTCTGCTTCTCGGCGGCCGCGTAGGCGTGCAGCGCGCCCCACAGGTTCTCCGTGTCGAACCACCCGCCGACCCAGAGCACCGCGGGCTTGATGTCGTGCAAGTGCGGCCGGCCGCTGCGCGCCGCCCAGAACGCGTCCCACATCGGGTGCGCGACGATCGAGTCCCAGAACGCGACGCTGTCGTGGTAGAACCGTGGATTGACGTTGGACAGCGCGCCGAGCTTCAGGTACCACGCGTAACCGTTGGGCGTGCCGTAGTCGAGGCCGGGTGCGCTGCGGCGGTCGCTCGTGGGCTGGGGCCGCGGGCGGCCGAAGCCGTAGAAGAAGAACGAGTGGGCGAGGAGCAGCGCGCCGTTGTGGAAGAAGTCGTCGCCCCCCATCCACTCCGTCACCGGCGCCTGCGGCGACGCCACCTTCAGCGCCGGGTGCCCCGACAGCGCCGCCATCTCGGCGTAGAAACCGGGATACGAGGTGCCGCGCACGCCCACCCGCCCGTTGTTGTACGGAACGTTCTTGATCAGCCAGTCGATCGTGTCGTACGTGTCGCTCGGCTCGTCGATGTCCTTGCTGGACGTCTTGTGCTCGATGACCGGGCGCACGTCCACGAACTCGCCCTCGCTCATCCAGCGCCCGCGCACGTCCTGGCGCACGATGATGAAGTTCTCCTTGGCGTACGCCAGCGTGATGTGGTCCAGCCCCGGCGGGAACGCGTCCGCTCCGTACGGCCCCGAGCTGTACGGCGTCCGCGTCATCACGAAGGGGTGGCGCTCGGTCGTGTCCTTCGGGACGTAGATCGAGGTGAAGAGCCGCACCCCGTCCCGCATCGGGATCATCACTTCCTGCTTCGTGTAGTGCGCGCGGATGTCGAACGGCTCCTGCTGCGCGGCGAGCGCTCCGGGCAGCGGCAGCGCGAGGAGGGACAAGCAAAGGGCGGCGAACGTCCGGGACATGGCACTCTCCCTGAAGGTCGCCGCCCAATCTACACCCCACACCTGACACCTGACACCCGACACCCGCTCGTCAGTAGTTCAGCCAGTAACTGACTTTGACGAGGAACGTGTTCATCGGGTGCAGCGCGAACAGGGCCCGCATGTCGGTCTGGAAGTTGCCGTTCCCCTCCGCGCCCACCACGCCCTGGCGCCCCTGGTTCCAGACCAGGAAGAGCGTCGAGCCGGGCTTGTACTCCCACCGGAACACCACGTTCGAGGCGAACTGCTTGTAGTTGAAGCCGCCCGGGTGGCTCGTGACCGCGGTGTCGCCGTACGCCGCGAAGCGCTGGTCGTAGCCCGCAGCGCGCGGCGTCGCACTCAGCTCACGCACGTTGGTGTACGTCCCCTTCGAGTCGAACGGCTGCGCGTACACCTGGAGCGACATGGCCGGCGTCAGGGTGTAGTTGAGTCGCAGCACCAGCCCCACCGTCGTCTGGTCCAGGTGCGCGAAGGTGTAGTGCTGCGCCCCCGTGCCGTCGGTGAAGTTGCCGTACCACTGCGCATCGTAGCGGTTCCTGCTCCAGTTGAGCGACAGCACCGAGGAGAACCGGCTCGACACCCGGAGGTCCAGCTCCGGACTCAGGTTGAGCGAATGCGAGCGCCCGCCGTCCCCCGACCAGTAGTTCACCCACAGGTACGGAACCAGCGGCTTGCGGTCGTCGCCGTTGATGCCAGCCCACGGGGCGATGTAGGGATCCTGCCGCACCGCCGGCCCGCCGCGGGCGCACCGGTCGCAATACGTGGAGCCGAGCTGGCCGTAGGTCCCGCCGACGTGCAGGCCCATCGAGTTGTTCAGCGTGACGTGCAGGTTCGTGTTGTACGCGGCCTCGAGCGGCAGCCCGTTCGTGGTCCAGTACTGCCACCAGTTCATGTTCCACTGAAAGCGCTGGTAGAACTTCGTCTTCCGGCGGTCGAAGAACCCCACCCAGGTGGACCAGGTCTGCTGGTCGGCGCGCTGCAGGTAGCCCGCGTCGTTGATCTCGAAACCGGCGGAGCGCCGCATGTAGGCCGACTCGAACAGCAGGTGCTGGCCGCCGTACTTGGCGACGTGCAGCTCCTCCGCGTCGCCCGAGAGCGCCGTGCGCATGGTGTCCAGGGGGAGGCCCGCGTCGGGCCGCTGGTAGTAGTGCACCGCGTCCTCCTGGAGCGACGCGATCGCCTGCCGGCTGCCCGCCACCCGGCTCAGGTCCACCGAGCCCGAGATCTGCCAGTTGTTCTTCCAGAACCTGTGCATGAAGTCGACGGCGCCGGCGTACGCGCTGCGGCTCAGGTACGGCGAGGTGAACGCGTCGTTGTTCCGGTTCACGCCGGTGAACATCAGCCCGACGTTGCTGTTCCCGCCGCGCAGATCCTGGCGGAGGCGGAGCGCCGCGTAGTTGGTCCCCGGCTCGACGGTGGTATCCGCGCGCAACCTGTCCCGCTGCGTCACGGCGTCCATGAACCCGAGCGTCAGGCCGCCCGGCAGGCGCCCGGTGAGCTTCGCCGCGCCCAGGATCGTCGTCGGCTGCTGGGCCGTCGTGTCCCCGTACGCGCCCGCCAGCTCCGGCGTGCGGCCGATCCGCCGGCTGTAGAACAGCTGCTCGTTGTTGCAGTTGACCTGGCTGCAGTCCACGTTGAACTGGAACAGCCCGCGCCCGGCGACGAAGAACGGGCGCCGCTCGTCGAAGAAGCTCTCGTACGCCGTCAGGTTGAGGACGGCCGGGTCGCTCTCCACCTGGCCGAAGTCCGGGTTGATCGTCGCGTCGAGCGTCAGGTTCGACGCGACGCGGTACTTCAGGTCGCCGCCGATGGTCGCGTCGGAGCCGCGGGTGAACGCGTTGTTCCGGATCTCGGAGGCGTTCTTCGTGACCAGGTACGGCGCCGCCTCGAGCCGGCGCGGGGCTTCCAGCCCCACCAGGCCCGTCAGCTGGCCGAACTGCGACACCAGCCCGTTGTGGGACTCCTGGAGCAGCGGCCAGCTGTACCGCTCGCTGTAGCGGTAGAGGTCGCGCAGGATCGCGATCCCAAAGGTGTGGTCGCTGTCGCCGCCGTAACGCATCTGGGAAAGCGGGATGCGGTACTCGGCCGTCCAGCCGAGCGAGTCGATCCGGGTCGCGACGTCCCACACCGCGTCCCACGCCCCATCCTCGTTCCCGTCGTCGTAGATCGCCTGGTCCAGCTTCACGCCGGCGGCGTTCACGCCGAACTCGTAGCCGTTGCGGTGGTCGTGGTAGGAATCCACCATGACCCAGATCATGTCCGAAGCGGTCCAGGTGTCGCGGCGCGCCAGGATCTTGATGATGCTGTCGGGGTGCGGGTCGTAGGCGCGGACGAACACGTAGAGGTACGACGCGTCGTACGCGATCTTCGCCTCCGTCCTGAACCGGGGCTCCGCGTTCTCCGTGGGCCGCCACTCCCGGAAGGCGGTGATCGTGGTGGCATTGGCCCAGACGGCGTCGTCGTCTCTCCCATCGATCACCGGCGGGAGGGCCGCCCGCACCGCCCGCGCCACGTTGGCCGGCGCGTTGTGCGGGTCGTCCGTCGCCGCGCGGGTCTTCATCGCCAACTGTTGGGCCTGGAGGAAGGCCGCAAGCGCCAGCAGGTGAAACATGGTCCCGGCCCTGGTGTCGGGTGTCGGTTGTCCTGCTCCTGTCAGCACTACGCTGATGATTCGACACCGGATTCACGCGAATGGTTTGTCCGGGCGCGGGACTGGATGCGGAGGCCGGGGTTCCGCGGTTGGGTGCGCCGGAGGGGACAGCGTACGCGGCGGGGGACGGCGGTGGACGTCTTGCCGCCACGGACAGGCGGGCCCGGCGACTGGCGGGCCCGCTCTCCGATTGCGCCGCCGCTCAGCTCAGGGCCGGAAGCCGAGCCCGACCGTGGCGACGACGGGGATGATCGTCGGGCTGGTGAGGATCGCGTCCGCGCGGACGCCGACGGGCAGGTCGAGCGTTTGCGTGAGGGGGATGTGATACGTCAGAGCGGCGAGCACGCCGGGGTATGTCCCGGCCCTGTTGAAGATGTGGAGGCCGCCGCCCAGGTCGAGCGTCGTGCGGACGGCGATCGGCAGCCGCACCATCGCCGCGACGTGCCAGGCGGTCACGTCATACTGCCAGGTGTAGCTCGGGGGGCCGACGTAGTAGTTCCACCAGAAGTGGTAGCTGTACCCGGCCTCGACGCCGAGCATCATGCTCTTGCCGAGCGGGAACAGCACGCGGCCGGCACCCCCGTAGTTGACCGCTGACGAGTTGTTCACCGTCTCGCCTGCCCAGGTGCCCATGTTGACGACGGTGACGCCGACGCCGCCGGTGATCTCGAACTGCACGCGAGGCGCAGCGCTCACGACTGCGGGAGCGGCAGCTGGCGCAGGCGCCGCCGCGGGCGTGGCCGGTCTCGGCTGAGTCGTCGCGGGCTTGGGCGGCGGGGGCGGCGAAGTCGTTGTCGGCTTCTGCGCCGCCAGCGGTGCGGCGGCGACGAGGAGCGGGACGACAGCGGCCACCAGTCTGCGAGCGCGCATTGGCCCTCCTGAAGGGATGGACACGATGCGGCCAACATAGGCGATTCTGCCGCCGTGTCCACGCATCGTTTACGACGATTTCACTCGCCGATCGGCTGACGATCCGCGCCTTCCTTGCGTCCGGCCGCGAAACGTGGTCTAATGGCCGGCATGAAACGGCGCACCTTTCTCCAGGCTGGGGCCGCCGGCCTCGGCGCGATGGCATTCGCTCCCCTGCCCCTTCCGGGCAAGTCCGGCCTCTGGGCCACCACCGTGTTTCCCGGCGCCGCCGACGATCCGCGGATGGCGTGGTGGCGCGAGGCGCGGTTCGGGATGTTCATCCACTGGGGGCTCTACTCGATCCTCGCCGGCGAGTGGATGGGCCGGACCGACCACGCCGAGTGGATCCGGAACACGGCGCACATTCCACTGGCCGAATACGACAAGCTGGTCGCGCGGTTCAACCCGACCCTGTTCGACGCCGACCACTGGGTGGGGATGGCGAAGGACGCCGGGATGAAGTACGTGACGATCACGTCGAAGCATCACGACGGCTTCTGCCTCTTCGACAACCGGCTCACGTCGTTCTGCATCCGCTCGACGCCCTACAAGCACGACATCATGAAACTGATGGCGGACGCGTGCCGGCGCGCGGGACTCAGGCAGTGCTGGTACCACTCGATCATGGACTGGCACCATCCCGACTATCTGCCGCGGCGCGACTGGGAGGCGGCCACGCGGGCGGTGGATGGCGCGCGCTACAGCCGCTTCGTGCAGTACCTGCACGGGTGCGTGGAGCAGCTGCTCCGGAACTACGGCGACATCGGCGTGATGTGGTTC
>Ga0187885_10003626_pt1 | contig 13339 bp, 10 predicted proteins | sample June2016WEW_20_1_3_FD_132970 | JGI IMG/M metagenome (GOLD analysis project Ga0187885, IMG submission 132970) | Peatland microbial communities from SPRUCE experiment site at the Marcell Experimental Forest, Minnesota, USA - June2016WEW_20_100 | ecosystem: Environmental > Terrestrial > Soil >... | reverse complement strand
GTTTCTTCGCTCCTGAAGTTCGTCATTCCGTTCAGGTCCGCAAACCCGTTAAGGTTTGGTCTTCTGGAGCCCTTGGCGGGAACGTGTCCCTGTCGTCATCCCTGGCTAGAGCCCGTCACTCCCGAATGGTCACTGTGTCTACGGCCCCACATCGGAACCGACAAGGCGGCCCCATCCCAGTCACGCATAGCCAGTTGCTATATGGATTTTGGCTGATTCCGGTGAGGCCCGTCAAGTAGTGATACCGCAAAGCGAGAATTCTAGCCGATCGCCCTTGCTCAAGATTGGGCTCATCGGGAAAACCAACGCGGGGAAAACCACCTTCTTCAACGCGGCAACCCTACTCAGCGCTCCCGTCTCAACCTACCCCTTCACGACCAAGAAACCAAAAGTTGGCCAAGCGTACGTCAAGACGATCTGCGTGTGCAGAGAGATGGGTGTCAAGGATAATCCTAGGAATTCATCTTGCATCGAAGGCGCTCGGTTCATCCCCGTCCAGCTCATCGACCTGCCCGGCCTAATCAAAGGTTCATGGAAGGGAAAGGGCCTCGGTACGCAATTCCTGAGCGTAGCATCACAAGCGGATGCTCTCATCCACATAGCGGACGCGTCGGGTAGCGTGGACGCGGATGGAAAACTCACAAAGCCGGGGATGGGGAACCCTGTCGCTGACGTCTACGACATTGAAGAAGAGTTGGTTCGCTGGTTCGCCAAAATAGTTGAGAAGGCCATCAAGAAATTAAAAAAACATGCCAAGAAAGGTTCGTCCGTTGACCGGCTCTTCACGCAGGACCTAGCTGGGCTGAAGATTACCGGCGAACATGTTGCGAGGGCTTTGGAGGAGAACGCCCTTGCAGACAAAGACCTCGGGCGGTGGAGCCATGAAGACGTTTGGGGCTTCGCGAAGAGTATTAGGCAAATCTCGAAGCCGACCCACATAATCGCGAACAAGATGGACCTCGCACCCGCGGATAAGAATTACGTGAACCTCGTGAAGGAATTTGGCCAGGCATTCGTACTCCCCGCGTCGAGTGACGCGGAATTAGCTTTACGCCGCGCGGAGCAGAAAGGTTACGTTGAGTACATTCCCGGCGAGGAAGTTTTCAGGGTCAAAGACAAGGATAAGTTGACGGCTGAGCAGAGGGCGGCCTTGACCTATGTTGAGCAGCGTGTTTTCTCGAAATGGATTCGAACAGGCGTGCAGTTCGCACTCAACACCTGCGTCTTCAAGCTGTTAAGTATGAACGTTGTCTACCCAGTCGAGGATATTGAAAGATTAGCTGACAGGAAAGGCAACGTGCTCCCCGACGTCTTCCTCGTTCCCTACAACGCTTCAGTCGGCGACCTGGCAGGCCAAGTCCATACCGATTTGGCGAAGACTATGCTTTACGCGGTTGACGCGCGAACCAAGATTCGGTTGCCTGCAGATTATAAGTTGAAAGACCGGGACATCGTCACGATCGTAGCGGCCGCGAAGGGAAAATCAAACTAGGCGCCAATGACTTTCAATAGGTCGGCTTTAGTAATTATGCCTTGAACATGCCCCCGCTTCGTGACTAGGACGGCGGGCGAGTACTGCAGGAGGGTGGAAACCATTGACAGCGGTGTCTCCTCATTTACACTTGGGAAGGCCTCATCCATGATTTGTATGATTCAACGATAGCCGCGTCATAGGACATGCTTGCGGTAGGGTTGCTCCCAAGAACGGTTTCAGCATCTAAAGGTTCGCTGAGTTCCGTATCCTTCTCGTATTTTTCATTCCTGCGTTTTAGAGATAATTAGAGAAGCTAATGTTCTCACTCCGACTCCCGTTGGGCCAATTGCTAGGTAGGGTATCCTCCTAGAGTTCCATGCGGTTCCAGCTATGTCCAGGTGGACCCAGCTTGTCTCTTCAGCAAATTCCCTTAGGAACATCGCGCCGACTGTTGCGCCCGCTGGGCTGACTCCGCTGTGAGCGACTTTTCTATTGGCGATGTTTGCCGCATCAGCAATTTCGCTCTCAATTAACTCTCGGTACTCTGGAAACATTGGCAGTAGCCACACTTTTTCGCCAGCATATGCCGCGGCTTTCAAAACTTGCGCTGCCCACTTTTCATCATTAGTCATAGCCCCCGTAGTGATGTCGCCAAGTGCAATGACACACGATCCGGTTAATGTCGCGATGTCAACAATATGGGTTGCGCCTAGATGCTGAGCGTAGGAAATTGCGTCGGCTAAAACGAGTCTTCCTTCAGCATCAGTATTGACAACCTCAATTGTCTTCCCGTTGAAAGTCTTGACAACATCACCAGGCTTCTGTGCTCCTCCCCCAGGCAAATTCTCCGCAGCAGCAACGATTCCGAGAACATTGATCTTGGGTTTGAGCTCTCCAACTATTCTCAGCGCTCCTAAGACTGCGGCACCGCCCGCCATATCATATTTCATGTACTGCATTCCATCAGGATCTTTCAGGCTTATTCCACCAGAATCGAATGTTAACCCTTTGCCGACTAATGCAATGGCTGATGATTGCGCATCGCCTCCTTGGTATCTTACAACGCAAAGCTGTGGAGGCTCATGGCTACCCTTTCCAACGCTCAGGAGAGCGTTCAGCCCAATCTCCCTCATCTGATCTGGTCCGAGAACATCGGCCTGCATGCCAAACTCCTTCGCGAGAGCCACGGCTTTTTCAGCAAGACGTGTGGGAGTAAGGATGTTGGACGGCTCGTTCACAAGATCCCTGGCGTAATTCGTAGCCTCTGCGTAAATGCGCCCCCGCTCCGCCCCCTTCCTGAGCTCATTCTCCTCGCCCGCTCTGCTCGGAAGAAGTACAATTGAATGAAGTGCTAGTTTCGCAGAATCTCTAGTCTTATACTTCCCCATTTCAAAGACTCCCAGAAGTGTTCCCTCAACACACGCCTGTCCTCGCCGTTCCGCCAATAACTCACCTCGCATCAAGAACGCAATCTCACGAATTCCAGTCTTGTGGACGTGACGCGCAGCGGTACCAGCTAGCTGACATGCAACCTCAAAGTTGAAGTCGTGTTTCGTACCGGCTCCAACGAGCAGAAGTCTATTGATTGACAAGCCTGGGGGTCGATGGAAGCTTGCTACCTCACATAACTTTCCAGACAAAGACCCATCTCTAAAGGATCCGCTGATGATACCGTTAGACTTCTCATCAAGCCTCATGAGATCCTCTGGGAGCTTGCTTTCATCCTGGAATATGTTAACGACGAGTACTTCAGTCTTGATTTCATGAAATGGCTTCGATTCGATTCTAAACACGTTTCATGCCTCTTGGTTGTGATAGAAATTAGTGGTTCCGAGTTCATAAAGGCGCATTGATTCGTTAGCGTACCTCGATGCCTTCACCAGTGTGCCGCGTTTCAATTACACTAATTATCCTAATTACACTATTTACTGTACGAACTGTTTTTGGGAACGTTAAAGACCGCTAGAAAACTCTTTGTACTCAACTAGAACGTTTACGCGCTTAGGAGGTTTTTGAAAATATCAAATCGAGCGATCTCGAAAGTTCAGGCAGCTATCGTCATCGTAATCGTAATAGTTGCAGTTGCAGCCGGAGCTTACATCACCGCTAAACAAAGCGGAATTACTGGACCAATCACCCAAAGCGCCGTTTCTGTCCCTAATCCGGATACTCTCACTGTTGAGACAATTGGGCAACCTGACACTCTTGACCCAGCGATTGACTACGAAATCCGCGGTGCCAATGTCATCCAGAACCTGTACGAACAGTTGCTGTTCTTCGCAGGGGATAACGCTAGTCACGTTGTTCCTTGGTTGGCGCAGTCATACGATGCCACCCCTGATGGGTTGACTTACACGTTTCATCTACGTAGCGGGATCACTTTCAGTGACGGAACCCCAGTCGACGCGAACGCAGTGTACTTCAGCCTAATGCGCGCCATGATCATTGACGACCCAAACGGACCGGCTTGGGCGATGCTACAAGTCCTGCGCGGCGGCCAAAACTATAGTAAATCATACAATAACGCTGGACCCAGCGCTACCAACGGCTACGGTGACAAATACACCCAAGCCGAAGTGAACGACTTCGTCAACGCTAAAGCAGTGGAAGTTATAGACTCTCAAACGGTTGCTCTCCACTTGGAACGACCTTACGCGGGCTGGCCGTTCGTAATGGCTTTCACGGTCACAGCCATCGTCAGTCCCACAGCATACAAGGCACATTGGACTGCCCCGACTGATGGCACAGGCTACATTGAAGGTGCCACAGGCGGCGACTACAGCGACCAGTTGAATCCTTGGGCCAGCACGAATGCGGTGGGCTCAGGCCCATACGTGCTCCAATCATGGGATAAGGAAACGCAGACCGTCGTCATGGTTCGGAACGAACATTACTGGGGAGGCCCCTACAACAGAGGCATAGCACCCATAAAGAATGTGATCGTAAAGGGTGTTGATGACCCGAACACAAGAATCCTTGACTTCAAAACCGGAACAGCCGACATTATCGGCCTTCCAGTAAGCATCACATCAATCATGGCCGGCGGGCTTATCTTCCAATTTGCCGACAAGAATGCGTGGTTCACTCAACACAAACTAGTCTCGCTAAGCCCTGACTATCAACTGTTTCCAGCAGATGGACTCTGGCCACAATTCAGCACAATGGTCATCGGCTTCAACCAGAAGATTCGCGGGGCAGATGGAAACCCTGTAGCGTTCCAGCCCTTCTCGGATGTAAGAATACGAAAAGCCTTCACGCTAGCCTTCAACAGGACATCACACCTTCACGACGTGTTACAGGACTTTGGCGTACCAGCGTCACAGATGATCCCTCCAGGCATGTTCGGCTATAACCAAGCTATTCAACCAACCCCATACAATCTCGACACAGCCAAGCAACTGCTGCTCGACGCGGGCGCAAACCCAATCACTCCAGGTAATGCGTTCAGCCCCCAGAATCAGAAATCCGTGGAATTCGAATACATCATAGGCTACGCTGCTGACGAGGCAGCAGCAACACTGCTCGCCACCTCGATAAATAGCATGTCCTCAGACACAGGGCTCTCCGCTACAGTTGTTGGAATTGCAGGTCCTCAGCTCCATGCCCTACGGCACCAACATCGACTTCAAGCCTTCTTCCTAGCATGGTACGTTGACTACGTCGACCCCGATGACTTTCTAGTGCCCTTCGCATTGGGCAACGTAGGTTACTATCCACCCACAATGAGCTACGACAATCCCAAGGTCGATCAGCTGATTACCGAACAGGCAAAGACCATCGACCCGGCACAACGACTGCAACTCATTAACCAAATCCAACAACTGGTGAACGAAGACTACGCCTACGTGTGGCTCAATTATGGAGCAGCATATTCGCTCTCCAGGTCGTGGGTACATGAACGTGCAGGCGCTTCCGTCGCTTCGGGAATCGAACACAATAACCCAGCGATGTACGGCTACTTCCTATTTGAGCTTCAGAAAGGAGACCAAATATCACCTTCCTCAAGCGCAACGCGAGTATCGTTCCTAGCTCTAAGTCGCTTCCTAAATCTGATTGAGCTGCCTGCAATAGTGTTATCCTCAAAGAAGGCGTTCTAGGCTGGACCTGGAACACCTCACTTTCTTTACCTCACTTCGAAGAAGAGATCGGTCATGTCAAGTCTTGTTTTGAAAGGGCCAGTATTCAGTGGAGTCGAATTGCTCGATAACGGAGTTATAGTTCTTGATAGGTTGAACGGGAAGATCACGAACGTTGGACAGACGGGAGAGGTGGACGAGCCAAGAGGAGCGCAGGTGATTGCAGTAAAAGACGGGGCCATTCTTCCAGGCTTGATAGACGCTCACCTACATTTTTTCGGATCCCAAAAGCACAGCCTCACAGATTGGGTTGTAGTCCCAGAAACTCTTACTGCCCTTAGAGGCGTAGCTGACATGGAACATCTGCTGCGAGCAGGTTTCACTGCTGTACGAGATTTGGGCAGCAAAGCCGGCTCTTACTTGAGTTTAGCTGAGAGAGAAGGACTGATTCAAGGGCCGAGAATCATCTCAGCCTCAAAATCGTTGGCCCAAACTGGAGGAGATGACGATCCAACACTCTTACCCATCCACGTTGCCCAGCAACTATCCTACTCGTATTACTGTGATGGTCCTTGGGACTGCCGGAAAGCGGTTAGAAAAGTCGTGAGAGACGGGGCGGAAGTCGTCAAGGTATACGCTTCCGGTAGCTTCGCCCAGGGACGAAAGGTTAGAGCTCAGTTCACAGTCGAAGAGCTCAAGGCAATCGTTGAAGAAGCACATTCAGCCGAACTCAAAGTTGCAGCCCATGCTTATGGCGAAGAAGCCATGAGCAACGTGGTTGAAGCCGGCGTGGATTCCATCGAACATGGAATAGGCCTAACCCCTGAAATCGCTAAAGGGATCAAAGATAACGGAATCTATTACGTGCCAACAATCAGCATATATCTCACACCGAACCCGAACCGAAGCGCCGAAAGCGCCGCGCTCGTTAAGCGGCACTGTACAGAAGACATGAGAATCGCGAAAGAATTCGGTCTCAAAATAGTTTCCGGATCTGACTACACGGGAGATACGCTACGGCACGGAGAAAACTACCGAGAGATAGTCGGCCTCGCCAGCCTGATTGGAAATAGGGAAGCACTCATAGCTGCCACAGCCGCCGCAGCTGAATGTTTAGGTCTAGCCACGACAGGACGAATTGAGAAGGGATATGATGCGGACCTTGTGGTCGTTAAAGGCAATCCATTGAACGATATTGAAGCGATCTCTCCCAAGAACATAACCTGTGTGATTAGAAGAGGAAAGCTCCACAGCTTAGCCACCTAACTTTGCACTACCACGACTGCACAGATTTGCGCGAGGATTCTCACACGTAACATTCTGTTAGAGAAACAAAACGAAATCCCATTGACTTGTTTCGCTCTCCCACTCGATGAGGGCATATGCGCTTAAAGAATTGAATAACACCAAGACTTTGCAAGTCATCGGCAAGATCGATACGTTGCTTCTGTTGGAACAATTAAAACTCATGGCCCCACATTGTAGTGTGGCCGCGGACGTGATTATACCAGAGAGAACGGCGGAAGAAGTTTATAGAATCGCTGGGGATCGAGTCCTGGTTGGTCCTACGATATCATACAGACACACTCGGCGCTTCAAGGACCGCGCTGTATCACTGAATTTGTCGAGAAGAGTACTTAGATTACGTGTTTAAGGTCCTCAAAGGCTACGGTGAGGACTGGAAAATCAAGTACGCCATTATAGTGAATAGGCATGGCGGAAGCATCGTCGCTCTTCACGATGCTGCGGAACGCAAGTATGTTAGTCAAGAACCTTAACATCGGGAAGAGTGGCAGAGTGTCCGAAATTTCGACCTTTTCAGTTTAGTGGGTAGGCAAGAATGAAGCTAAGCACGAGGAGCAAAATCCCGGTGACAATGTATGGAGCAGCTCTCTGTTGTGCCTGCTTATGTTCACTGAAGGTCCAACTCTTCGTTCTGTTTACACGATGAGCTATCCTCGCGAACCCAAGAGACCGCCCTACGTCCAAGCCTCCTCCAACCAAGAACAAGAGGCCAGCTTGTCCCAACACTATGAGGGTATAATAATGAAACAAGTTCAGTTTTAGCATGATTGACCCTACCGTAACTCCGACTGCGTCGGCAAACATGATCACACACGCAAGCAGAATAGATTTCCTTAGGATTGCAAGAATTACGGAAGCCATAGTTCACCAAATGCGGAAGAACACATCTTCGAGTTCGCCTTTTAGAGTTTCTGCCTCTGATCTCAAGCCGCCTGATCGTTAAGCGTTTGGCTGACTAATTCTATCTGCGCTAAGAGCGTCGAAACTAAGTGCGATAGGAAGTTCTATGATCCTAACTTCTTACCCCCCTCGCATCTATTAACTTCATTATTAAGAACCACCAATCTCTAACTCGGTCGACTGGTGAGCGTGTCATGAAGCTGTGGGAATACGTCCTCCGTCGCTTGTTTCTTCTGGTCTTCGTGCTAATTGGTGTAACGCTCATCATATTCTTTCTTTCCCAGGTCTTGATGGATCCACTGGCTCTATACCTCACGGACAAGACCCGAATAGAATCGATTCCTATGATCATCGCGTATTATCATCTTAATGACCCTTGGCCCATACGGTACGCTGTCTATGTGTGGAATCTTCTGAGGGGCGATTGGGGTTTCTCGCGATCATTGTCTGAGCCGGTTTTGCAAGCGCTCTCACAAAGATTTCCTGCAACTATTGAGCTGACAATAGCAGCCATCCTTTGGACTCTGGTTGTTGGAATACCTGCTGGAATCATCTCAGCATTGAAGAATAACAAGGCTCCGGACCACATTTCAAGACTCGTGGCGTTAACTGGCGTTTCGACGCCCGTATTCTGGCTTGGCTTAATCCTTCAGCTAGTATTCTTCTATTATTTCGCGCAACTTGGTCTCCCACATTTGCCTTCAAACGGAATAATCGACACAACCTTAGTGCTCAATCACCCAATCACAACGATTACTGGACTCCCGGTGTTGGACACTTTACTCACCGGTAATTGGGTAATGTTCGAAGACTCACTTGCACACGTAGTATTGCCCTCCTTCGCCTTGGGTTTCATATCATTGGGAATAGTGATGAGGATAATGCGCTCAAGCATGCTTGAGGTTCTTCGACAGGATTACATAATCCTGGCTCGCTCGAAAGGATTGCCTGAACGAGTAGTGATTTACAGACATGCGCTCAAGAATGCGATGATACCGACAGTGACCGTGGCAGGCTTAGCAATTGCAGGATTACTTGGCGGAGCCCCTCTAACTGAGACAGTATTTGGATGGCCGGGAATGGGGAGGTTGGCGGTAGATGCGATTGGAAGAAACGACGCTCCACTGATAATGGGATTCACTCTCATAACGGCGTTGATGCTGGTCCTCGCTAACTTGGGAGTGGACATTCTCTACGCGTTCCTGGACCCACGCATCAAGTATTGAGTTTGAGAGAGTTTGAAAAGATCAAACTGGTCACCTGCAATTTCCGAACTGAAATTCGCTATGCATCTCCTAGTTCAGAACAAACTAGTACTGACGGGCACAATAATCTCGGTTGGAGTACTAATGACCGCAATCTTCGGCACGCTTGTCATATCACCGGCTATCGCCACGGCGATAAATTTGCCTAATCGATTGCAGCCTCCCAGCGTCACTCATTGGTTGGGAACGGACGATTATGGCCGTGACCTCTTTGGCATGATAGTACTATCAACCAGACTGGACGTAGCAGCGATGCTTGAAATAGTCGGAGCCGGCGTGGCGATCGGAGTGACGTTAGGGGCTTTTTCTGGCTTTCTTGGCGGGAAGATCGACGAAGCACTGATGAGAGTTACCGACATCTTCTTCTCAATACCTGGATTAATCCTCGCATTAGCGATTGCCGCCGCCCTTGGTCGAGGGTTAAACAACCTCATACTCGCGATAATCGTCGTCCAATGGCCTGGATACACTCGCATACTCCGAGGACAGGTACTCGCTGAAAAGCAACGCTTGTACGTAGATGCGTTACGCGCACTTGGTATTGGCAAAGTCCGAATAATCCTTAGACACATCATTCCCAATACGATTTATCCCGTCATCGTTCAATGTACCCTCGACCTCGGCGGCGTCATCTTAACCTTCGCCGGCCTAAGCTTCTTAGGCTTCGGAACAAGCGCGCTAACGCCTGAACTCGGTAGACTAATCACGGCAGGTCAGACCTACATTTTCCAGGCCCCGTGGTTAACAGCCTTCCCCGGACTCGCAATCCTCATAATCTCACTCGCCTTCAACCTGATGGGTGACGGGATTCGCGATGTTCTAGACCCCAGGCTGAGGAGATAATCAATTGACAGAAAACGACGCGCTACTGAGAGTCAATCATCTAAAACTCGACTTTCACACGTATGCAGGCCAAGTGAAAGCCTTGGACGGCGTCTCGTTCACCGTAAGGAAAGGGGAAGCGCTAGGCTTAGTGGGCGAATCAGGTTGCGGAAAATCCGTAACCGCACTGACTATAGTGGGGTTGCTTCCTGAAAACGCAACCGTCACCGAAGGAGAGATCCTTCTTGCAGGCAAGAACTTGCTAGCACTCAAGCATGATGAGATGCGAAAGGTCCGCGCCACCGAGATTGCGATGGTATTCCAAGACCCAACCACCTTCTTGAATCCGGTACTGACAATCGGCGAACAACTCGAAGAAGTATTCCTTTTGAGTCCTAAGCATCTCGCTAGTGTCGCATCCGAAAAAAAGGAAGGATCAGACAATAAGGCGAAATCGATAAAAAGCCTATCGAAATCACAGCAGAAAAAGACTGCTAAACTCCTAAGTATCGATGTGATGAAGCGGGTGAGACTGCCCGACCAGGAACGGGTTCTGAAAGAATATCCGCACGAATTGTCAGGAGGGATGCGCCAGAGGTGCATGATCGCTATGGCTCTGGCCCGAAACCCTGCCCTCTTCATCGCTGACGAAATTACCACCGCGCTAGACGTCACCATACAAGCGCAAATTCTCGAGCTGCTTAGAGAGTTGAAGAGGGAGTTTCAAGGATCGACGTTACTTATCACGCATGATTTGGGAATAGTAGCGGAGCTATGCGACCGCGTCGCAGTAATGTATGCCGGGAACATTGTGGAACTTGCCAACGTGAAGGAGTTGTTCGCAAACCCGCTTCACCCTTACACGCGGGGATTGATCAGAGCAGTTCCAATGCTCGACAAGAGAAAGGATAGACTTGAGACAATTCAAGGGTCAGTTCCAGACCTCATTTATCCGCCGCCGGGCTGCCGGTTTCATCCGCGGTGTCCACTCGCGTTCGAAAAATGCAAGCGGGTAAAGCCTGAACTTCTGAATGTCGGGCAAGGCCATACTGTCGCATGCCACCTATACGAGGAAGGAAAATCATGACTCGGAGCGTTCTCGAAATCAAAGACCTGAAGAAATGGTTCCCAGTAACCGCCGGATTACTTGGGAGGGTTAAAGGGCATGTCAAGGCAGTGGATGGAGTAGACCTAGAAATTGAAGAAGGCGAAACCTTCGGCCTCGTCGGTGAATCTGGGTCAGGCAAGACAACTCTCGGACGATGCATCCTGCGCCTGATCGAACCCAGTTACGGAAAAATAATGTACCGAGACCAAGATATCACAAGATTGAAGGGCGAAGCTTTCCGGAAGATTCAAAGAAAGTTCGGGATAGTCTTTCAGGACCCATACGCCTCACTCGACCCTCGGCAGACAATTAAGAGCGCATTGATCGAGCCAATGAAATACCATAAGATCGTTCAAAGCGAAGATCAAGCGGCCAAGAAAGCCGAAGAGCTGATAAAGAGAGTTGGTCTGAACGAAGATCACCTTTACCGATTTCCACACGAGTTCAGTGGAGGCCAGCGTCAACGCGTGGCCGTCGCACGCGCGCTGACGACAGACCCTGAAATCATCATATTAGACGAGCCCACATCCTTCCTCGACGTCTCCGTCCAAGCTCAGATTCTTAACCTTCTCTCAGACCTCCAAGAGGAACTCGACCTAACGTACCTGTTCATTTCGCATAATCTCAGTGTCATAGAACATATGAGTAACCGAGTCGGCGTCATGTACCTTGGAAAATTAATGGAAGCAGCACCGAGAGACACTATATACCGTAGGCCTGAACACCCTTACACGCACGCCCTAATATCAGCCCTTCCCATACCTAATCCCGATTTGGTTCGAGAGAGAGTAGTTCTCAGTGGCGACATTCCAAGCCCAGTTAACATCCCATCTGGCTGTCGCTTCAGAACACGGTGTCCATACGTGAAAGACCTCTGCGCACAAGAAGACCCCCCCCTTGAATCTCGGAGAGTTGGCCATCTTGTATCCTGTCACTTCGATCTGAAACTGTCATCACCAATTCCGATACTCAAAACTTGAAACAAAACGTAGATGAAAGATCTAACGAGCTAGCTCAGGTGATGAGTTTCGAGAGAAGATGAGGATCATCCTGATCGAAACAAGGAAAAACATGTGAATTGGCGAGATTACGTTGCACTCAGCATAGCATCCTTGCAGACCATCCTTCTGCCTTTTCTAATAGTCATCATAGTCCTCCTCGCTTTGCTGCTCGCGTTCAGGTGGTAAAATGATGAGGGGGCCCATATGACGAATTGCTACCTTTTCCCCCGATTAAAGGTCGGAAAAACAACAGAATCGTTATAATTCCTAGTAGAATACTTTCTTATCGCAAATTTATATTATAGGAATATCGGACTTCCGGCAATAACTAGCCGGTAAATCGACATTGAGCAGAATTCGAAGTGCAATTAGTTCTCCGTCTACGAATGTTGCTGTTGCAATGAGCAAAAGGCCTCGATCATTCCTGTTTACGTCGGAAAGCGTAACTGAAGGTCACCCCGACAAGGTCGCGGACCAGATATCCGACTCGATTCTTGATGCGCTCATTGAGAAAGACCCGAAAGCTAGGGTCGATATTGAGACTCTAATAATGAAGGGCACGGTTATCGTAACCGGCCAAATATCGACCAAGGCATACGTGCCAATCAATCAAATTGTTCGAAACGTCCTGAAGGATATTGGGTTCGACAACGCCAAGGTGGGCCTCGACTGGGAAGCATGCGGAGTCCTCGTCTCCATTGAAGAACAATCTCCCGACATTGCAATGGGCGTCGACAAGGAAGATATCGGCGCCGGCGATCAAGGCATGATGTTCGGTCATGCGACAAATGAGACGCCGGAGCTCATGCCGTTGCCCATCATGCTCGCCCACAAGCTCGTGAGAAGGCTCGCGGCTGTGCGAAAAGAGAAGCTGCTGCCTTACCTCCGGCCGGACGGAAAGTCACAGGTCACAGTTGAGTATGAGAATGACAAGCCGAAGAGGGTGGAAGCAGTCGTCATTGCAGCCCAGCATGACGATGATGTAAGCAGAGAGCAGATGAGGAAGGAGATTATTGAGAAAGTAATCAAAGCGGTCATACCGAAAAGCATGCTCGACGACAATACCAAATTCTTCATCAACGAAACAGGGCGGTTTACCATCGGAGGAACGCTCGCGGACAGCGGATTGACGGGTAGAAAGATAATCGTGGACACTTACGGCGGTATCGGTAGCCATTGGGGCGGATGCTATTCCGGAAAAGACCCGACCAAAGTTGACAGGTCGGGAAGCTACATGGCCAGGTATATTGCGAAGAACATCGTCTCCGCGGGGTTGGCTGATAAGTGTGATGTGCAAATAGCTTACGCCATAGGTGTCTCAAAACCGGTATCAGTGATGGTAAACACGTATGGAACAGGAAAATTGCCGGACGAGGAAATTACGGAGG
>Ga0187885_10003606_pt1 | contig 13405 bp, 7 predicted proteins | sample June2016WEW_20_1_3_FD_132970 | JGI IMG/M metagenome (GOLD analysis project Ga0187885, IMG submission 132970) | Peatland microbial communities from SPRUCE experiment site at the Marcell Experimental Forest, Minnesota, USA - June2016WEW_20_100 | ecosystem: Environmental > Terrestrial > Soil >... | reverse complement strand
TCGGCTTCCTGGACTACCGGCGCGATCGGTTTTTCACAAAGCACATGCGAACCATTATTCAGTGCGACACAGCTCTGGTGGGCATGGAAATGGATCGGCGAAGCAATCACGGAGAGATCAGCCTGGCGCCCGGCTTGATAATACGCCTCGATGTCATCAAAAATCGGAATTGGATCTTCGATCCATCGCGGATAGTATTCCGATCGATGTGCCAGCGGATCCACGATACCGCAGAGCCTGGCTCGCTCCGGCCTCATCTGTTCGCGAAGCGTCTGCAGATAGTAGTGGCCGTAACCGCCGACGCCTACCATCAGCACGGTCACAGGTGTTGCCGGAGCGTTTTCTGTCGGTTGCACGTTTCTCCCTCAGCCTCGATTCAAATCCCGCGTTCCAGCAAATCCACTTCCTGAGCAGTCTGCGTGGAGCGGTCGATCGCCAGCGATTTCAATTCGAATGAGCCCAGTTCAACCGTCCACTCCATTGAAAGTCCCGGGATCGTAACGACGACGTTCCGGTGATGCCCGGTTGTTTCAAATAAACGGAGTATGAGTCGTTTCCCATCTTCCGACAGTTTCCACGCTCCGGCTTGAACCGCCGGATCGGACACCCTGATTCCTGGAACAGGTTTGGATCCCGTACCCGACGGAAACGCGCAAAGTATAAGGCAAGGCTGGTTCTTTGACAGTGCTTCCCTTGATATTTGAGTGAGGCGCTCCATCGCGGGACCGGAGTTCAACCAGAAGGTGAACCGGTGTTCGCCCTGATCCATGCGGTTCTCGAAACGATCTTGCCGGACGATCGGAGTCGAATCATCCGTTGGGTGCCCCGCATAAGCAGGAGATCTCAGCAGAGAGAGTCTCAGCTCGCCATCCGCAAAATCGTAACCGTAAGTCCGATCGTTGATGATGGTCAACATCCTCTCCCGAGTGCCGGACTGAATCGCCAGCCATTGTTGTGCAACTCCCTCGTCTCCCCCGAGCTCATACCCGTCGACTCCATAGGCCGACTGACCAAAACACTTTCCGGTTTGAAAACGAGTAGGAATGGAGAGCTTGAGCATGCGGTCCCTCTCTTCCCAGAATACGAGCGCTTCGATTTCGATCTCATTCCCGCGCGCCGGTATCCGGTAGCGCATACAAATGCGCGAGGATCCGTAGACGAACAGCGCTTCAATCACCGTGCGCACGGGCCCTTGCTCGATGACACGCACCGGCGCCAATTCTGCTGCGTCGATGCCGGCAAACGCGGCCGCTTCAACAGGAGTCATGAGCCGGAAAATGCCCTCCAGGTTTCGAAACGACCGCACCCGCATTCCCCAGGGATCCGCACTGTCCTTTATGACCATGGGCAAAAAGGCGCCGGGACGAAACAGGTCCGCGCCCGCAACCACATAACGATCGATCAATCCGGTGAGGGTGCTGATTTCCACGCTGCATGTGTCGTTGTGAAACGCCAGCCGGGCAGGCGGCGGTAAAGTCATGCTCGCTGCTGGAGCCGGGGCGGGCACGGTGCGCAAGCGGCACGAAAAACGATGCATCGTTGCAGCCCGCAAGCGCGCGCGAAAGACAATCCGTTTGCGTTGCTCCGTCGCAATATTGCAGCTTTCTTTTTCCAATTGAAGCGGAACTGCGCAGCCATGCTCGTCGACCAGCTCCGGCAGCCAGAATGTGGACTTGTCGAAATTCGGCTCCTGCGGCTGGAATTCGCAAACGAGGATCTCTTCGGTGTCATGAGGATGGGAATTATAGACGAAAATTGGAAACTCCCCTTGGGCGGCTTCAGCCTGGCCGGCTAACAGCTTGAGAAAAATCCGGGTGCGAATCTGAACCAGAGTTTCCAGGCCATGGTCCAGTTTCTGGAGCACCGACTCCTCGACAGAGGAAACGGATGAACCGGCGAGGGCGTCATGGAATTCGCAGAACAACAGCTCCTTCAGCGCTTGTCGAAGCTCCTCCTTCGGGTAGGGCACACCTGCCTGCAAGAGGGCATTTGTCGCCATCCGCTCCGTCAAGAAAAAAGAGTTCTCAAGCTGGCGGTGCTTGCGTTTTACGCGCGCCATGGAGGTGTAGCAGCCCACGCCCCAAGGGTTAAAGCCGGCATCAATCGGTTCCAGTGAATCGGCGCGCGTCTCGAGCCAGTCAAAATATTCTTCCGGCGTCGCATGCTCGATGTTCAGTGCCGCCGACTCGGATTGGAGTCGCGCGATGTCCTGCAGGTCCGCGCGCGACGGCCCTCCACCGTGATTGCCTATGCCCCACAAGAGCATGCCCACGGGACGGTTCGCATTGGCCGCCAGCCACTTGCGCACCTTCAACGCGGCTTTCCCCGCTTCTGAATTGTAGTGATCCGGCGGGCGATGGCAGAGGATTCGCGAACTATCGTATCCTACCCAGACAAAATCAGGTTCCTTCAGGGAAAATGTGCTGTTGTCGGGACGGCAAAACAGGTAGCCTCTGTAGCCCGACTTGCTGAGAATCTGTGCCAGGCCGCGCGAGTGTCCGAAAGAATCGAGATTAGCCGCAATGGTCGGTTCAACCTGAAACTTATCCTGGAAGTAGCATTTTCCGACGAGAATCTGGCGGACCAGCGATTCACCCGCAGGAAGATTGCAGTCCGGCTGGAGGTACCAGCCGCCCATGACGTGCCATTTCCGCGCGGCGACCAACTGCTTTATCTTCTGAAACAGTTCAGGATCGTGCTCTTCCACCCACTCATACAGCAACGACTCGTTGTGACAGAATACGAAGCCCGAGAATTCCTCGCAGAAACGCGCCGCCATCCGAAAGGTCGAGAGCGATTCAACGAGTCCTTCTTCCCAATTCCACAACCACACGGGGTCGATGTGAGCGTTGCATACGAGGAAGAGCTTTTTTGCTGTGGTTGTATCCATTAGCCACCATTGATGCCGAACTCACGGGGAAGCCCATAAAACGTCATTCAGGAATGCTGGCGTCGACATAAATGTCCAGGCCCGCAAAGGGAATCCGTGCGGTTTCGCCGTCTGCCTCGAAAGGAAACGAATTGACCATGAAGCGCGGCTGCGTGATCCCTGCATCCCTTTTGAACGTGAAAAAAATGCGCCGGTCCCGAAACGGCAGGCTCCCTTGGGCGCCTTCCAAACCCGAAAGCAGGCGAGGCCGTATGCGGATGGCGTCCTCTTCAGGCTGAAAACCCAGGATATTCTGAATCACCAGCAGGATCATCTCAGCCCAATTCCAGGGAACGATTCCATTTTGGGCGTAAGGAGGCGCGATGCGATTGCCGTACATCTCGAAGAAGGAACCCGAAGGATACTGCGGCAACGAAGCCAGCCAGCGTATCACGCGCCAGACCCTTTGATAGTTGCAGCACTCAGTGTACGCACGCGCGATATAGATCGACGGAAACGGCCAGGGACCCGGCGAGTCCGGATCAGAGTCCATGTGATAACGGCCGTAGCCTCCGATCTCCCAGCCCTGGTTCCACAGAGCTCCCAGATGTTCAAGTGTTGCTTGCGCTGTTTGCGATTCCGGAGGAACGAATCCCAGCACGATCGGCAGCGCACAAGAGCTATCCGGGTTCAACGGATGTGGAATCCGATCCGCAAGTCTCACCCCTTTCGGCAAGCCGGCATCGGGGCGTGGCACTATGAATTCCTGAATACTGCCGTCAATCCCGCGGCGCTTGGTAAATCCGTCTTCGGTAACCAGCGCATGAGTAGGATGCCTCAGGATCGACTGTTTCAATCGATCCGAGTCCGCTTGCCATCGATCCGCCTCGACCAATCTGCCGATTTGCCGTGCCAGCGCGGCGGCAGCCGCCAGTCCGGCGGACACGTACACCTGGTACATCAGTTCAAGGCCCGGCTCGATGCCGTAGACACTGTGCCGTTCCCAAAACTCGCGCTGATTGAACATCAGCCCCGATGTCGGCTCACGGAATAACTCCTGCAACGGAAACTCGGCTGTGCGCACCAAGGCATCCCAGTTCGATTTGACGAGACTCAAATCGCCCGTCCAAAGCGTGTACTCGCGCAGCGCGTGCAGCAGAACCCCGTTCTGATCCAGTTCTGCGTCCGCAGGATCGCGCACCTCGCTAGAATCCACCGTCGATCCCTCCGCGGAAACGAACTCGCGCAGCTGGCGCTCGAGAATTACTCTGGCAATCTGATGATGGCCGCACAAAACCAGCGCGTGCGCCATGATGGATTGGTCGCGCACCCACTCGCGGTTGTATTGCCAGATCCCGGCGTCAATCCGGCCTGTCTTGGAAACCATCGATGGCAGTTGCGCCGCCGCGCTTTGATACAGATGATCCAGCATCGGAGAATCGAAATAAACCCGCGCCGCGGCGCTCCAATAGCGAATGCCCTGCTGCATCGCTGGTCTGTGCCAGGCGAGTTCCAAGTGCACCATGAGGCAACTTGGATCGAGCGTATAGAGAACAAACAATTCCTGCTCACGACCGGGGGCAAGATCAAGGGGCTGTACTAGGGATCGCGCCCGCAAACCAGTTTCGAGTGTACAAAAGGTGGCAAAATCAGAATCATTGCGCACGCGGATCTCGCGGGTGAGTCGCGCGCTGGAACGGACCGGACAATAGAACAGCTCGGTCACCTCCAATGCAGCAGCGCGCCAATCCGCACGCACGCATGGAAGCCCATCATGATAATCCCAGGATACAAACAGGTCGCTGCGTTCGAGAGGAGCACCGGCGCCTCCGACGGTCACAAACAGCATCGTCTTTTCGACGCCGGTTTCCGGATCGAAAGAGAGTGACTCTCGCTTCGATTTGAGTTGTTCCGGGTCCATGATTAACAGCCCGTAGGGCGATCCTTCCCCCGCAGGCGCATGTTGCACGGCCGCCGAAATCAAGCCGTTTCCGACGAAGTAGTAGCACACGTCCTTGAGTCGTGTCCGGACATCCGGGTGGCCGATTTTCGGGTCATCCCGATAAATGTGCTCTTCCACGTTGATCATGTTTTTGCCGCCTTCCGCTACAATCGCTGAATGTTCATGCCCCCGCTGACCTCGATCACGGCGCCGGTGGAATAGTCAAAACCACCGGTGGCAAGCGTCACGACCGCTTTGGCAACATCTTCCGGAAGCCCCCACCGCCCTTGCGGAACGAGTCCTTCTGCGATCAAGCGATCATACTTCTCTTTCACCGCCGCCGTCATTGCCGTCCGGATGATGCCTGGGCGAATCTCGAAAACCGTGATGCCGTCCGCGGCGAGACGATCGGCATACAGTCTCGCGGCCATGCTCAAACCGGATTTCGAAATGCAATACTCCGCACGATTCGTGGATGAAACAACGGCGGAAATCGAGGTAATGAAGATGATCGTCAGCCTTCGATCCGGTTGTGCAGAGCGTGCTGCGACCATCCGCCGTGCAACCTGTTGCGTGAAGAAGAACGTTCCACGCAAATTGATCCCCAATACCCGATCAAAACTCTCCGGCGTCATCTCCAGAATATCGCTCCGTTCGAGCGGCGCCACGCCGGCATTGTTCACCAACACGTCGATCCCACCCAGTGTGCTTACAATCGAGTCGATGAGTTTGCCGTGTCCCGCCAAATCTGCGATGTCTCCGCACAGCGACAGCAGACGCGAAGGACCGGCAGACGCTTCCATCGCCGGATCCTGGGTAGGCACCTCCTTCGAAGCATCCTCCCAGTCGATGTCGATGCCTGCGATGTCAAATCCCTGCTTCGATAATGCGACCGCAATTTCCTTTCCGATGCCGCGTGCGGCTCCGGTAACCACGGCGACCGGCCTGGTGGTACGCTCTGCTTGTCGATGGTCTAACGTCATTTTCTATTCCTCGGGTTCCGCATAGATCTCCCCGTTCAGGTATTTCCGCCACACATTTTCGAACCAATGATCAACGGTAGGAACCGGGCGCACGGGAACCCAGCGTTTGCGTAAGCCATATTCTGAATCCAGGCTCAACTCCAGGATATGATGGTTCACAAATGCATCCTCTTCATTGAGGGAGAATCGCCAAGTATCGTCCATTCCGCCGGGGGATTGGTCTCCGCGCGGATCCGTGATGAGATAGGAGCCGCGGCTCTTGCCGCCCCGATCCATATAGGCGCCGATGGCCTCGAGATAAACGGCATGCGTGAGCGCGAGTTCGCGCGTCTTGAAGGCGAGCGGCAGCTTGCTCCCATCCTCGATGCGCTGCTCCCCGTCGACCTGCTGAAACGTGTGCCAGGCCTCCTCAATTGCAGCCCGAATCCCCTCGGGATTGCGAATGTGAGCCCCATGGCGACTCATGCGCCGTCTGATCTCGGCCAGGACCTGCGAGTGGCCGGCGCACGCCGTCTGTGCCGGCGCGGTCCTCCATCTCCTGATCCGTTCCAGAATAGCGTGGATTTGGGGTTGAATGCACGCAACGAAACGCGAGACTTCGGGTGGGGCGGACTGATATTTAGCCGTGATAAACATCGCCGCGCGCAAACCTCCGACCTGACCGGCATTCAGTGCAGCTCCACCCGGACGGTATACGCCATGGGTACCGTTCACTTCACCAATGGGGAAAAAATGTTTGACATTCGACTCCCACCAGTGGTTCGCGCGCAAACCTCCGTTGTTGTGCTGGGCGCACACGGCGATTTCGAGGTACTCTTTGCTCAGATCGATGCCGTGATCACGATATAAGTCGATCGATTTTTGATTCAGACAGGCCAGGCGTTCAATCGGCGTCGCCTGGAGCGCCCCCGATTTTTGAAGGTACTCCTGCGCTTCGTCCGGAATCTTGGAGATGTCGAAAAGGGAAAGATTCTCTCCGCCTGAGGGATTGTGCGTGAAATCGAGAAAAACGCGGCGGCCCCGCAACGCCGTTTCCCGATACACCAGTAAATCAATCAGCGAGGAGCCAAAACCGGCGATCTTCCTTGGATCGAACGGCCATTGATATCCTTTGCGAAAAATCGCCAGCGCCATCGTATCCATGTCGGGAAAAGAGTCGGCGAGAAAATCGCGTTCATCTTTGCCGTCGTCCGCGGTGGACACATAGCGCGGCAACACCTGCTGATATGAACCGGAGACATTCCAGCGATATTGGATCGATGCGAGGCCAAATTGAGACTCGGTAAGATTGTGCGCAACAGCGCCGATTTCAAGTGCAAGACCGATCGATCCGCATTGATCCTCGGGATAGACGGACATTTCATACAATCCGCCGGGACCGCCGGTGCCGAAAACTACGTTGACCGCATTAAACAGCACCAGACCAGAATTGTCCCGATCGAGCTCATTCAGATTCAGCGCGGCGGCACCGATGATTTTCTTGCCTGGCACGTCTCCATCAGTAAACAGGGCGATGACCGGGTGGCGGTCGAGGATGGGAATTTTTGTTTCAACCACGCGTTGTGCCAGCGCCTGAAACATAAAATGAGACGTGAGCGGGCCGGCCGACGTCGCGCGGCCGCGCCGGTCGTGATCGGTGCGGTATCCGGGATAGCCGCCATATCGATCATGGGGAAAAGGAACTCCCAGCCGGGTCAATTCATAAAAAACCTGCGCGGAATGCTGCGCCTCGCATAACGCAATATCGCCGTGCATGCATCCGCCCCGGAAAAGATCGCGAGCCATTTCCAGGGGCGCATCAGGCACAGCGCCTGCGAGCGAAAGCTTATAATAGGTTTGCTTATCGGAGCCGGAGTTGTTCGAGGCGCCGGCGCCCCATTTTTCCGTAACAATCGCCACATCATACTGCCCGCGCTCATGCAGCGAGACAGCGGCCTTGAGAGCCGCGGCGCCGCTGCCGATCACAAGGGTATTCACCGCATGAATCGGATACTCAATCCCCTGGAGCCGAACCGTACCGGACTGCATCCCGCATGCCTCACTTTCCGATGTTCTTATAGGCTTGCTTATACACCAATGGATCGCGGATCACACAACCGGCAACCTGATGGTTTCTCATCAACTCCGTGCAACAGGAGCAGGCGACACAGCATTTTCCCGGATCGAGTTTCCCGTGATTCATCAGATCCAGCGGAGCCTCAGGGTAAGCGAAGGAACTCCTCCCGAGGCCAACGAAGGATGCATCCCTCCGGGCAATGACGGCGGCGCCCACGTGAGGCCAGAACTGTTTCAGCCACGAGTATCCCGTGCCTACAACAGGCAAGTCAGGATTGGCTTTCTGGAAAACGGCGGCCCATTCAATGAGCGATGCGACACCGGCCAGCGGTTCGGTTCCCGTGCGCCTGGAGCCTCGTACCGGGCGGTTGGCCGGCCTGCCGATATCCGGATTGTAGGAAGGAACGCCGGCCGTGATGTTCATCAGCGCACATCCGGCATCCTTCAACAATTGCTGCAAGCGTAAAGGCTCGGACAGATCCGGTTTCGCGGTGCCATTCATTTCAACCCCGAATCCGTACGGGTAGGGAATGCTGTCCGTGGCATTCAGACGCACGGCCACGCCAAGGCCAGGAACCGCGGCGCGTACCAGCCGCACAATATCCAACAGCAATCGAGTCCGGCATTCGAACCCGCCTCCGTAGGCACTGTCGGTCCTGGTGAAGGCCGAGAGCAGTTCGTGGAGCAGGTAGCCGTGGCATGCCTTGATATCCACAGCATCGAAACCCGCCTGCAACGCAAGATTTGCCGCAACGACGCATTGATCCCGGATTTCCTCAAGTTCCTTGTCCTGATATGGTGTTATATCCGCTGGCGACGAATCGAGCAGGGGATTAAAACAGGCTGCCCTCGGGCGCAAGCGTCCGGTCCGCATGCTGCGGCGGCCGGAATGAGTGAGCTGCAGGACGAGATAAGGTCGATGATCGGGACCGAAAGAATCACGTGCGGCCGTTTTGGTCACCTCCACCAATTGCTGAAAACCCGCGAGCGTTCTCGCTGTTATCAGCAATTGCCGAGGATTTGATCTACCCGAAGGAGAGACGCTGCACGCCTCGAACCAGATCAGCCCGCTTCCCCCCTGTGCATATCTGCGATAGCGGCGGAAGGTCAGTTCGCCGGGCGCGCCTTCCGGAGTGCCATCGCATCCCTCCATCGGTTGGACTGCAATGCGGTTCGGGATCTTGACGCCGGGAGTATCCAGAGGCGCAAACAAGGGATCGATGCGGTCCTGATACGGCAGATGGAAACCAAGATCCTCTGCCCTTTTCAGCAGCTCCTCTGCTTGCTGGTAACGGAATGGCTCGAGTCGCTTCATGATTACTATCGCAGCGCAGTAACAATTTCTTTTAGAGCAGCGATGTCTCCCGCTGTGCGTCGCTCGCACAGTTTCGGCCACCCTTCCCGCTCCACCATCCGGCATCCGGCTGTCGACCGGTCCGCAGCCATTTGAGCGAGTTTCATCAACCTCGCCAGTTCCGCCGCTGTCAAGTCAGGGAACTTGCTCAAAAAATCGGGGTCAAAAATCGGCAACGGGAAACTTCCGCCGTGATCTTCCACCGACAACGCGACATTTCTCGAGAGCGACCCCAACAGTTGGAGGATCGCGGGCAGGTCTACCACGCCCTTACCCACTGGCACGGGAAAAGTAGTCAGCCCTTCTGGAGTCAAAGCGATCCCCCCATCCTTCATGTGTGTGCACACAACCCAGGGCAAAAGCCTGCGAGTCGCACAAACAGGATCTTCCAACATCGTAAGAAGGTTCATCACATCCAGACAAATGCCCAACCACGCGCCCGGAGAGGCGTCACATCGTTCGAACAAGCGCACCAGCTCGAAGGACGTGAATTCAAAGTGCGTTTCGATGGCCAGAATGACGTTGTGATCGATCAACATCTGCTTCTGCGAGAGCATGGCGGCCGCGGTTTCCCGCAGCAGGGTTTCCGTCATGGGACTGTCGGGTTGCCACCGCATCAGACCGCCGGAACAGGAGCGCACGATGCGCGTGTCGAGGGCCGCCGCCTGCTCTGCCGCCGCACGATTGATAGCCAACAGCTCCTTTTTGGCCCAAGTGCCTGGTTCGCGCGGGATGTGCTGGCTCCCGCCCCATTCCAGATACAGACCGTTTTCCCGTGCATACGCGGCAAGGTCGCGCAGGTAGGCACGGTCGGCGATTGCCTGAAATCTCGATTCCAGGCCGGAAAACTGCACACCTTCGGCCCCGTGTCCTTTCGCCCACCGCAGCGTCTGGAGTGGATCCAGGCCAAGTGGATACAGATCATAACTGTCCATTCCCACGCGGAACTGATTTGGGGACATCTTCGCTCCTGATTCCTCTCTTGTTACAGGGCATTTCTATCGCGACTTGCTCCTGCGGGCAACGTAATTTGTTTGGACAGGCCAATTCTCTGCCTCGAGCGCGCACAGGGGCGAAGATGCTGGACAGTCGCGGCTCGCCTGAGTATGGTAGGCGTGTCCTGAGTCCAACCTGCACAAACGGCCAAGAGGTGCGAGCGTGGATGCGCGCAAACTGGTGCGTAAGAGCCTGGAATTTGACGGCCCGTTGCGTGTCCCGCGCCAGCTCTGGCTGCTGCCCTGGGCCGAGGCACGATATGCCGAACAGACAGCGTACTTGCGGAGGAAATTTCCCGATGATCTGGTGACGGCGCCGCGGCCTTGCATGAACTCCGTTCCCGATCTGGGCGACCGCTATCGAAAAGGCGTCTTCGTCGATGAATGGGGATGCATCTTTGAGAGCGCCGAGGCCGGGACCATCGGCATCGTGCGCGAGCCCCTGATCGCCGACTGGAGTGAACTCGATCGTCTGCGCGAGCCCTGGCCATGGGCAGACCTTGACCGTGACGCCATCAACGCTTTCTGCCGTACGGAGGATCGTTTCGTGCTGGGCGGCAGCTGGATCCGGCCGTTCGAACGGCTGCAATTCATCCGCACGATGGAGAACGCACTCGTCGATGTGCTCGAGCGGCGTTCCGAATTCATGAACCTGCTGGAGCGCATTCATCACTATTACCTTGTAGAGGCGGAAGCCTGGGTAAAGACGGACGTCGATGCCCTGGCCATCATGGACGACTGGGGCTGCCAGAAATCACTGCTCATCCCGCCGGATCTATGGCGGCAGCTGTTCAAACCGCTTTATAGGGATTATGCCGAGATCGCCCACCGCAACGGCAAGTACGTGTTCATGCACTCCGACGGCAATATCATCGATATCCTGGACGACCTGATCGAAGTCGGAGTGGATGCGATTAATGCCCAGATTTTTTGCATGGGAGTCGAGGCGCTCGGCCGACGTTTTCGCGGCCGTATCACTTTCTGGGGAGAGATCGATCGCCAGTATCTCCTGGCCCACGGCACTCGCGAGCAGGTTCAAGCGGCCGTGGAGTCGGTCTACTCAAACCTCTACGCCGCCGGCGGCTTGATCGCCCAATGTGAGTTTGGTCCCGGCGCACAGCCCGAGAATATCATTCAGGTATTCGAATCCTGGGAGGCGATCAACGAACGGATCAGAGTGGAGACGGCGTGACCATCTTCGGTTTGCACTGGATCGATTTCTCCATCATCATCGGGTATGTCGCCTTCGTCCTCTGGCTGGGGGATCGCGCCCGGAGACGCATGAAAACCAGCGAGGACTTTTTCCTCGCAGGCCGGAAAATCGGCAAGGTCTACCAGTTTTTCCTCAATCTAGGCACATCGACGAGTCCCGACCAAGCGGTGGTCGTGTCGCGCGAGGTTTACCGCCAGGGCATCGGCGGCATGTGGATTCAGTTTCTGGTTCTGTTCCTCACACCCTTCTACTGGTTCACCGTTTTTTGGTTCCGCCGTATCCGCCTGGTTACCATCGGAGATTATTTCGAGGAGCGCTTTCGCAGCCGTTTTCTCGCCGCGGCCTTCGCCGTCTTCTCACTGTTCATGGCCGTGATCGGCATTGGCGTAGGCTACATGGTTGCCGCCAAGACCATGATGGCCCTGACTCCCAAACCGGTCGCGCGCTACAGCATCGAGGAGCGGCGCAGCGTTGACCAATTTCGGGAGTACAACAGCCTGCGCGAGCGTCGCGAGTCAGGCGCGGCGTTGACCCCAGCCGAACAGCAACGCTTCGATGAGCTGGCCGAACGCCTCAAGCGCGGCGAGTTGCGCGCCTTCATCTCCTATACCAATCCCGCGGTGATCTATGCCGTCTATGCCGTGGTGGTCGCGCTCTACACAATGATGGGCGGATTCATAGCGGCCGTGATCACCGACGTAATACAAGGGATTCTGATCATCATCTTTTCCCTGCTCCTGGTCCCGGTGGGATTGGCCAGGATCGGCGGTTTTGCCGGTTTGCACGCGATCGTGCCGGGCCGCATGTTCAGCCTGTTCGGTTCCACGGCGATGGGAGAGTACGCCTGGTATACGATCCTGGCAATGGCGCTGGCCAACCTGGTGTCGATCATCGCCTCCGCGCCCGGCATGGCCACGGCAGGATCGGCAAAAGACGAAATGTCCGCGCGCGTCGGCATGATCGGAGGCATGTATTTAAAGCGCTTCATCATGATCTTCTGGGCTCTGGCCGGCCTTCTTGCCATTGCGTTGTACAGCAATCAGCTCGACGATCCCGACTTGATCTGGGGCTACATGACCCGCGATCTGCTGTTTCCCGGCGCCATCGGCCTGATGCTTGCGGGCGTCCTGGCAGGCAAAATGTCGAGCCTGGCTGCCACAAGCATTGCCAATTCGGCCCTGGTGATTCAAAACCTCTATCGGCCGATCAATCCCAGCCGTTCTGACCGGCATTATCTCAACATGGGCCGGGCCATGATCGTCGCTACTATTGTCGGCGGCGCCGCCACGGCGCTGTACATCGATAATCTGTTGTCATTGTTCCAATACTTTATTTCCATCCCGGCCATTTTCGGAGCCTCCATCTGGCTGGGATTCCTGTGGCGGCGCCTGACCAAGTGGGCGGTGATCCTGCAGGTGTTTATCTGTTTTGCCATTTACGCCGTCATTCCGAACGTTTTCTTAAACCTTGAATGGGCGCGCACAAATCCCCGGTTGATCGCGGAAACTCAACCCAGGCTGGTGCACATGGTGGTCGGGGCTACCAGGGAGGATGTTGCCGCCGGCCGTGCCATGGCAGTGGCGCAGAGGTTTGACAAAGTGGAAGTTCAGGAGGCCAGCGCCATCTTCTTCGATCAGGTGGCGCGGCGCGACCCATCCAATCCTGGTTCGCCGAAGATCGGCTTGGGGCGCTTCAATGCTGAAATCTGGGTGCTGAGTTGGCTGGGCATCGATTTTACGCGCTGTAGCAAGGCGCAACTGGTCGCCGTGCGCTTTTTCTTCGATGCCCTGTTTCCGTTTGTCTTGTTGTTTTTTTTCAGCCTCTTCAGCCGGCCGGTCTCCAAGGCAGATCTCGACCCGTTTTTCGCCCGTTTGCGCACGCCCGTTCAGCCCAATGCCGACATGGACAAGCAATGTGTAGCCGAGGCGGTCCATAAGCTCGATCAATATGAAAAGGACAAGACCTGGCCGGGCTCCAACTGGGAGATCTATAAG
>Ga0187885_10003566_pt1 | contig 13527 bp, 7 predicted proteins | sample June2016WEW_20_1_3_FD_132970 | JGI IMG/M metagenome (GOLD analysis project Ga0187885, IMG submission 132970) | Peatland microbial communities from SPRUCE experiment site at the Marcell Experimental Forest, Minnesota, USA - June2016WEW_20_100 | ecosystem: Environmental > Terrestrial > Soil >... | reverse complement strand
TGAAAATCTTTACCGGTTGTCCCGCTTCCGCCCCCGCAGTGTACGCGGTCTGGGAGAAATTTCCCTGCCGCTCCAGCAGCGTTGGCACCGTCGAAAACTGGTCGAAGGGATTCTCCCCGCGCTTGCCGTTGTAATTAATGAAATAAAAAGTCTTGGTGCCGCCGTGGTAGACGTGGGGGATATTCAGCGGCCCGCCTACCGAACCGCCGAAACTATTCTGCAGGTAGGCCGGTTTTTCGGTCGGCTGTCCGGTAATTGAAAATGGTGAGGCGTTCAGCGCCGCATCGCCTACGCCGTAATACAAGGAGCCGTGCGGGCGGTTGCTGTCAAAGCCGCGTCGTCCAAAAACCATAGCCCCGCCCCCGCCGCCACCACCTCCAAACCCTCCGCCTCCCGTACCACCAAATCCGCCTCCGCCACCGAATCCCCCACCCTGTTGGCGCGCATCGTTGAAGCGCTGCTGCATCTCGACAGCGCTCATAGTATTGAACGAATTCGAAGTGTTACCAGAAACAGCCACCGATTCTGTTGCACTGTCCGATGCAATTCCAGGAACCGGCATGCCAGCTGGCACAACGTCGCTCATGGATCCACCCGCAGCTTCCTGCCCGGTTGCACTCTGGAACACGGAGAGGTTCTGAGAGCTGCGTACACCTCCGCCGGCATTCGCACGCTGTTGCTCGTTGTGAGGTGCGCCTGCCCGCGAAACAAGAACTAGTTCAAAGTTTGTTTGCACGCTCTGATGGGCCGAATCGAGCACAACTTCCTGGGTGCTCGCGGCAAACGCCGACATCTGCGCCTGCACGGTGTATCGTCCGTCGGCCGGAATCACGAATCGGTAAGTACCATCCACATCCGTCCATGTATTGATCTGTTCCTTTGTCACCGCATTCACTGCGGAAACGGTAGCGCCCGGAATCGGCATATTTCCTGATTTCACCTGGCCCCGAATCGTTCTTCCTCCGGCGGAGGACGTCGCGGTTGGGGGAGCAACAGTTTGCCCGACGGCCTGTCCCCACAGTGCGGGCAGACCTACGGCTACGAGATAAAGCACGAAGACAAACAGCAGAACATACTGAGGCTGCCGCGTAGCCTTGAGCACTGAAAAATGAAGCCTTGGAATCCTCATAACTTTGCGGAGGCGTTTGCTGCCATCTTGCTGGGATCATATCGTTCCACGCCGGGCCGACACTGTAAAATTTTGTGGCATTTTGTCGGGCCTTAAGGTCCAGGTTACATTTCGTAAAGTTATGCAAAGATTTATGAATCTCGGTTTTTTGCGCAACTAAGGCGTCATAATTCCGTTCATAGATTCAGATCGATTGCTTGCAAAAAGGAGATTCCATGCTCAAGAAATATGTGCTTGTTCTAGTTGCGGCCGGCGCCCTCTCAATTGCCGCGCCTTTGGCCTCCGCACAGGATAACCAGTCTAACGATCAAGCGTCCCCGCCCTCGCAGGATAACGGTGGCCGACACCATGGTCCGCCTGATCCCGCCGAGCGCACGGCGCGACTGACCAAACAACTCAAACTCACGTCGGATCAGCAACCGAAAGTACTGGCTGCTCTGCAATCCGAGAATTCTCAGATGCAGACCGTGCATCAAGATGCTTCCCTCTCGCAGCAGGATCGGCGCGCCAAAATGATGGACATACGCCAGGCCACCGACTCCCAGATTCGCGCGCTTTTGGACTCGACCCAGCAGAAGAAGTGGGATGAGATGCAGGCCAAACGCGAGCAGTGGATGCAAAATCGTCACTCAGGAGGGCCCGACGCAGGTTCCGGTCAACCGAGCGCACCGCCCCAAAACTAGCTCGACGCGATTCCCGAGCTATATCCGCCCCGAAAGATGCTCGCCACGCTTTAAGAATGGCCATGGTTTGACACCCAACCGTGGCCATTATCACGTGGTCCCCTGACCAAAAGTGGTAGCCGGCCGCTTACGAACATTTACCTTCCATTACCGATTTTTTACGCTTTTGAAGCCCTGGACGTGTTTTCATCAGAGGAGCAATGTAATCTCATGTAACAAGCGGCTCGGCAACAAATCGCACGCCGGAAGCAACAAACCGTGGATGTCGTTTGGAGCTCTGGGGGTGGGAAATAACTATTTGATAGTTTTCAGACTTAGCACGAATGTTGGCCGGCGATGTGATGTCTGACCTACGGGGAGAATCGTCGCGAACTGTGACTCCGATTGTACGCGCTGGTTCTATAATGGCCGGCGCAACTCATATGGTTCGCGGGCGACCCGCCATCTGCAACACGCGGTGCGAAGAGGTACGCTTTCGATGTGGATGTCACCGGGAATCATAATTCTAGATCGAGAAATGCAAGAAAATTCGGATGGAAACCAAACCTCCTGCTTCCACCATTGATCCGCAGCATCAGTTGCCGCCTGCCAGTAATTCGCATAAGCCTTTGTGGCGGCGGATTCTCGTTTGGGCGTTGATGCTGCTGGTTCTGGCCGTAATTCTGGTGCTGGTGTTCCGACAGCATGACGATAGCAAGACCGCGGCGGCTCCGTCCCGGCGCGGCGCGACCGGCCCAGTCACGATTACCGTTGCCACCGCCCAGAAAGGCAATATCGGAGTCTATCTGGAGGCGATTGGTACCGTCACACCGGTCTACACCGACTCCATTACCAGCGAAGTCATGGGACTGGTAACCCAGGTCCACTATCAGGAAGGCCAACTCGTTCGCAAAGGCCAACCGCTGATCGAAATCGATCCCAGACCCTTTGAGGCGCAACTCTTGCAGGCCCAGGGTGCGCTTGAGCGCGATACCAACGTACTCGCGCAAGCGCAGATGGACCTGCAGCGTTACCGAGACGCATGGGCTCGAAACGGCATACCAAAGCAGACCCTCGATGATCAGGAAAAAATCGTGCTGCAAGATGAAGGCACGGTAAAAAATGATCAGGGCACGGTTCAGTATGACCAGGTCCAAGTGGCTTTCTGCCATATCGCCTCGCCAATCAACGGGCGGGTAGGGCTAAGGCTGGTGGATCCGGGAAACGTTGTCCAATCGAGTGGCACGACGACGCTTGCCGTGATCACTCAATTGCAGCCGATCACCGTGATTTTCACCATCGCAGAAGATAGCCTCGCGCAGGTACAGGCCCAAACGAAGCACGGTAAGCGGCTGACGGTGGATGCTTTCGACCGGGCGCAGCAGACCAAGCTCGGGACTGGCAAGCTCCTGACCTTTGATAATCAAATCGACACCACCACTGGCACGGTTAAGATGCGGGCGCTGTTCGATAACAAGAACGATGCCCTCTTCCCCAACCAGTTCGTGAATGCCAGGTTGCTGGTAAACACCTTGCAGAGCGTCACGCTAATTCCGACTTCTGCCATCCAGCATAATGGCCAGACCGCTTTTGTCTACGTCATTGAGAATGACACGGCCCAGATTCGCAACATCCAGCCTGGCGTCGCGGATGGTGGCAATACTGCAGTAACCGGCATCAATCCGGGAGACGTTCTTGCCGACAGTAGTTTTGACAAGCTGCAAAACAACGCGAAGATCGTAGTTTCGAAGCAGCCTCTGCCCGCTGCCTCAAGCGAGAGTCAGGCCCCGTGAGCCCGTCCCGTCCATTCATCATGCGGCCGGTCGCGACCGCGCTGCTGATGGCGGCAATCCTGCTCGTTGGTATCGTTGCCTATACTCAGCTGCCGGTGTCGGCACTTCCCGAAGTTGACTACCCGACCATCCAAGTCCTCACTTTTTATCCGGGCGCCAGTCCGGACGTGATGGCAACGACCGTCACCGCGCCGCTGGAGAGGCAATTCGGCGAGCTTCAGGGACTCAGCCAGATGACTTCCACCAGTTCGGGAGGCACATCGGTCATCGTGCTGCAGTTCAATCTGAGCCTTAACATCGACGTCGCTGAAGAGGAAGTGCAGTCGGCGATCAATGCCTCACAGAGCTACTTGCCATCTAATCTTCCGACGCCTCCTGTCTACAGCAAGACCAATCCCGCCGACGCACCCGTGCTCACGCTCGCGATCACTTCGGATTCTATTCCCTTGTCCCAGGTGGAAGACCTGGTGGATACGCGGCTGGCCCCAAAGCTTTCTCAGTTGAATGGAGTGGGTCTGGTGAGCATCAGCGGCGGGCAGAAGCCGGCGGTGCGGATTCGGGTTAATCCTTCCGCGCTCTCCTCGTATGGCATCGATCTCGAGGATGTGCGTACCGCTCTGACCCAGGCGAGTGTGAACGCCGCGAAGGGCAATTTTGATGGACCGCGGCAGGACTACCAGATCGATTCCAACGACCAACTCATCAGCAGCGCCGACTACCGGACTGTGGTGGTGGCTTACCGCAACGGCGCACCGGTCATGCTCACGGACGTGGCCGAGGTAATCGATGGCGTCGAGAATAACAATCAAGCGGCGTGGATGAACCTGACGCCTGCTGTGATCCTGAACATCCAACGCCAGCCTGGCGCCAATACGATCAGCGTGGTCAAGAGCATCAAGAAGTTGTTGCCGCAACTCGAAACCAATCTTCCCGCCTCGATTCAAGTCACCACGCTGACCGATCTAACCACTGCGATCGAAGCCTCGGTATCTGACGTTGAATTTGAATTGATGTTGACGATCGGGCTGGTGGTGATGGTGATCTTCCTGTTTTTGCGAAGTCTCTATGCCACCATCATCCCAAGCGTCGCTGTACCGCTGTCGCTGGTCGGGACCTTCGCGGCCATGTATGCGCTGGGCTACAGCCTGGATAACCTGTCGCTGATGGCGCTCACCATCTCCACCGGATTCGTGGTGGACGACGCCATCGTGATGATTGAGAACATCTCGCGCTTCATCGAAGAAGGCGAAAGGCCGATGGATGCGGCACTCAAGGGAGCGGAACAGATTGGCTTCACGATTGTGTCGTTGACGGTCTCGCTGATTGCGGTGCTGATTCCGTTGCTATTCATGGGCGATGTGGTGGGCCGGCTTTTCCGCGAGTTTGCCGTTACTTTGGCGGTCACCATCGTCATCTCGGCCGTGGTGTCGCTGACGCTCACTCCCATGATGGCGGCGCGCATTTTGCGTCATGAGCCGAAGGAACAGCAGGGGCGCATCTACAGGGCTTCCGAGCGCGTCTTTGAACGCATGATCGCCTTTTATGGGCGGACCTTGAAGTTCGTGCTGCGCTATCAAACGATTACCTTGCTGGTAGCACTCAGCACTCTACTCCTGACCATATTTCTCTACATCGTGATCCCCAAGGGGTTCTTTCCGGTCCAGGATACTGGCGTGATTCAGGGCATCTCACAGGCTCCGGAAACTATTTCGTTTCCGGCGATGGCGGAGAAGCAGCAGGAACTGGCCAAGCTGATCCTCGCGGACCCGGCCGTCGAGAGCCTTTCCTCGTTCATCGGCGCAGATGGCACGAATACGACTCTCAACAGCGGACGCATGTCGATTAATCTGAAGCCGCTCGAGGACCGACACATCAGCGCGGCCGATCTGGTGCGCAGGCTGCAGTCTAATCTGCAAAAAGTGCAGGGAATCGCTCTCTACATGCAGCCCGTGCAGAACATCACAGTCGACGATCGTGTTAGCCGCACCCAATATCAGTACACGCTGGAAGATCCGGATGTGAATGAACTGAACGAATGGAGCAATCGTTTTGTAGCAGAACTGCAAAGTCTACCCGAGCTTGAGGATGTAGCAACGGACCAGCAGACGGGGGGACTGGCGGTTTCACTGATGATCGATCGTGTTACTGCCTCACGGCTGGGCATCGCTCCCGTCACCATCGATAACACCCTGTATGACGCTTTCGGACAGCGTCAAATCAACACGATGTATACGCAACTCAACCAGTATCACGTGATCCTGGAAACGCAACCGCAATACCAGCAAGACCCGAGCATCCTGCAGAAGCTATACATTCAGGCCAACGCGTCCTCGGGAACGTCAGGGCCGGGAGCCTCGACTTCTTTTTCGTCCTCAGGATCGGCCTCCGCTGGTTCGAATGCCACCACCACCTCGGTGCTCTACACGCCAACCGCGTCTCCTAGCGTACTCACCCCTCCTTCGAATGCGCTTTCGCAGAACGCTTCGACTGCATCGAGTTCCTCCGGGAACACCACCACTACGTCCGCAACGAGCAATGCCATTCCCCTGAGCGCATTTACTCACTTCCATCGAACGACTGAGAGCCTTTCGATCAATCATCAAGGCCAGTTTCCTTCTGTAACTGTGTCATTTAACCTGGCTCCGAACGCAGCGTTGGGAAGCGCTATCACTGCCATCGACAAAGTGCAGCAAGAGATGCACATGCCAGCCAGCCTGCAGGCGGATTTCCAGGGCACTGCGGCTTCGTTCAAGAACTCGCTCTCGAACGAAGCCCTTTTGATTCTAGCCGCGCTGGTGACGGTATACATCGTGCTCGGCGTTCTCTATGAGAGTTTCATTCACCCGGTCACCATCCTTTCCACTCTTCCTTCCGCCGGAGTCGGCGCGCTCCTCGCGCTCATGCTATTCGGTCAGGATCTGAGCGTGGTGGCCATTATCGGCATCATTTTGCTGATTGGAATTGTGAAGAAGAATGGAATCATGATGGTCGATTTTGCGTTGGAGGGAGAGCGGCAGCACGGCAAGAACGCGACCGACGCGATTTATGAAGCCAGTCTGTTGCGCTTTCGTCCGATCATGATGACCACCATGGCGGCATTGCTGGGTGGCATCCCGCTGGCTGTAGGAACCGGGATCGGTTCCGAAATTCGCCGCCCCTTGGGAATTGCCATGGTGGGCGGACTTCTATTGAGCCAGGCACTCACGCTGTACACGACGCCCGTAATTTATATCTTCTTTGACAACCTGGGGCAGAGATTCTCGCGCGGACGCTCCCGCGAAACATCGAGCGGCACGGCACAACCGGCAGAACAGGCATGAATCCTTCCGAACTATTTATCCGGCGGCCTGTGGCAACAACCCTGCTGACCATTGCGATTGCCATCGCCGGGGCTATCGCGTTTACTGTGCTGCCAGTTTCGCCGCTGCCTCAAGTCGACTTCCCAACCATCTCCGTCTCTGCATCGCTCCCAGGGGCTAGCGCGCAGATCATGGCATCCTCTGTAGCCACGCCGCTGGAGAGGCAGTTCGGCCATATCGCGGGGGTTACGGAGATGACTTCCGCAAGTTCGCTGGGGAGCACATCGATCACGATTCAGTTCGACCTCACCCGCAATATCGACGGCGCGGCGCGCGATGTCGAGGCGGCCATCAGTGCGGCGCGCACTTACTTGCCGACAAACCTGCCCGCCAATCCCACCTACCGGAAGGTAAACCCCGCCGACGCTCCGATCATGATCCTCGGCCTGACCTCTACCAAATACGACACCGGCAAATTGTATGACGAAGCTTCGACCATCATGGAGCAGAAGCTTTCTCAGATCCAGGGTGTGGGACAGGTGGTGGTCGGTGGCGCTTCGCTGCCTTCGGTCCGAGTGGATGTGGATCCGACCCAACTCAACAGCTATGGTTTGACGATGTCCAGCATTCAAGCCGTGTTAAGCACTCAGAATGCCGACATTGCCAAGGGTCAGCTTTCCGATGGCACAACCACTGCCGACATCATCGCGAATGATCAGATCTCGCAGGCCGAGGACTACAAACCGATCATCATCGGCTATCACAACGGAACGGCGGTCCGGCTCTCGGACGTAGCCCAGATCACCGATTCGGTACAGAACATCCGTTCCGCCGGATACCTCAATGGCATTCCTTCGGTCACGGTGATCATTTTTCGCCAGCCGGGCGCAAATATTATCCAGACCGTCAACAACATTCGCAGCCAGTTGCCATTTCTCAAGGCGTCGATCCCCCAAGGTATCGACGCGACCATCGTTCTCGACCGTACCACCACGATCCGCGCCTCCGTAAGCGACGTCGAGCGCACCCTGGTCCTGTCGGTGATTCTGGTGATCCTGGTGGTGTTCCTCTTCCTGCGCAACGCGCGCGCCACTCTGATTCCGAGCGTCGCCGTTCCAGTATCGCTAATCGGCACCTTCGCCGTGATGTATATGCTGGGCTACAGCATCGACAACCTCTCGCTGATGGCGCTCACCATCTCGACCGGGTTTGTTGTGGACGACGCTATCGTGGTGATGGAGAACATCTCGCGCCATCTGGAAGCGGGAATGAAACCCTTCGCAGCGGCATTGCTGGGCGCAAAGGAAATCGGATTTACTGTTTTTTCCATCAGCGTTTCTCTGATCGCGGTTTTCATCCCCATCCTGATGATGGGAGGGATTGTTGGCCGTCTTTTTCGGGAATTCGCCATCACTCTTTCGACGGCGATTGTCGTATCGATGGTGATTTCGTTGACCACCACGCCCACGATGTGTGCGCACTTGCTGAAGCAAGAGAAGCCAGACGGGCATGGCAGGATGTATCGGGTGAGCGAGAAGTTCTTCGCCTGGATGCTCGAAACCTATCGCCGCACCTTGTTATGGGCGCTCGACAACTCGGCACTCATGTTGGTGGTGCTGCTGATCACGATCGCATTGAATGTCGTGCTCATCATAAGAATTCCCAAAGGTTTCTTTCCGCAACAGGACACCGGCGCAATCGTCGGAGCTGTGCAGGGACCGCAGGATTCTTCATTTCCCGCGATGGATAATTCAATTCGGCAATTGGTGAGGGTAATTAAGAGTGATCCTGCCGTAGCTAATGTGAACGCCTACACCGGCGGCAACGGCGCCACGAACACGGGATTCATATACATTGCCCTCAAGCCGCTTGACGAGCGTAAGGTCGGCGCCCCAGACATCATTAACCGGCTGCGCCCTAAATTAAATCGCTTGCCGGTGGCGTCGGCCTTCTTGCAAGCGTCTCAGGATCTGCGCATCGGGGGCAGGTCGAGTGCTGCGCTTTACCAATACACCATCCAGTCCGATAACGTTCAGGATCTTTCGCATTGGGGGCCTATCCTTCTAGCCGAGATGAAAAAGATCCCCGGACTGCAGGATGTGAATTCCGATCAGCAGAATGGCGGCCTCGAAGAACTGCTAACGTATGACCGCACTTCTGCCGCCCGGATGGGAATCACGGCGCCCCTCGACTCCTCGCTTTATGCCGCATTCGGTCAATCCGAGGTCTCAATCATCTACACGCAGCTCAACCAGTACTATGTGGTGCTCGAGGTTGCTCCTCAATATTGGCAAACTCCGGAAGGCCTTAAGCAAATTTATTTACGAAATAAAGCCACCGGCGGTGCGACCGGCGGCAACCTGCCAGGCACCGGTAACGTCCCTCTTGTCGCTCTCTCGAGCGCGGAATCCAGCACCACGCCTCTGGCCGTAAACCACACCGGGTTGTTTCCTTCCGTGACCGTATCCTTCAATCTGGCGCCGGGAGTTTCGTTGAGCGATGCCACGTTGCGGGTCAGCGAAATGCAGCAGAGACTGGGCACGCCTCCCACGATTCGTGGCTTCTTCGCTGGAACGGCGCAGGCTTACCAGCAGTCGCTGGGCACAGAACCGATGCTGGTGGCGACTGCCCTGTTAGCGGTATACATCGTGCTGGGCATCCTCTATGAGAGCCTTGTGCATCCGCTGACCATCATCTCGACGCTGCCCTCGGCCAGTGTCGGCGCAATGCTCGCGCTGATGCTCTTCAAGATTGACTTGAATGTAATCTCGATCATCGGAATTGTTTTGCTGATCGGCATCGTGAAGAAAAACGCGATTATGATGATTGACTTCGCGCTCGTGGCGGAACGGCAGGAAGGCAAGAGCACGGCGGACTCGATCTTCGAAGCCTGCATGTTGCGATTCCGTCCGATCTTGATGACGACCATGGCCGCTCTGTTTGGAGCGATACCGCTCGCCTTCGGCACGGGTACCGGCTCGGAGCTGCGAAGGCCACTCGGCATTACCATCGTGGGTGGATTGATCGTAAGCCAGATGCTCACGCTCTATACCACTCCGGTGGTGTACCTGTTCCTGGATCGCTTGCGCCTTAGGTTTCAAAAAAAGCCGCACGGCAGTATTTCATCCCCAGCTCCGGAGGTTAGTTAGCGCCTGGGATTGAATGCTGCATCGAAACAAATGATAAGTAGGAAGAATGTTATGACGATTGTCCGGCGAAAATTCGCAAGATGGGCGACTTCTCTCGGTGCGGCGGTGCTTTTGCTAGTGTCATCGGGTTGCGTGGTTGGACCGAAATACCATGCCCCCGCTCCGCAGGCGCCAGCGCCGGCCTATAAGGAATCCCCTACTCAATTCAAGGAGAATGAAGGATGGACTGTAGCGCAGCCTTCGGACGCTATGCTGCGTGGCAAATGGTGGGAGATCTTTAACGATCCCGAACTGAACGCTCTCGAAGAACAACTGAATATAAACAATCAGAATATCAAGCAGTTCTTCGAGAACTTCATGGAGGCTCGCGCGATCGTGCGGGAGGCCCGCGCGCAATATTTCCCTACTTTGACCGCTGCGCCTTCCGTCAGCCACTCGCTGATTTCTCAGAACCTGAAAGGCAGTACCACTGTGAGTGCGAACGGTACCGGGACCACGTTCAGCACGCAGAGCACGCTCTATACGCTTCCTCTGGAAGCATCCTGGGCGCCGGATCTTTGGGGAAAAGTCCGTAACACCGTGCGCGAAGCGCAATACGCTGCGCAGGTCAGTGAGGCCGATCTTGAGAACGAGCGTCTGACTGAACAGACCGCTTTAGCTGAATATTTTTTCGAGATCCGCGGCCAGGATAAACTGCAAGAAATCTTCGACGATACCGTGGTGGCGGACCAGAAAGCGCTCGAGTTGACGCGCGGGCTTTATGAAACCGGCATCGACGACCAGATTTCGGTTGTCGAAGCCGAGACTACCTTGCAGAGCGCGGAAGCAGGGGCGACTAATGTTGGAATTGCGCGAGCGCAATATGAACACGCGATCGCAATGCTTCTCGGCAAGGCGGCCTCGGGTTTCTCCATCCCCGTGAAGCCGATGACGGTTGCTCCACCCCCGATTCCGGTAGGCGTGCCTTCCGAACTGCTCGAACGCCGGCCTGACATCGCTGCCGCGGAGCGCACCATGGCAGAGGCTAACGCGGCAATTGGTATTGCCCGCGCGGCCTATTATCCGAACCTGAGTTTGACGGGAGAAGGCGGTTTTGAGAGCTCAGCCATCGGCAATTGGCTTTCCTGGCCGAGCCGTTTCTGGTCCGTTGGAACATCGATTTCGGAAACTATCTTCGACGCTGGCTTGCGGCAAGCTACGGTCCAACAATATGTCTCCACCTACAACGCGGACCTTGCAGGTTACCGGCAAACCGTGCTGACTGCCTTCCAGCAGGTGGAAGATGGTCTTGCGGAAGTCCGCATTTTGTCGAAGGAAATCCAACAGGAACAGCAGGCGGTGAATTTTGCGCAAACCTTTCTTAAGCTCGAAGAGGCACGGTATGAGACCGGGATTGATCCTTACGCCGACGTGCTGATTGCCCAGACTACCGTGCTGGCCGACCAGCAGACGCTGAACGCTCTTCAAGTGGAACAGATGACCTACGCTGTGGCCCTGGTACAAGCCTTGGGCGGCGGCTGGGATCGTTCGCAATTGCCTAGCCCTTCGCGGGTAACGCAAAAACCAGCGAAAGCGGAGACGACCATCGAGAAGTAGTTCGTCCAAAGCTTTTTGCCGTGGAAAGCGATTGACAGGGAAACGCTAGCCGTCCTAAGATCAGTGTGTTATGACTTCGCTCCACCATCATCGCCGCCACCATCACCATGCGATGAGCGTGTCGGCGGAGGATAACGGATAACAGCCTAAAGCACTAATAGGAAATCCAAGCCCGCTGACGCGAACGCGCAGCGGGCTTTTTGTTTCTGCCGCAGGCGCGAAGCCCCCCGGGAAGGATTAAGAAGAGGAGCTTGCGATGGAGATCGACTTCGACAAAATGCATGGCCTGGCGCCTGCTGTGATTCAGGATGAGGCCACGGGAGAGTTGCTGATGGTGGGCTTCATGAACCGCGATGCGCTGGAGATGACGTTGCGCACCGGCTTCGCTACGTTCTACAGCCGCACCCGGCAAACCTTGTGGACCAAAGGAGAGACCTCTGGGAATCGTCTGGAGGTCGTGGCCGCATGGACCGATTGCGATCGCGACACAGTGTTGTTGCGCGTGCGAGTGTTGGGAACGGGCAAGGTTTGCCATACAGGATCGAGATCATGCTTCACCCATAAGCTGCCCGTTGGCGGGGCTGCGATACCTGTAAAAGAGGAGGCGCCGCGATGAAGCTTCGTCTGGGGATTCCTAAGGGAAGTTTGCAGGAGGCGACGCTCAGCCTTTTCACCCGCGCCGGGTTGCGCGTCTACACCAGCGCGCGCTCCTATTTCGCCGCAACCGACGATCCTGAAATTGAGTGCCTGTTGATCCGTGCGCAGGAAATGGCCCGCTACGTTGAACACGGCGCGCTTGACGCCGGCCTGACAGGCCTCGACTGGGTTCTTGAAAGCGGTCTCGATGTAGTAAGCGTTACCGACTTGATCTACGCAAAGCAGAGTATGGGAAAAGTGAAGTGGCTGCTGGCCGTGCCGGAAGATTCCGAATTCCAGAAGCCTGAAGATCTCGAAAGCCGGATCGTTGCCACCGAATTGGTCAGTTTTACACGAAACTACTTTGCCAGCCGGAACGTGCCGGTGAAAGTCGAGTTCTCCTGGGGCGCGACGGAAGTGAAGCCGCCGTTGCTCGCGGATGCCATCGTTGAGGTTACTGAGACCGGGAGTTCGTTGCGCGCGAATCATCTGAGAATTATCGAAACCGTGCTGGAGTCCAACACCCAACTGGTCGCCAACAAAACAGCCTGGGCCGATCCCGAGCGGCGGCGTAAGATTGAAAACCTGTCTGTGATGCTCTGCGGAGCGATCGCCGCGCACGGCCGAGTCGGCCTGATGCTCAACGTGCGCAAACCAGATTTGGCCGCGGTTCTTGGCCTGCTACCTGCGTTGAAGAATCCTACCGTCGCGCCCCTGGCCGATGGCGAGTGGGTTGCGGTCAACACCATCATTGAGGAACAGACCGCGTGGTCGCTGATCCCGAAGCTCAAGCAAGCGAATGCCCAGGGGATTGTCGAGTATCCGCTAAACAAGGTGGTGATGTGATGCGCATTCTCGAGGGATCGAAAAGAGACCGGTTTGTGCGGGCGCTCGAGCAGCGCGGCGCGAATGATCTGGCCGAAGTCGAGCCCGCTGTTCGCCGCATTGTGAACGACGTCCGGCGCAATTGCGATTTGGCGTTACGTCGTTATGCCACGCGCTGGGACGGTTTGGATAAGGGCGAAGCTCTTCGCGTGCCGGAGGCTGACCTGCAAGAGGCGTGGCAGAGAACTTCGCCGGAGCTGAAGGATGCCATCACGCAGGCTGCGGGCAATATTCGCCGCTTCTGTGAGTGGCAGAAACCGGAAGAGTGGCGCCGCGAAATTCAGCCCGGAGTTTGTGTAGGACAGTTGGTGCGTCCCCTGGAATCGGTGGGATGTTATGTTCCCGGTGGCCGCTATCCGTTGCCTTCCACTTTACTGA
>Ga0187885_10003560_pt1 | contig 13543 bp, 7 predicted proteins | sample June2016WEW_20_1_3_FD_132970 | JGI IMG/M metagenome (GOLD analysis project Ga0187885, IMG submission 132970) | Peatland microbial communities from SPRUCE experiment site at the Marcell Experimental Forest, Minnesota, USA - June2016WEW_20_100 | ecosystem: Environmental > Terrestrial > Soil >... | reverse complement strand
ACCGAGAAGGTGGTGATCTCCTGCCGTTTTCCGTCGGTGAAGAGTTGAAAGTCGTCCTTGCCGAGATTGCTCACCACATGGCCGTCGTGGTCGCGAACCACCACGGGGACCTGGATCACGGTCACACCCGTCTTAAACGTCCCGCCGGACTGCGGCTGGGCCACAGCCCCGGACAGAAAAATCACCGTCACTCCTAATAAGATAACCGTGCGCATGATTTACCTTCCTACCACCAGCTTACTGAATTTGTACGCTTGCATTCTCCGCCGTAAGCTCTTGGCCTTCGGCATCGCGCGCCACCAGCCGGACCAGGTATGCGCCGGGGTGCACGTCGAAGCTCGTATCGATGGTGACGGGAGGCCTTCGTTCCAGCGCCTGCACGGTGTCATCGAGAAGACGAAGCTGAAGGATCTTCTGCTGTCCGGCGATGAAATTGCCGTTGGCATCGAACAGCGCGGCCACGATGGTTACATCGTTCCGGTTCCGGTCATCCGCCTTGCGCAGGTGGATCAGCTTCAGGTCCACGCTGGCCAGCACGTTCAGCTTGGCCTGTTCGCCGGTCTTTGTCACCTGGGTATGCATCTCCACGGGAAGGTTGTGGATCTCCTCGCGCGAAAACACGGCGCTCTCGATCTCCTGCTTGGAAACCGCCACCTCATCCTCCGCGTGTTTCGGCGCCCAGTAGCCGCGGCGCACCTGCAGGCTTGCTTTCTGAGAGGAGTTCACAATGACTTTCAAGGTATGGAAGCTGCCGTCGAGCTTCAGGTCTTGGGGAACGAAACCCAAGAGGTAGAGATACTCGGGCGCAGCCGCCGCTTTCCGCACGCCGCCATCGAAATCATTGTTGCGATTTGCCGTCCCGCCGGTGTCCTCTGCCAGCGCGAGGAGCTCATCGGTGTTGGCCTCCGCCTCAAGTTGTCTGAACGCAACCTCATCCTGTATCACGTTCGCGGGAGCGCCTCCCCGGCAGGGATCGAAGCTTGGCATGGTCCAGACCCCCCGCGCGTCGATGCTACCGACCACCACCTTGGATCGAATGGCGAGTTCCATCAGATCGGAGCTTGCCTGCTGGAGGTCGGCTGGGACAAAGAAACCGGGCGATACCAGAACCACGCTTCGTTGTCCCGGCATCGCCGCCATGCGCTGGACGACAATCTTGAGCGTCGCCAGCGCCGCGCGCGTCTCCTGCAGCCCGCTGGTGTAAGCATCGCGCACATACTGCATAGCGGTATGGAAATCGACATATTCTTCGACGGCAACCCGCAACGCGAGGCATTTACTAACATCCGACGGAGAGGGTTGGAGGCCGACCTGCTGGTCGATCTGCACCGCCTGAAAATAGCTCACGTACGTGCCGCAGGAACCGTACACCGCTTGCGCGATAGGGTTGGGCGCAATCTTCAGTAGCGGCCCGCTCAGCGCTTCCCGGCTGCCGGTGAAATCAACGCCGATCTGGCCGGAGGTCGTAAAGAGAGCCACGCGGTCTTGCGGCCCGAGCGACGAGTTCACGTATCTCTCGACCGCAGCGCGTACCTGCGGCAAATCCTCCGAACGGATATTCACGTCGTCAAATACGAAGGCGATAAAGCGGTGAGGAAACACCGGTGGCGCGGCAGATCCATTGGAGAGGCCGGATGCGTGGGCGCTTTCCGCGTGGGCACCTTCGGCAGGGGCGTTTTCAGCGTGTGCTTCCGGCGCGGTTGGCGCGGCCGCCTTCTGGACGGAAAACTTAGCGATCGGCTGCTGTTTACCTTTGTCGAAGACGCGAAAGTCCTCTTGCCGCAGATTCCCGACGGCATGACCTTGGCGGTCGCGCACGATAACGGGAACCTCCACCAGGTTGCTCTGCACCTTGAAGGTCACCGGCTCGTCATGCGTGGTGATTTCTTCAGTACGCACCGGCGCAGTGGGCGCCAGCGCGGTGGAGGACGCTTTGGGCGGTACCGGCGCGGGCGCCGTCGCCAGCGCTGCTTCGGGATGCGCCTCAACCTTCGTCGCGGGTGCGATACCAATCGCCGCGGCGATCGCCTTGGTCTCCGCCTCGTCTACCTGGACCGCAGCCGCCTTGTCCGGAGAGACCGGCTGCTTCCGTCTGCGAGCCAGTTCCTTCGCGTCGGGCGCCATGTAGCCCGCGCGGGCCTGAACATCGAGCTTGTGGCCGCTCACCAGCTTCACGGTCAGCGCATGGAAGCTGCCATCCTCTTTGATGCCCTGCGGCGAGAAGCCCAGAACATAAATGTACTTTGGCGTAGCGGCCAGCCGCTCCATGGCTCCGTTCAGATCGTTGGCGTCGCGGATGTATGTGCCCCCCGTGCCATCGGTCACCCGCATCTGGAACTCCTGGAAGGGGCCGGCGATACGGAGAGGGGTGGGGCTGAGCCCACGCGCGTCCAGGCTGTTGACGACTACGCGCGATCGGATCGCCTGGTCGATCAAACTCATGGTGTCCCCCACGGCCGACCATGACGTCCCCTGCAGCAGCAAACCGGGTGAGAGAAACACGAGCGTCCGCTGGCCCGGCAGATGAGACATACGCCGAACTACGTTGCCGCACCACTTTACCGCGTCTTGCGTTTGGTCCTCGAGCTCGCGCCCGGCCAGACCCGAATTCGCAACCGTCGCGAGAACGGGTTTACCGGGCCGGAGCTTCAAGAGCGCTTCCTCGATTTTCGCCCGATCGGCCGTGAAATCGAGCATGACTTGTCCCGACGACGTGAAAACGCTTACGCGGTCGGCCGGCTTAAGGGTCTTCAGCATCTTTCTCGCGGCATCGCGCGCGTACCACATGTCTGCGGCGTCTCCGATGTAGCCCGGAGGCGGATCCGGATTTCCGATCTTAAAGTGGAGATCGTCGAATAAGAGTGCGACGTAATGCTCCGGGATGACCATCGCCGCCTTATCCAGCGCGTTCGCGGCGCCGCCATTTGCAGGCGCCGTGTTCGCATCCGGCAGGCTGCGGTCCTGCGCCACTTGCCCGGAGGTTTCTTCGACGGCGAACGTCGCGACGACCTGCGGCTTTCCTTTGTCGAAGAGCTGAAAGTCCTCTTTGCGCAGATTGCCGACGGCGTTCCCTTTGGAATCGCGCACCACCACCGGCACCAGCACCAGATTGGATTCGGCCTTGAAGGTGACTTGGTCGCCGCTGGACGGCGGCAACGGCTGAGCGGAGACAACGGCGGGAAAGAGAATCAGAAGAGCGGGTGTGAAACGGGCCGCAACGCGGACGTTCATAGCACGACCTCCATTCCAGGATAACTGTTTGCCGCGGACGACGCCGTCTGGTCTTGATCGGTGGCGTCCGAGCGGACGCCTGGCTTGTCGACGCTCGCGTACTGGTTCTGGTTTCGCCGCTTCGAAAGCAACCGAGAGCTGCCTACGGCATCTGACCACATGAGGCAGTTAGTCTCTACTGTGACTATGTTCCAAAGTCCTTAGAATAGTCAATAGCTCAAACGAGCCAAGCCCGCATTGTCATATTCACTCCACTCCGATTCGCCTCCCGCGCTCATGGTGATGCGGGCCCGTGGTAGTCTGAACTTTGATGCGCTGGCTAATCTTCGCGCTCTTCGGGGCGGTTCTGGCTCTGGTGGCGGTGCCCGCGCCGGGACCTATCGCATTCGAGGAAATCGCGGACCGCGCCGGTATTCATTTCGTGGCGGACAATTGCCCGACGCCGAATAAGAACCTGCCCGAGACGATGCTCGCCGGTGTGGCGCTTTTCGATTACGATAATGACGGCTACCTGGATATTTACTTCGTCAATGGCGCAGCCATCCCATCGCTGAAAAAAGATTCGCCCCAGTATTGGAACCGCCTCTTCCACAATAACCACGACGGCACTTTCACCGACGTTACGGAGAAAGCCGGAGTGAAAGGCGAGGGCTATGGCATCGGCGTCGCCATCGGTGATTATGATAACGATGGATGGCCGGATATCTTCCTCGCCAGTGTGACTAAGAATCAGCTTTTTCATAACAACCACGACGGCACCTTTACCGACGTCACGGACAAAGCCGGAGTGGGCGGGGCTATGCTGGACGGAAAGAAGATGTGGGCGGTGTCCGCCGGCTGGTTCGACTACGATAACGACGGCCGCCTGGACCTGTTCGTCTCGAACTATTGCAAGTGGGAGGTCAACAAGGACCCGTTTTGCGGGCCTAATTCAAGCACACGCGCCTACTGCCATCCTAAGAACTATGCCCCGCTTCCGAATACGCTTTACCACAATAACGGGGACGGAACCTTCACGGACGTGTCGGCGGCCATGGGCATCAGCCAGATCCGCGGGAAAGGCATGGGCGTAGCCTTCGCCGACTACGATCATGACGGCTTCATGGACGTGTTCGTGGCCAACGACAACGCCCCGAATATGCTCTTCCACAATTTAGGCGGCAAGAAATTCGAGGAGGTGGCGCTGCAGACCGGCGTGGCATATCCCGAATCCGGATCCTATATGTCGGGCATGGGCTCCGATTTCCGGGACATCGATAACGACGGCTACGACGATATCTGGATGACGGGCTTCGAGGGCGACACCTTCCCGTTGTTCCGCAATCGCGGCGCGGCGGGCGACTTCACGGAGATCACCGGCGCCAGCGGTATAGCCGGCATCACGCGCCCCATGTCGGGCTGGTCGAATGGGATCTTCGATCTCGACAACGATGGGTGGAAGGACCTGCTGGTGGCGCGCGGGCACGTGCTCGATAACATCGCCTTGATGTCGTTGCGCAAAGCGGAAGAACCCAACACGGTAATGCGCAATCTGGGAAACGGCAAGTTTCAGGACGTGAGCGCCGGCGCCGGCGCCGCGTTCCAGACAGCTTTGGCGCATCGCGGCGTTGCGTTCGGCGATGTGGATAACGATGGGCGCATCGATGCCGTGGTCAGCGTGCTGCAGGGCAACGCGCAGTACTTCCACAATATCTCGAAGAACGCCAATCACTGGATTCTGCTGAAATTGGTGGGGGTGAAGAGCAATCGCATGGGATTAGGAGCGCAGGTGCGTATCACGACCGATGCCGGAGTGCAGTACAATCACGCCACTACCAGCACCGGTTACGCGTGCTCGAGCGATCCGCGCGTGCACTTCGGTTTGGGGCCGTCGAAAGTGGTGAAGGAGATCGACATCGTGTGGCCCAGCCGCATCCACCAGACACTGCACAACGTGCCGGCAGATCAGATTCTGACGATCACCGAGACGGCAGAAGGGCATTAGCGGCACCTCGGGCGTGGCGGCACTATGGCTTTTCGGCTGGCGGCGGATTGCGCTTTTGCTCGATCTGTTTCTGCGCTTCTTCCCGCACGCGGCGCGCCTCCGCGGCCTCCCGGTCGCCATCGGCCGTCCGCTTCAATTTGTAGTAGACTCTGGCGAGCGCGGCATGCGCCTCAGAGAAGTTCGGATAATCCCGGAGCAGTTGCTCGAGCTCCTGGCGGGCCTGCTCGGTGAGCCCCTGCGTCAGGTGAATCGACGCCCGCTGATATAGCGCGCCGGCATCGTTGGGGCGCACCTGCAGGGCCATCGCGATGTGCGACAGCGCATCATCCGGCTTGCCATCCTGGAGGAGCAGCAGGGCGATTTCCGTGTTGGCGGTGAAATCGTACGGATTCACCTTCAGCTCTTCGTTGAACTGCACGGTCGCCTCCTCCAACTTGCCGGCGGCCTTCAATGCCTGCCCGTAGAGCGTATGCACCCACGGCATCTTCGGATCGAGTTCCACGGCACGCGCCAAGTGCCCCGCCGCTGCCGCCAGGTCGTTACGCAGCAACTCGCTTTGCCCCAGCAGGAAGGCCGATTCCGCCGACTCGCCGTCGCTCAAGATGCGATCCAGCAGGAGCTGCGCCTCCCGCGTCCGATTGTCTTTCATGAGCGCCATGCCGAGCACGTAGACGACGGCGCGGTCGTCGGGATACTCCTCGCGCAGCGGCGTAAGCACTTCCACCGCTTGCGCCGGCTGGTTTGTTTCCAGCATGCAATCGGCCAGCAGCAAGGCCGGTTTCAGTTCCAACGGTTGCAGTTTGTGGAGCGCTTCCAGTTGTTCGACGGCCTTCGGCAAGCGCCCGAGCTTGTAGTACGCCAGCGCCAGGTTCATCCTGACGCGCGGATTGTTCGGCAGTTGCTGGAGCGCGATGTTGTACTCCGTGATGGCAGCGGCGAACTGCCCGTTCTGCACCAGGGCGGCGCCAAGATTAGAACGGATCTCGGCCGCGTTGGGATAGCTCTTCAGGAACTCGCGGTAAAGCCGGATGGCGGAGGCCACATCGCCGGACTGAAGCGCCGTTTCGGCTTCCCGCAAAGGGTCCGCGGACCCGCCGGCCCAAAGCGCGGCGAGTCCCAATGGAAGCAACAGAACCACCGCGGCGAGTCTCACTCTGATGAGATTATAACGTGCGGCGGATTGCCGGCAATGCCACGGCTTATTACTGGAAATAGACTGGGAATCCGTTGTAAAACTCATCCATGAGGATGCCCTTGTCGAGGCCGCTGGCCTGGAAAGTCACCGGATTGTTGAACTGCCCGATCCAAATGTAGCCGATCGGGTATGGGGCGATACCAATATAACCGGTTCCGCTCGGCGGCATCGAAGAGAGCACCCACTTGGGAATGGTGAACGATCCAGCAGAAAGCGGAGCCGTGCAAATGAAAGCCCCGTTTAAGGTCCCGCTCGTAGACCCTGAATAACCGGCGATGGTCACCTGGCCGTTCTGCAAGTTGGGATTGCCGCCGGTCCAGGTAACCTTGAGATCGCTCGAACGGGAGAGCGTCTGGCCGGCTATGATGCCGGAGAAATAAGCGCTGGGGATGCTGGTGGTGTCGGCGACGGAGAACGCGCCGACTTTTGCGCCACCCGGGCTGGAAACCGTATATGTGAGATCGCTCCAAAAGAACTGGGTCGCACCATTATTGAACATCGAATAGTAGAATCCCCATCCTGCGTATTCCTGCGGAAGCGTCGCGGTCGTCGGACCTTGCAGGGTGATGCCGGCGCCGGCATCGAGCTGGCCGGGACTCGCATCGGGATCATGCGTGTTGGTAAGGCAGTAACCTTGGGACACGCCATAAGAGGCCAGACCGGCGGTTTGCGGTGTGAATTCGCTGAAGCTCGCCTGCCCAAAATCGGGCACACCTATTCCGGTGGGAAGGCTCTCGTTGCGCAGAATGATGGCGTACAACTGCACGAATCCGAAATCGACCGTGCCTCCGGCGGCGAGCTTATCGATCAAGTCCTGGCCCAGAATGGAATCCGAACAGGTCTGGCCGGATGTCGATACGGCGATCGTCGAGGAGCCGCCTACGAGGCCATTGGTTTCGACCGCGACCGGCACATAGCAGCCCTCGATCCCGGACGGGATTTGGAATATGACTTGGTCCAACCCAGGGTACGAGTACGACCGCCCCGCATAATAAGGAGTCAGCGAGGCGTTCCCGACGTGTACCGTCGGGCTCCCCAAATTGCCAACCGGCGGCGCGATCGAGTCGTCTCCATCGATGGCTCCGAGGCCGGTGCCCCATAAGATTACATAATCGCCCGGGTGGAGTGTATTGATGATGGTATTGACCTGATAGTTCAGGTCGGTGGCGATGGCCTGCCCGTAGCCGCCCGAACTAAACGTGTACGTTGCAAACGAGGCGTTGACGATCTGAACGGGCGCCGGCGCGCTGGTCTGGTTGTTGTAGGTGACGGTGACGGTTCCGCTCCCGGTCGGTGTTGTGGATGGCAGGAGAGCGTTCACCTGATAGCTGAGAGCCGCCAGGATATAAGCCTTCACGGTCTGCGAACCAACCGTGACGGTGACGGAAGTGCCGCCCAGCGACGTCTGTAGCGGCAATGGACCGGCCTGGGCCAGCGTGTTGGGTCCCAAACCGCTACCGAATATGGTGAAGATAGAACCCTGTGCAATCGCGGAGCCTGGCAGCCCCGGGGGAAGATAGCTTGCGGAGTTTACAACCTCAGTTACCGAGATGACGGGCTGAGCGGTAATTGACGGGGTGACGGGCTGAGCGAATGCACAGCTCGCGGTGAGGACTGCAAACATGAAATGCGTGGACTGTCGGGCCATGGTAACTTCTCCTCTCGCTATAGAATGACGAGATGCGGGCAATCCGGCGTTTCCGGGGTTTCGGACTCTTTAGGGCTATGGTTGAAGGAAACCCGCGCCAGAGCTGTAACGGCGGGAAAAGGGAGAACGGTGAACAAACATGCCAAGGGTTTGTTCATGGTGGCTTCCTCCGAAGACTCAGCCCGGCGCTCGGGCGGGCGCCGGCGGGGCGGAATCGATTTCAGACTCTACCGACCTTTATTATACGTTGCGGCCACAGGCGTAGTTGCAGTACTTTCCCGAAATCCCAACGCCTGCGGGGCCGGCACGGCCGAAGGACCGTGGTCGAGGCGCGGAAGCGTGGGTACCGGAGCCAGCCCGGCAGCGTCGGCCAGCGCGGGCTCTCCCGGTAGTACGTTAACTCCGATTTGGTCCACTACTCTCTCTTCCACACTGGTCCGCAATGGCGCATAATGGGATTAAATGCGCATTTCTGCTTGCCTTGGGACAACGGTCTTGTTATTGGCTGTGCCCTTTGCTCCTGGCCTCTATGCCGAGGACGGTCTCCTTACGTTTGTGTTCGGTCCCAGTTCGCAGGAAGCGGCGCGGCAATCCGCGCACGCCGCGGCCGCGGCGGCACGCCACTGGGTGCAGACAGGCGGCGGCGTGGTCGAAATCAGGCGTGCCGGCAATCCGGATATCAAACGCATCGATAAGGTCCCGGACGCCAGGGAAATGGAACTGACGTTTATCGACACGGCGCTGGCGGCGCGCGATGCCGATCCGTCTTCGTTCCTGTTCACGCTTGACTCTGCCGCGCAGGCTGCGGCAATGCACTCCGGCGCGCGGATCGTGGTTGCGGTTCTGAATAGCCCGCCGTTCTCGAGCGACGGAGAGCGTGCGCTGGAACATCTGGGCGAGATCTGCCAGGCTCACGGGGTGAGAGTTCTTGTACTCGACGTCGGGGAGGGGGTCAAAACTGTACCGAATCCTGCCCTCAACGCCTTGACGGCGAAGACAGGTGGCGCATGGATGCGGCAGGCAAAATCCCTGGAGACTCAGGTGGCCCTGGCGGCGCCGGCGGATGAGCCCGCGCCTGTACAGGCCGCGGCCAAAGCCGCCGAAGCGGCGCCTTCCGCGCCCGGTGCCGTCCTCAAGTCCGAGATTCCGGTGCGGATCAGATTCATCCGCACTTCGGGAACGGGATCGACGTCCGAGAGCATTACCGACCACGAGGCGGATTTCGGCATGACCGCGACTCTCTCAAACGTTAACGGAGTTGTCGCGGGGGGAGGCGGTTCGATGGAGGTTTCCTACTGGCCCAACGATCCCAATGCGCCTCTGCAAGGTCTGGTGACCGTCGAATCGCCGCTTAATGCGCTGAAGTTCGATATAGACGACAACGCGGGCTCCTACTTGGCGCGTGCGCGCATTACCGCGACGGTGCGGAACGTCAAGGGGGCGGCCATTTGGACTGGCCGTAGAGACGTTACCGTTCATGGACCGATGCAGAAATTGAATGAGCGGCGCGAAGGCAGCATGTTTTTCATGCGCAGCGTGACCCTAGTCGGCCAAGGGCCGTTCAGCATGGAAGCCAAAGTGGAAGACCTGGTAGGGAACACCATGGGCTTCATTCAAACGCCGGTGAAAGTCGGACGAAATGCCAGGAGCCTGGTCGCCACCGATGCAGTGGCGGTGCGCCCGTTTAAGGGATCCGTGGACAAGTTTGAAGCCGACCAGGTGCTGAGCTACGAAGGAGAGGCACTATCTCCCGTGCTCGACCCGGTCTTCCGCGCCGGACAACCGGTTGACTTGCAGATCTACCTGCGGCTTTATCCGGATATCCACGGCGACCCGCTCGATCTGAGCATGGACGTCATGAATGAAGGACGCGTGGTGGCCCACATGTCGTTGCCATTCAAGAGCGGCCTTGCAAACAGTGCGCGCGAAGGACCCACAAACGGGGCCGGTGGCACCTCGAGCATGGTTGGCGGGCAAGCCCATGAATTCCCATACCTCGTTAACATGAAGGGCGCCAAATTCCCCGCCGGCGATTACCAAGGCATCATTTCCATCCATCAGGGCAAGAGCGTGATCAAGCGGGTGGTCGCGTTCAAGGTGGTTGGAGACGGCACCACGCCGCCGGTAGAGGTGGCGAAAGTGACCCACACTTCGGCGGCGGCCGATGACGCCGAAATCGCGGCAGTCGTGCTGCCGGATATCGAGCCGGCCACGATCGATTCGAGCGGGCTCAAAATGCGCGACGAAGGTCAGAAGCAGCTCTGGGACGCGGCTGCCAAGAGCGCGATGCATTATCTGGACCAGCTCCCGAATTTCCGCTGCATTCAGGAAACGCACCGGTTCACCGCTCCCGTGAAGACTCCCGATCAACTGAAAGAGGCCGATTCCTATAAGGACGAGCTAATATTCGAGGACGGCAAAGAGCGGTACCAGCGAATCGAGACCGACGGAGTAAAAGCCGATAACGCCCCGGTCGAAAACAAAGGCATCTCGTCGCGCAACGAATTCGGTTCTCTGCTGCGCGGACTGTTTGACCCGGATATCGCCGCAACCTACCACTGGGCGGGCCGCTCCATGACGATGGGCGTGCTCTGCCAGGTCTTCGAGTTCGAAGTCTCCAAAGCCAAATCCAACTTTGTGCTGCATTGGGGCAGCATGATTGAAGCGGCGGGCTATACCGGGCGCGTTTTCATCGACGATGAGACCGGAATGGTCCGCAGGCTCACGATTCAGGGAACCGGCTTGCCGAAGGAATTTGGCCTGCAATCGCCCTCGCTTTCGCTCGACTATGGCATTGTAAAAATCGGCAGGGACGATTATCTGCTGCCGCTTCGCTCCATGCTGCAATTGCGGCACGCCAAGGCGTTTGTCCGCAACGAAACGGTTTTCCGCGGCTACCGCAAGTTTGAGGCGGAGTCGCAGATCAAGTACAACAACTGAGAAGGACCGAGCCGCATCGGCGTTCCCGCCAGCTTCACATGGTGGCTTGTCGGAGTCGATTGACCCGCGGCAGAAGCTCGCTTTGAACCTGATAGAAGCGGCTCGACTTTCTCTTCCGGCGCACTTCGCTTCGCGATTCGGGTCTGAACGCGGTGCTGGCTCGGGAAAACAAAGGGCAAGCTAAAGCATGCCCCACCGAAGGACTTTCCGGGAACTTTGTGCGGCGGCTCGCGTATGCCTCATAGAACGCCGGGATGGTGGCGCCGTGAGCCTGGCGGGTCCGGCGCGGCCGTCTGCGCTTTTGCGCTAATGTTGGATCAGGGGCGGCGTCCTCATTAATGATATGAACGTGTCTACCGTTCGCACTGCGTGCGGAACCGGCAGGCTGAATCGGGCATCATGCGAGCTTTGGCATCTTTCCGCGAAGCGATGTTGGTCGCCGTGCGGAGCGTATTTTCGAGCAAACTGCGCAGCTTTCTCACGCTGCTGGGCGTGATTCTCGCCACCACCACGTTGATCGTGGTGATGTCGATGGTGCACGGGATGGACGTGTACGTGGCGCAGCAGGTGTCCGACATGGGCACCGACGGCTTCCAGGTGCAGCGGATTCCGCTGCTCGGCGATTTCGATCCCAAGAAACTGATCGAACTGGACCGGAGGAATCCCAAGCTGACCTGGGACGAGTATCGGTATCTGAAAAGCCAACTAACTCTGGTGCGGGAATTCGGCATGTCGGCAGACCAAAGCGTGAGCGTACACTACCGCGGCCAAGTTATGGATGGAGTGGGGATGACGGGCGTGACTGCGAACATGGGCGTCATTTCGGACCTGGGGGTGGACACGGGCAGGTTCATCACGGAATTCGACAACCAGCGGCACACCAACGTCGCATTCATCGGTGAAGATGTGCGCGAGCGTTTTTTCCGCGATACGGACCCGATTGGCAAGACCATCGCGTTGGACGGCAAGCCGTTCGAGGTAATCGGGGTGTCGGAGAAAAAGGGCTCCGCGTTTGGCCGCTCGCAGGACAACTTCGTGATGATCCCGCTGAGAACGTTTTTCAAGATATTCGGCTCGCACCCGGAGGCGAGCTTCAGCGCGCTGGCGATCGATCACGACCACCTGGAGGATGCGCAGGACGAAGTGAGAGTATTCCTGCGGGTGCACCGCAAACTGCGTCCGAACCAGGAGGACGATTTCGGGCTCCTGTCCTCGTCGTCGCTGGTGGCGCTGTGGGACCGCATCACCAAGACGCTAGCCACCATGGCGGTGGGCATCGTTTCGGTGTTCATGGTGGTGGGTGGCGTGGTGATCATGAACATCATGCTGTCGGTGGTGACGGAGCGGACTTACGAGATCGGCATTCGCAAAGCCGTGGGTGCCCGCAAGGGCGACATCATGCGGCAGTTCCTGGTCGAATCGTCATTGCTATCGGCCACGGGCGGGCTGATGGGAGTGATGCTGGCGTGGCTGGTGACGGTGCTGGTGCGGTCGGTGACGCCCATGCCGATGTCGGTGCCGCCCTCGGCCGTCGTGGTTGGCGTGGGAGTCTCCGCGTTGGTCGGCCTGTTCTTCGGCGTCTATCCGGCAAGCCGCGCGGCCAGGCTGGATCCGATTCATGCGCTGAGGTGGGAGCGATGACGTTTTCCGAAATCCGCTCTTCGGCGGCGATGGCGTTGGCAACGGTGATGGAGCACAAGACCCGCAGCTTCCTGACCGTGCTCGGCGTCATCATCGGCACCGGCGCGGTGATCGCGGTCGGCTCGATCATCACAGGCGTCAACGACGTGATGACCGAACTGGTTAGCGCGATGGGGCCGGAGACGATTCTTTCCTTCCAGTTCAACCTGAGCTTTCGCGGTTCCATTACGCCGGAGGAATTGAAGCGCAAGCCGTTCACCTGGGAGCAGTCGCAGGAACTCGAGGAGCGTTGCCCATCGGTCAAGCACGTTTCGCCCTACCTTTTGACGCCGAACGTCTTCGGGCCGGGGGGGTGGACGGACCACGTGAAATACCACGGCCGAGACCTGTACCAGATCACCTTCGCCGGGACCGAGGAGGGCTATGCCGCGGGCGAAAACCAGGTGATGGTGCGCGGCCGGTTTTTCACCGACGAGGAGAACCGGCGCCATCAACCGGTGGTGGTGGTCGGCGAAAACGTGGACAAGGCCCTGTTTCAGGGCGACGACCCGATTGGCAAGTGGATCGAGGTGGACGGCCATCAGCTTCAGATTGTGGGCGTGATTGCGCAAAAGCTGAGCTTTCCCGGCCAGCCGGACCAGCGCATCCTGGTGCCCTTTTTCACCATGCGCAAGATGTACCCGACGGCCAATGAGATCATGTTCATCATCTTCGCCAGGAAAGGACTGGTGGATCGCGCGATGGATGAAACCGAAGTGGCGCTGCGCATGATGCGCAGGACGCCGCCCAACAAACCCGACGATTTCTGGATCTCCACCGGCAGCCAGATGCTGCAGGATTTCCATCGCATCACCTCGACGGTGGCGCTGCTGATGGTGGGGCTGAGCTCGATCGGCCTGCTGGT
>Ga0187885_10003556_pt1 | contig 13551 bp, 13 predicted proteins | sample June2016WEW_20_1_3_FD_132970 | JGI IMG/M metagenome (GOLD analysis project Ga0187885, IMG submission 132970) | Peatland microbial communities from SPRUCE experiment site at the Marcell Experimental Forest, Minnesota, USA - June2016WEW_20_100 | ecosystem: Environmental > Terrestrial > Soil >... | reverse complement strand
CTTCGGAACCCTGGGAGGAGGCATCTTCAGTGGGGTCATGGCGGTGGGGCTGCTCTCCTGTGTCAGCGCGATGGTCATCGTCGGTCCCCGCGTTTATTATGCGATGGCGAATGACGGCTGCTTTTTCCGAGGCGCGGCACGAGTTCACCCACGTTGGGGAACGCCCGTCGAAGCCATCCTCTATCAATCGGCGGCAACCACCGTAATGATCTTGACGGGCACGTTCGAGAGCCTCATTTACTACATTGGCTTCGCCCTGATTCTGTTTGCAGCTCTGGCGACGGCAGGATTGATCTCTTTACGCCGTCGCAGCGGATGGAAAAGGCTCGCCGTCGTGAGTTGGGGTTACCCGCTGGCTCCCGCCTTATTCATTATCGCGAGTGCCTGGATGCTCTGCTACACCGCCGCCTTGCGGCCCAAGGAGTCGGCACTTGGGTTGCTGACCATGCTGCTGGGTGCGGGACTGTATTTCTGGAGATTCCGTCGAAATTCCAAGTCAGGGCCCCTCACGAAATAACCCTTCCATCCCGCAGAGCGGGGCTTTTGCGAATCTGCAACGACGATTCGTGCTGCAGCTCGACCACCCGGGAATAGGCATTCACCCGCAGGCGCTCGATGTGACTGTGGCGGACCGCGATGACATAGGGAGTAAACAAGAAGGGCGCAGCCGCCACACTCAGAGCGAAGTTCTTCACACGGAGGGAAGGAGAGAACTCTCCGTTGCGGATCGACACAACCGTCGGATAGTAGCGAAGCACGACGCCGTAGATATCCGCCGCCAGGGAGAGATGATTGGAGTGTGCGCCGAATATTTGCGTGCGTCCGGCGCGGATGTCCTGCAAGAATTCTTCTTGATCGCGAGCCGGGCTGGCCGTGTAAGTGCGCCCCAGGCGGCGGAGCGTGTGGGAATCGCTGCCCGCGATCCTGCCGAGGGGTCGACCGCTTCGACGGTAGCGCTCCAGCACCGCGGCGATCAAGGTATTGTGTTCCCGCTGCTGGGATCCGTTGCGAACTTCGAACACGTCAAACAGCTCGACCATGCGTTCGATGAACTCGATCACCCGGGTGCGGTCGGAAAAGTCATGGAAGAGGTGATTGAGCACGAAGAGAAGATTGGCCTTGCGAAGGTATGCAACCAGTTCTTCGGCGTTGGATCGCAGCTTCTGGATGTCGCGGTGGTGGGCCTCGGTCAATCCATAAACGGCGATGTGCGCGGTGTGATGGAAGGTAGGGAAGTGAGCGCTGACTTCCTCACCCATAAGGAAATCCGGCAAATCGCCGAGCCTGTTCAGGATTTCCAGGCAGCCGTCGATGGAATCGTGATCGGTGATGGTGACCAAGTCCATCCCGCGACGCTTGGCCGTGCGGTAGATCTCCAGCGGCTGGGAATAGCAATCCCTGCAGCGCAGGAAGCGCAGATGCTTCGCGCGCCCCGAATAGCGGCTATGGCAGTGCAGGTCAGCCCTGTAACGTTTGTGCGATTGCCCTAAAACCACAGGATGCTATATTAAGAAGGCAAAAAGAGGGATGCAAGTTAATTGTCGTTGAACCTTCTGTTTGACGGTGCTTGCGGATTTGGCTGAAGCTTAGTACGGCATTGGGCAATTGCGGGGATGTGTCAGGAAGCTGCGCTGTGCTCCCCGGGCCCTCTGTCCCGCTCTGCGGGACCGAGGGGAAAGTTGATTCGAGTTTACCGCCCTTGCCCCTTTGGAGGAGAGGGCGGTCCCGCAGGGCGGGACCGGATAAAGGAGTGCTGCGATTCTTCAACGAATTCAGGAAACACACCACTTAGCCTTGCGCTTCAATCCTTCTATCACCGTCCTCGCCCGTGACTTGAACCCGCCGGACCAGACTCACTCCCCGATAGGCTGTTTGTTCCGACGCTCGCGCGGCACAACTCGGCGCCTGCTTCTCCTCATTCTGCTTGTCTCCGTTCGGTGCGCAGCGCAAGCCCCTCAACCGGTCCATTATGTTGTCGATTTGCGCGCGCCCGATTCACACTTGGTGCAAGTGACCATGAACGTTCCCGATGCGAGCCCGGCCACGGAGATTCAAATCCCCGCCTGGAACTGTCTTTACCAGCTTCGAGATTTCGTGAGAAACGTTCAAGACCTGGAAGCCGAGTGCGATGGGCGTTCGGCAGAATTGAGCCGCATGGACTTGAATGCCTGGCGAGGGCCGAACCAGGCCTGCGGCAACCTCGAATTCCGCTACGCCGTTTATGCGCGAGAGGCCGGACCGTTTTCGAGCATGCTCGATTCGGAACATGCCTTCCTGAATTTTGCCATGCTGCTTTTCTACGTGCCCAAAGACCGCGACCGGCCAGCCCGAGTCAAGATTCTTCTTCCCGAGGGCTGGAAGCTGGCGACTTTGCTCGCAGGCGAGGGTGATGAGTTCCAGGCGGGGAACTACGATGACCTGGTGGACAGTCCTGTCGAGGCAGGGCATTTTGCGGAGTACGCCTACACGCAGGAATTCCACTTTCCGAACAGCGTGCCCGACTCCGCGGGGAAGCGGGCGACTTTCCGCGTCATCGTACATGCCGACCCAGGAGATTATTCGGCCGATCACCTCCTCGACTCCGTCCAGAAGATCACGGCTGCGGAGACAGCCCTGATGCAAGATCTCCCCTTCGAACGCTACACGTTCATCCTGCATTTTCGGCGTGAAGCGGGGCCGAGCGGGGGCATGGAACATCGCAATGGAACGGCGATCACCGTCCCGGCTTCTCTGGCGCGGAACCGGCAGGGCTACCTTGAGGATGTCATCGCCCATGAGTTCTTCCACGCCTGGAACGTCAAGCGCATTCGCCCCCAGTCACTCGAGCCGATTGACCACATTCGCGGGAATGACACGCGTGATTTATGGTTCTGCGAGGGCGTCACCAGCACGTACGCCGAGCTGGCTCTGCTGCGCGCAGGACTCCTTAACCGCGACATGTTCTACAGCCGCCTGGCAGGCGCCATCCAAGCTCTTCAAGAGCGGGCCGCACGTCGCTTCCAGAGCGTGGAGACATCCGGTCGGGAAGCGTGGCTCGAGAAGTACACGGATTACCATCGGCCCGAGCGCAGCATCTCGTACTACGACAAGGGCGAATTGCTCGGATTTTTGCTGGATCTGGGCATCCGGAACGCCAGCCACAACCAAGCGAGCCTGGACGACGTGATACGTCGCCTCAATCAGGACTTCGCGCGCCCGGGACGGTTCTATACCCTTGCTGACATCCGAGCGATCATCTCGAAGCTCGCGCCCGCGTTCGGCGTGGACCGATTCCTCGCCGACTACGTGCAGGGAACCCAGGAGCTTGATTACGCCACGTACTTGGGTTATGCAGGCGTGCGCCTCGCTACGAACGTCACGCAGCTCCCCGCGCCGGGCTTCGCCGTATCGCGGGCCCCAACCGGATTGATGCAAGTGGAGTCCGTCGAGTCGGCAAGCGACGCGCAGCGAGCGGGCCTGCAGCCAGGTGACGTTCTCGTGGAGGTTGATGGCGAGCCCCTGGCAGCCGCCGCTGAGGCCCCCTTGCCGCGTTGGCGACCCGGCCAAACGGTCGAACTCCAGATCGCACGCGAGGGGAAGACTCAGGTCATGAAGTTCAGGGTAGGAGTGAGCCAGAAGGTCTCCTATCGGGTCGAGGAAGAGCCCCACGCGGAGCCCGGCCAGTTGAGGGTGCGAGAAGGCTGGCTGAAGGGCGAGACCGCTCCAGCGTCGGTCCCAGGAACGCCATGATCCGCGCCTTCGTTGTCACGCTCGTAACCTTTGCCTACGTCCTGATCGTTGGTCCGCCCTTCCTCATCCACGCTTGGTTGACAGGGAATACCGACGTGCTTTACCGCGTGGGCGTGCAGGGAGCCAGGATGGCGCTTTGGCTGTCTGGCGTCCGCTTGGAGGTTCATGGGCTCGAGAAGATCCCTCCGGGCCGCGCTGTTATCTTCATGCCGAACCATCAGAGCAATTGCGATCCTCCGGCGATGGTCGTGATCCTTCCTCCGGTGCTGGTGATGGCTAAGCGGGAGTTTTTCCGGGTGCCGGTTTTGGGGAGGGGAATGCGCGCCCGTGGCTTCATCCCAGTGGACCGCAGAAACCGGGAGCGGGCCATCGCCGCTGTCGAACAGGCCGTAGCCGCTTTGAAGGCGGGGCACTCGTTTCTAGCTTACCCGGAGGGTACGCGCAGCCCCGACGGCCGCCTGCAAACGTTTAAGAAGGGCGTGTTCGTGATGGCCATCAAAGCGGGTGCGCCCATTGTCCCTATCTCCGTTTCGGGCGGCAGCAAGATCATGCCGAAAGGCAAGTTCGTCATCCGGCCGGGTCGAGTCCGCATTACGATTCACGATCCCATCCCCACCGCCAACGTCCGTCTCGACGAGCGCCAAATGGTGATCGACCTCACACGACAGGCCATCCTGACAGGCCTCGCGCCGGAAGAATGGCCGGCCTGAAGGGCAGCAGGCAGCGAGCGTTTTGTGCGAGTCCCGACGAGTCGGGAAAGGCACCAAGCAGTGGAAAGCAACGGGTCTGCGAAGTGGCGCTCGATTCCATTCTGAGACTCGACCGCGCCGAGCGGCGGGACGTGCCTATCCCCGGGCACCGAGCCCGCCGACGATCACGTCAACCTCCGCCTACACGGCTCCCGAGGAGAATCGCCTCTGAACCCAAGGCGGAGGGCCCAAACGGGACCAGCGGGCGATTGCAGCTCATTGTAATCGGCCTCCGTTATAGCAAATGCCCACGCGGTATTCGCGAACCTCGTGCGCGTGGTCCCTTTCCTAGTCACCAATGCCACGGGCGAGATACCAGTCCCGCTGCGCAGTTGAGGCTCGGAACCTCCGTAAGATTCCCTCAAATCCGCCCTCGTATCGGTGGCGTGCCCAAAAACTGGAAACGGTTTCGCCAATCGTCGGGACGTCCAGCGGCGTTTGGTGGTTTCCGGCGGCTCCGAGGGTTTGCGTCTTCTCGGGTGCTGATGCCACTAAGGTGCCATCCACCATAATATATTCTCCCTCGCTGCCGTAACTTATGCCGATGGCGTGCCACTGATTAAAGCTAAAGGCCGTTGCCTTAGCTTCCACTGACTGGGCGGGAGGCCTGTTGTACATGCTCGTCGCGACCCAAAGGGACACATCACCGTTCTTGTAGACAAAGAGCTTCGTGGTACCAGGCCACGTCACATCTCCGCCTTGGACGTCGGTTGCGAAGATCATCGCCTGAGGCTGGTTCGCCGACAACTGGAAATCCCCATACCAGTAGCCGCTAGTCACGTTGATCCACCATTCGAGTGTCCCTTGAGGGGGAATGCCATTCCGGTACTCAATCCGACTGGCAGCCTCCCTAACAAACAAAGCTCCTTCCCCGCCAGGTGCCGTCACGTATGTGATCCCATAGGTTTCACCAACACAGGAACCATTAAATTCATCCATGATGACAGTGTTGGGTGGGACCTTCGTAGTAGAGGTCGGAACTGTCACCTGAGTGGGGGCCAGGACTGTCAAAGTGGTCGCCGCACTCGCAAGTTGGCCTGTCAGGTTGTCGCGGATGCTGACCCTGACGTCATACGTACCGGGTCGTGCACTATCAGGGAGTTGGAAATGCCACGACTCCCAACACGATGGCTCACTGGTTACTGTCGCATACCTTGCTTTTCTGTCGTAGATCGGGGCCGAACGGCCGCGCTCCCACACCTGGAATTCAAAGTCAACGTTGGCGCGTCCAGCGCGGTTAATGTTAAGTGCCTCTGTATAAACCCAGACCCTATCGCCTGGGCGAAAGTCACTTTTCGGCTTAAATTGCCGCCAGCCTGTGACGGCCGAAGCGGTCGCCAGAGTTCCCGCGCTCGACGGAACAGGTATGGTGGACTGATTGGTTGCAACCGAACCCACTATTATGAGCGCAACAGTTGCGGTCAGCCCCGCTGCCCAGGCTAGGGCGCTGGAAGCGCTCTTCCTACTGAGGAATCTCGTCAACGCCACACCAACGAGAATGGCGTCTGCCCAGAGCACGGCCACTGTGCACGAGCCCGCCCAGTTGGGAATGCGCGCCCGAACAGTTGCCAAGAGGGTGGCGATTAGGGGTCCTGCAGTTTCCAAGAGCGCAAACCCCGCTAAGAATCCGAGAGCGATGGCCCACCCCCTACTCATTCTCGGCGGGGAAGGGGGAGCTGGGGTAGGGGTTGGTGGTTGCGCTGGCGGCTTGGGGGGTGCGTGCACTGCCGCACTGCCAGCCGGCTGCGAGGGTGCTGTGTAAGTATGCGGGCCACCGCTTGGCTTGCTCGCTGGGGGCGGCTGCGTCGGTGCCTGCGGGGGAGCGTACTGGGCGCCCCCTCCAGACGCTCTGGGGGGAAAGCGTTGCGGTTCGCGAAACTTTCTCAGTTCCTGATCGTACTGCCTCCGCTTATCAGGGTCGATGAGGTTTTGATGGGCCTCATTGATCTCTTTGAACTTCTCCTCGGCGTCACGCAGCACGGCCGGCGGCAGCCGCTCCCGAACATCCTCTGGTATCTTGTCTGGATGGTACTGATGTGCAAGACGACGGTAGGCGTCCTTAATCTCCTCTTGGGTCGCCGACTCCGCAACCCCAAGGACATCGTAATACGTTACTAGCGCATTTTGCTCGTCTCCCATCGCTGAACCTGTATTTTACCCGCCAGAACTCCCTTGGTACTCCGTGCTTCCTCACCTATGAAGCTGGCCGAGTGTTTCGTCGCATGTCCTTCGGTTGTCCCGATCCATTAGGGCAATATGCACCTCGAGCATGTCGCCGAACTCCTGCGCGACATAATTACGCAGCCTGCATGGTCGGACGTAATCCGGTTTGTATGGAATTCCCTGGTGAGCTGAGGAGAGGCACCCTTTCCCCCATCTATTTCATGTGGCGTCGATTCTTCGTCGCACGCAGGTGTGTCATAATCGCCCATGTAGCCGGCCCCTTTGCGCATCTGAAATCCTCATTTCTTTGTGCCGGGTAACAGTTTCGCAGTGGCGGCAATTCCTTCCTGGAGCTGACCGCTGTCCACAATTGTAGCTAGGTCTTCCCGTGTCGCCAACTTGGCGAGGAATTCCTGGTCAGCCTCCTCAGTACCGACTGTTATGATCTCAATCCCTTGGGCCTTGGCGCGTTCAGCGGCGTCCAAGGCACTGTCCTCATCATCGGGCATCCCATCAGTGAATAGGACAAGGCAGCGAATGCCACCCGTACTGCCCACCATTTGAGTCCCCAGCCTAATTGCTCCCATCATGTTGGTCGAGCCGCCTATATTGACGCTTGCAAGGATCCTCTTAATGGATCCCAAGTCTTGAGTAGGGCCGCAAACCTCGCTAGCGTCACTCTCGAACTTAATCAAACCTAGCCAATAGCCCTTTGCGAAAGCATTTTCAGCAAATTCACTTACTCCGCGCTTTGCCTGTCCAATCTTCTCCCCGGCCATGCTCCCCGAGCAGTCGAGGAGCAGATAAACCAAAGGGGGAACAATGAGGCCTGGTCTTGCCTCTTCGACTTTTCCATCGGGGGATTTAAGCGCTAACTTCCCTCCCGGCCCCAATGTCAGAATTTTCCTGGGCATATGCAACCTCAAACCAGAAATGAGAGAGGAAGAGGCACAAACAAGATTTCCTGGCTAATCATGACTCTTGGCCAGAAATGCCTTCGCGAAGTTAGCAGCGGGATTCACAAGGAGCCTCCTGACCGCTGCTCTTACGGCCCCGGATCGCCGAATAAAGCGCGCGAGGATAGGCCCCACAACATTATATGCGCGAACAATCGCTCTTCCTGATACTCTCTCGACCAGGAACCTAGCCCTGAACTGTCGCAGGAACATTACCTCGTCGGCGTCTTCCGATCCATAAACCGCTGTTGCGATGAAGCACCCAGATCCAGGATTAGACGCTGTCTTGGATTCTATCTGATCCAGTTTTTCCTCTGCTTCCCGACGAATGGCTTGCTCATTTCTCCTTTCGTCACCCCGGAGAACCGGGTCGCTGCTCAAAATGTTTCTGTAACAGACTGCCGCGCTTTCCTTTTGGCCCTTCTCGAGGTAGAGGTCCCCCAAGGTCAACGTCGTCCATAGCAGCGGCGTAGTAGGCAGAAAACTCAAGAGGCCGATTTTCTGCTGGAGGTACGTGATCGCACCGTCGATCCCTTTGCTCTTTTTTAGGACGACGCCGGTTATATTGTAGAACTCATCTACCGGCCTCAGCCGAGCACGGTTTAGTGGGTCTGCGAAGTACTGGTATTGGCCTTGGCGGTCTATGAGGAAGGCTTTTTCAGCCTGATTCAACGCCTCCAAGAAGGGAGGTGAAGCTACGAGCTTCTCAGCGCTCAACTGATCTTTGGCCGCGATAGCCAAATCGACGTATCCCTGAGCCAAATCATAGCGAGCAAACAACTCATCGTCTTCAGCCAAGCCTTGTTCAAGTGCCTTTTTGTAATCTTCCATTCCGGCAATCGATGTGCCTGCTGCAAGGTTCTTGAGAATCGCCTCCGTAAAGTATCCTTGGCCAGGGTTCTCTAAGTAGAAATCACAGTGCCAGGTTGCGTCGACCTTTTCTTTGAAATGAGGACCTTGAGGATTTTCGCAGATGTTCCTGCTTTGCCTATGCCTGCAATTGCTGCACTTGGCCTCAAGAGCCATGTAACCCTCCATTCCCGCCTTGACGCCCCTAATGAAAAATCCAGCGCCAACGGTTGGGTACAGAATCGAATGCCCCAGGGGTACCTTACTATTCCCTTCAGTGTTAGACGCTCGCTGGGGGCTGATTATGACCTCTAGGTTAGCAGAAGTCGCTGGAAGTCTCAGGAGGTCCTGGCAGAGCGCGCCCCCCAAGCCCGCCGCAGGATGTTCCTTCTCAAATACGGAAAAGGTCCCCAACAGCATTGGCTACGCTTCGCCCGAAGTCGCCCTAGCAGGGGTGCTCTTCGCCCTGCAACACATAGTTATTGCGAACGTCGCAGATAACTCCCACTAGCGCGAGGTGAGGATTGCTCCGCTTCCATTACATCTCGGACACCTTTTCCCGTCCTTCGTCCCCCTGCCTTGGCAGTCAGGGCAAGGCTTCTCGCGCTCAGGGCCTCTTTCGGGCCCTCTTTCAAACGGATTCGCCAGAATTACCTCCACCTCTTGCTCTCGCTTCCTCTTAGCACTGACCTTTCAATAGTCTGACACTTCTCACTTGCGCTTGACGATTACATAGATGATCGCCCCCGGCCAAAAAAGGAGGAGGAGCAGAAAAAATATTCCCCAGCTTCCGCGGAATCTCTTCTTGTAGTTCTTCATCGCGTTCGCCTCCCGAAGTGCGGGAACGCTCAACTCCCCGCTAGGGTCCAACTGGAGGCACCTCTCAAATTCCTTTAGTGCTTCTGCAGGCTTATACTCGCCTTCGTATATCAGACCAAGCATGTAGTGGGGGTCCGGAAAATCAACAAGCTCAATCGTATTCGTGAACAATTGCTTGGCTTTTTGTGAGCTACCCCAGATCAGCTCTAGTTGACCATTCGCATACCTTATCATTGCTCGAAGCTGCTTGATTCCCAAGGCTCCGTCGCCAGTCTCAATCGTTGCATCTCGATTGAGGGCAACGGCCCGATCGAGTTCGTCATTCGCGAGCTGGAGATCTGCGAGCAGTGTGGACTTTTGCTGTTCAAGTTCCCTCTTACCTTTGAATCCGGTGACCATCATCTGCAAAAAGGGCTGGTCTGTATCAAGTCGTTCATTATGCACGACAGCACTGCCTCGAAATTCCTCAGTGGCCTTATCAACATCGCTAATCAGTCCGTGAGCCCTCTTGAGATGAACCTCCGCTGTCATCTGGTTCATAGTGTCCTCCTCCGCAAGGAAGCTCGATGTCCATTCTTATAGCTTCCTGCTACTCAGTCTCGGAAAATATCAGCGATGGCATCTGTCACGCTGCGCCCGAAGTCGCCGATGGCATCACCCGCCAGCTCGGGCCTTCCGTGCACAACGCACCAAAGGGTATGCCCACAAAATGAAAGAAAATATCCCGTGAGCTTGAACGCAAGCAATAAGAGTCTGAAGAAGAGCTTGAAGGGATCCATAGATGTCGAACGGGCCTTCGCCAACCTACCTCAGCGGCTTCCTGCAAATCGGGCACGCCTTCTTTTCGTCGATGAAGATCACACCGCTGTATACACACTCTTTGCAGATAAAATGACCCCGCTCGCAAGTCTTGCCGCCGGACGTATCCCTTTTCTTGCCACACGCGTCACAGATTCGTTCTGCCATATGCACCCTCCACATTGCGCGGTACTTCATTCAACTTTAGACAGCAGCCCTGCCGTGCCGACATCAGCTAGACACCCCGTTTGCCTTTTGGCCGGAGGATTTCGAAAGGGAATGGCAATGACTGCGCTCTCGCTGCTGCGGTTCCAGGTTCTCGACGCACCCCACCTAGCTGACCCATTCGAGCCCACTGAGTGCGCCATAGCATTTGTCCTCTTCAAGAGACTTGACACGGTCCAAGGGTGTGGTCACCTTATACAACCCTCTACTTACAATGTCAACATGCGCCAACGATCTGTGTGAGCCAGCAAGCATGCGATATTGAGTGACGATCCAGCCGCATCTTCACCTCACAGTTTCTAGACGTCTCATCTGGGTGGCCGGAGCAATCTCCGGTGCGGCCGTTAGGATAACCGCGTTCATTCGTCTCTATCAGCGGCTGCCTTATATCTCCGGTCACTCCCCTTTCTACCGCCCCCTCTTCTCGCGGGCACCCATGGCGCAAACGAGCTTTTCGGGGAACGTCTAGGATTTCCCTCCTGTCTTCTCGAGATAATCCCGAATCTTGCGGTAGGCTGCAAACATCTCGGGCAGACGCTTATAAGCTGCCGAGCACTTCAGCCAAAGGTCATGATCGACGGCGGGTGAGCCGGAGACCGTCGTGTTGGGGCGGACGTCGTTCGGCACGCCGGTCTGGGGTGTGGCGATCACGTGGTCACCGATCGTCAAGTGGCCTGCCACTCCGACTTGGCCGGTCAAGATCACATGCCGTCCGACCTTGGCGCTTCCAGCAATTCCGACCTGGCTACAGAGCAGCGTGTTTTCACCGATGTCGCAGCCGTGCGCCACTTGCACCAGGTTATCAACCTTGACGCCGCGGCGCAGGCGGGTTTCGCCCACCGCCGCGCGATCGATGCAAGTGTTGGCTTGGACTTCCACCCCATCTTCGATGACCACCGTTCCGGCCTGAACGATTTTGTAATACGACCCATCTGCCTGGGGCGCGAACCCGAAGCCGTCGCCGCCAATCACCACGCCGTTCTGCAGGATCACGTCGTCGGCGATGCGCACGTTCTCGCGGACGGCCGCGTGCGAGTGCGCCAGAAAGCGGTCGCCAATCTTGGCTCCACGGTAAATCACGACGAAGCTTTTGAGCACACAGTCGTCGCCCAGTTCGGCGCCCTCTTCGATGACCACGTAGGGGCCGATCGAGGGATTGCGGCCCAGCTTGACGTCCGGAGCGATGACGGCAGTGGGATGAATTCCCGCTGGCGGCTTTGGGGGAGGATAGAAAACTTCCAGGGCCCGGGCAAAGGTCAGGTAAGGATCAGGCGACCGCAAGACGGGCCTTCCCAAGGTATCGACTTCAGTGCCCGCGATGATGGCCGCGGCGCGAGTGGTCTGTAGCTTGGGAAGATATTTGGGGTTGGCAAGAAAGGTGATTTCGCTTGGGTTGGCCTCATCCATTCCTGCCACTCCCGTGATTTCGAGATCGGCCGGTCCCTCGAATTGACACTCGAGTCGCTGTGCGAGTTCACCGAGTTTCATTGTTTTCTCCCTCCGCGGCGTGGCCCGAGACGTCGAAGGTTCGCGTGCCGGGTCCGGGGTCCGCACTTGCCGTCGCGTTCACCGGCAAGAGTATCAACAGCCAACTTCCGTGGCAACGGTTAGAAATCTCGAGGTTGAGAAACTCGGCTCATTCACGCCATTTGTTCACGTTCACCATGGCGGGGACTGGGAACATCGTGGAGTTGTATCGGAGGGGGCGGCTTTTGACGGGAGCGAGTCACTCGAAGAATACGGGGAAGTTCTTCGAGATGTAAGAATGCCCGGCGGGCTTCGCTTCGTTCTTCAATGGAAAGTCGGAGCGGTAGTGCGCGCCACGGCTCTCCTCACGGGCCAGGGCGGAGCGGGCAATCAGGCGCGCCACTGCGAGGATATTCCAGGCTTCGGAAGGTCGGCGAGAAGGGGGATGAGGTTCCGGCAGTTGGATCTCCTCCAGCCGCTTGACGGCTTCGCAAAGGTGCTTGCCGTTGCGGATGATTCCGACCTTGTCCCAAAGGATGGCGCGCGCTTCCTCGACAGCCTTCTCGAAATCCGTTGGCAACGGGGGTTCGGGAGGGGCGGATGTTGCGCTGGTATGCGGGGCAGCCAAGCGTGTATTCCCTTGCGGGGAAGGGAACCCTTTCGGCGTGTGCTTGTCCAGCATGGCCGCGGCGGCTCGGGCACCGAACACCAAGCCTTCCAGGAGCGAATTGCTGGCCAGACGGTTGGCGCCGTGGACGCCGGTAGCCGCGACTTCTCCGGCGGCAAAGAGGCGGGTGAGAGAGGTTGCGCCCCGCAGGTCCGTTGCCACTCCGCCCATGGCGTAGTGGGCTGCCGGACGAATGGGAACAAGGTCAGTCGTGATGTCGATATTGTAATTTAGGCACGTCGTGTAAATGCGGGGGAAACGTTTCTGGACATGTTCGGCGTCGAGGCCCGTGAGGTCGAGGTAGACAAACTCGCTGCGCGTCTTCTGTATCTCGAGGGTGATGGCGCGAGAGACGACGTCGCGCGGAGCAAGTTCGGCGGCTTCGTGGTAGCGCGGCATGAAGCGCTCCAACAGGATGTTGCGCAGGTAACCGCCCTCGCCACGCAATGCTTCCGAAAGCAGAAAGCGTGGCGCGGCTTTGACAAACAAGGCCGTGGGATGGAACTGCACAAACTCCATGTCGCTCAAAAGGGCTCCGGCACGATAGGCCATGGCCACGCCATCGCCACAGGCGACGGAGGGATTGGTGGTTTCCTTATAGACGTGGCCCAACCCGCCTGTGGCCAGCAACACGGCACTGGCACGGGTGCATTTCGGCGTGGAACCTTTCTCGTCCAGGTATGTGACCCCGGAGACACTGTGGTCTTCCACCAGCAGTTCCAAGGCGAAGGCGTGAGGAAGCAATTGTATCGAAGGCAGCGATTTGGCCTTAGCCATTAGGGCACGCAGGATTTCGCTGCCGGTGGAATCTCCATGGGCATGGAGGACGCGGGAGCGGCTGTGTGCGCCCTCGCGCGTGAAAGCCAGCTTCGTCCCGTTGCGGTCGAAGCGCATGCCCCATTCGATAAGCTGGTGGATTTGTTGGGGGCCTTCTTCCACGAGTATGCGTACGGCCTCCTCGCGGCATAGCCCATCGCCGGCGCGCAGCGTGTCGTGCAAGTGGAGCGTAACCTCGTCGTCCTCGCTCAGTGCCGCAGCAATGCCGCCTTGTGCGTACTCGGTACTGGACTCATACAGGTCGTCTTTCGTGAGGACGAGCACCCGGCCCCCACCAGCCAGCTCGATGGCG
>Ga0187885_10003541_pt1 | contig 13591 bp, 9 predicted proteins | sample June2016WEW_20_1_3_FD_132970 | JGI IMG/M metagenome (GOLD analysis project Ga0187885, IMG submission 132970) | Peatland microbial communities from SPRUCE experiment site at the Marcell Experimental Forest, Minnesota, USA - June2016WEW_20_100 | ecosystem: Environmental > Terrestrial > Soil >... | reverse complement strand
TTCAGGGAGCCAAGGGCCATCCGATGTGGAACCGGAGCCGGCGCGTCACCCTGGCGACAAAAATCACGGTGGAGCATATTTGCGCGTCAGCCGCCATCCCGATGGTGTTTCAACCGGTACGGCTCGAGACCGCGCACGGCACGGCCTTCTTTGGTGACGGCTGTTTGCGCTTGCAGCAGCCGCTCAGTCCGATCATTCGTCTGGGAGCGGAAAAGATTTTCGCCATAGGTGTGCGCTGCGAAAATCTCGAACATCAGGAAGAAACGACCGACCAGAAGGACCCTTCGGTGGCGCAAGTGATGGGAGTTCTTTTCAACGTCATGTTCCTGGATCATCTGGCCACCGACGTCGAGCACCTGGAGCGGTTGAACCAGTTGATGAGCAGCGGTCACATCAGCCAGCTTGGCATTGACGGGTGCGAGCAGATGCGGCCCTTGACCGTCCTGCAGGTTGCTCCTTCGGTGAACTTGACCGAAGTGGCGGCGCAGCACCAGAAAGATATGCCGTACCTCATCCAGTATTTTGTGAATAGCCTGGGTCGGGATGCGGCTTCGTGTTCGGACTTGATGAGCTATCTGCTGTTCACGCCCAAGTACACGCGTGAGCTAATCAACCTTGGTTACCACGACGCCGACAAGCGCATCGACGAGATCGAGAATTATGTCTTGTCCTCGGATAACGGAAACGGCGTCGTGACCGCGCCACGAAACGGCAAATCGCGTGAGGCGGAATCGGCGCCGCGACGGACTACAAGCCCAGCACGCTCGCGCGGGTGATCGGACGATATGAGTCGGAGGGAACAAGTTGCTGAAAAGGCCGAATGCGTCGCGCTTTTGAAGGGGCGCACCTTTCGGTGCGCCGTCATAAGCCTTTTATTATTGTCATCCCGAGCGGCCTTCAGGCCGCGAGGAATCTTGCTTTTTCCGACTTTTCAGCAGCCTCTCAAAAGGCGTGCAGGAAGCCTGGCTGATTCTTGTCCGGCTTAGCCGATGCGGTAACTATGCCGAATTTACCTCAGCGGCTGAAGCCGGTCGTCTACAGCCTGCATCCTTGATTGCACGCCTTGAAGGCGTGCTCCACCCACTCTCGATCCGGTAATGTCGGAACGGCTATAGCCAGGTGTTCCATGATGCAGACCGCCAATGTCGTGCAGTTGAAGCCTCGAACGCTGCAGGCATTCGAGGACTACATTCACGAGGCGGAAGCGGGAATGGAACCGTCGCTGCATGGTAGCGGCGCCTTCCTGTGGTCCGATGGCAACTCCGAACGAGCGCAGCACGTTCGGCACGGGCAGATTGTCGCCCAGCTCTGGGCAGGTGATGCGCCGGTCAAGGTTCCAAATGGCCTGATTCACGACTGGATCGCCGGGGCGTACGTTCCGGCCGCAACGGTCGAGCAGGCTTTGGCACTGGTGCAGAATTACGATAACCACAAGAACATCTACACGCCCGAAGTGATCGACTCAAAGCTGGTGAGCCGCGACGGCAACGATTTCAAGATTTCCCTTCGCCTGCTGAAGAAGAAGATCATCACCGTGGTCCTCGACACCGACCACGACGTTCATTATTCCGCGATCGATACGAATCGCTGGTCTTGTCGCTCCTACACCACGCGCATTGCCGAAGTGGAAGACGCGGGCACACCCAAAGAGAGAGTGCTCGAACCTGATACAGGCTACGGCTTCCTATGGCGCCTTTACTCCTACTGGAAGTTTGGCCAGAAGATCGGCGGGACCGCGTCTGCCAGCGAACGCCATACTTCCGCTCATCAGAGCGAAGGAGTCTACATCGAGTGCCGCGCCATCTCGCTTACGCGCGACATACCGCTGGGGCTGGGATGGATCATCGAGCCGATCATCCGCAAGCTACCTCAGGAGTCGCTCACCCACACGCTGGAATGCACGCGGAAGGCATTGGTGACGAGCTAAGGAAGCCGCAGCAGCTTAACAGTGGGTGTATAGAGTGGGCGGAGCACGCCTTCAAGCGTGCAGGAAGAGACGCAGACGCTTTGTGTCAGGGCCCGGCTTTAGCCGGGCCACAACTGTGTTCATCAATTGCTTTTCTGTACGGTTCTTTCCCCACGACTTAGGTCGCACCCTGACACAAAGCGAAACTTTCGCAGGACTACCGGTCTCGATATCTCATGCTCCCACCACGAGCACCTTCTCTTCCCTGGTCGGCGCAGGCTCCGGTGCGACAGCCTCAATCTTCACAGCGGTAGCCTTCCGCGCGCGCTTCGGCTTGGTAGTCAACGGAATCTTCCCATTGGGTCGCACGCGGTTGGACTCGCCAGCAACCGGCAGCTTCCCATTCGCCTGCTTGCGTTTGTCCGTTTTGCGCTCTGCTGCTCTCGCTGGTTCCGGCTGCTGCTTCGGGTCCGCCTTTACGTTCTTGCTCGCCTTGTGCAGCTCCGCACAACTCGTAGCTAGAAACTTCTCCAGGTTCTCCGGATCCGGCACGGCGTTGACGTCACACGTGAAGCCGAAATACGCGACGCCGTTATAGCTCAGGATCGCGCAATTGACGCCCATCTCGCCGCCGATCGGCACATAGGGATACCAGGACAGCATCTTGTGGCCGACGAAATAAAGCGGCACCTGCGGCCCGGGAATATTGGTGATGATGGTGTTGCACAAGCTGAGCGGCAACTGGCTGGCAACTGGTCCTAAGGCGGCCCAGATAGCGCTGGGGATGGTGGAGAACAGTCCGCCGGCGAAGCCAACCAGCTCGGCAGCGCGAGACCGCTTCAGCATTTCCATCCGTTCGCGCACGAAGGCGAACAGCTTCAGCGGATCGCGAATGTCCAGCGGAATGGTCACGGGAAGAAAGGAAATCCGATTACCAAGCTCCTTGGCGTTGCTACTGCCTCGCACATTTACCGGAATCATGATCCGGGCCGAACGCCCCTTAACGCGCACGCCGCGCAGCTGCGCGTAACGCCGGATGGTGGCTGTCATGACCGTGAGGATGACATCGTTCACGGTCCCGCCACAGTGTTGACGGATGGCCTGGATCTCCGCCATCGGGACCTCGGTCCAGCCAAACTTCTGCGGTCCGTGGCAGACTACGTTGAAGGGAAGCCTTTCGGCTGGTAAAGCAAGCTCCGGCATCACCTTCATCAGGTCGTTAACCGGCCCATTGGGATTAGCCAGCATCGCTTGCGCGATGTTCAGCGCCTCCGATTGCAGCGTGAGCGCACCTTTTACCGCGGAGAAGTACGACTTCATCAAGCCGTCAAGCAGTTGGGCGCCGGGATCGCGTGCCGGCGGAGCAGGCAATACCGGCTGCTTACGAGCCAAGGGCGGCGTCAACGGGCTTGGATCCATCAGAACATTTACGATAGCCAAGCCGGCTATCCCATCGGCAAGGCAATGATGAATGCGGACGATCAGTCCGGTGCGATTGCCCTCCAGGCCGCGCACCAGAGTCAGGTCCCACAACGGCCTCTGCCGGTCGAGGTGGGTGCTCACAATCTTCGAAGCCAGGGCTTTCAGGTCGCGCTCGGTTCCGTGTCGCAAAGTCACTTGTCGGATGTGATTGCGAATGTCGAAGTTGGGATCGAATTGCCAGCTGGGCAAGCCAATATTGAATGCCGGAAAAACCACGTGCTGCCGATAACGCGGAACCAGGACAAGTTTGGACTCGACAAAGTCGCGGCACGTCTTTAGCGGCATCGCGCCCTCGAATATGCTGACGCTGGCAATGCTGAGTGGCTGGCCGGGACGCTCGAGGTAGAGGAACAACGCGTCTGCCCAGGAGAAAGAATTGTTTGGCTGAGGCTCCGGCATAATGACTCCCTGCTGAGATGGGCGAAGACGGCACTTCGCATTTCCATGATGCCGTGACGGTAACCATGCCCGCAGTGACAAATGACCAATTTGGGAGTGATTCCTGATACGGGAATCACCACCAAGCTAGTCTCGCATCACCGTATGAATGATCTTGATTGTGAGATGTTGAAGAGGACGCGTCCCAGGACCCTTATGCCCAACCACTCTCGCGAGTACGATTTCGACTTCATCATTGTCGGCTCCGGATTCGGTGGCAGCGTCACGGCCCACCGCCTTACCGAAAAGGGCTACCTGGTAGCAGTGATGGAAATGGGCTGTCGCTGGACACCAGAAAACCTTCCCCGCACCAGTTGGTCACTGAATCGCTGGTTCTGGCGGCCAAATCTGGCCCTGCGCGGCTTCTTCAGCATGAGGTTTTTCCGGCATGTCACCATCTTGCACGGCTGTGCTGTTGGCGGCGGATCCATCACCTACGCCTGCACCTTGCTGCGTCCGCCCGACAAGGTTTGGGACAGCGGATCGTGGAAATATCTAGCTGATTGGAAGTCTGAAATGCCGCAGCATTACGACACTGCGTCGCGCATGCTGGGCGTCATCGAGAACAGAATTCTTGGCCCGGCCGATCGCCTCCTGCAGCGCGTTGCCGATGCGGTTGGAGTCGGCGGTACCTACTATCGCACGCACGTTGCGATTCTTCAGCCGCCCGAAGGCGAGCCGGGCGGCACGACTGTCTCCGATCCGTTTTTCGGCGGCGAGGGTCCGGAGCGCACCACCTGCATCGGTTGCGGCGGGTGCATGATGGGTTGCCGTCATGGCGCCAAGAATACTCTCGACATGAACTATCTCTATCTGGCGGAGAAGCGCGGTGCAAAAGTTTTCGCGGAAACAAAAGTCGTCGACATTCGCCCACTTGACGGCATCGCCGACGGCAGTAACGGCTACGAAGTTCGTACCGTAAGGTCGACTGCGCGCTTCAAGCGCAATCCTCGCCGCTTCACCTGTCGCGGAATTGTTTTCTCCGCGTCATCGTTGGGCACCATGGAACTGCTCTTCCACCTCAAGGACAAAGGCTCGTTGCCGGCGATTAGTAACCAGGTTGGAAAATACGTGCGCACCAATTCCGAATCGCTGATCGGAGTGCGTGTGCCGCACTCGCAACAAGACCTGTCGAAGGGTGTCGCGATCGGATCGGGTGTTTACATCGACGAACACACCCACATCGAAGCCGTGCGCTATCCCGAAGGCTCCGACACGATGGGCGCGCTCGCAACCATCTTGACCGGCGGTCACCCTGGGCCGGGACGCATCGCGCTATGGCTCCGGAATCTCACGGTCGCACTGCTGCTGCATCCGGTCAGGACGGTGCGGCTGCTCCTGCCGTTTCACTGGGCGCGGGAATGCGTGATCCTGCTCTGCATGCAGGCACAGGAGGGCCACATCGATATGCATTGGGGTCGCCACGTGTTTTGGCCGTTTCGCAAATTCCTGGTGAGCCGGGGCAAGAAGGTGCCCACGTTTATTCCGGCGGCCAATGAATTCGCAGAGAAGTTCGCGCAACTGGCGGGCGGTACCGCTATGAGTATGCTGCCGGAAATTCTCTTCAATGTTCCCGGCACGGCACACTGCCTGGGAGGAGCGGTCATCGCGGACTCGCCTGGAAGCGGCGTCGTCGACTACCACAACCGTGTCTTCGGCTACAGGAACATGTATGTTTGCGACGGCTCGGTCGTCGCCGCCAACTTGGGCGTAAATCCCAGCCTCACCATCACCGCTCTCACCGAGCGCGCCATGAGTTTTATCCCGCCTGCATCACAGACGACTTGGGATGACGCTGCTGAAGTTGCAAGGCAGGGCCGATGACGTACCACGCTCGTCGGTGGGGCGCATTTCACAAGGATTGTGGGCCCAAGTGACTGCCGTGAGTTGGTTTGGAAATCTCACTCCGGAGCTGTCTGGTTTGCTCTCCGGTCATTGCCCCTCTAAGCGACCCAGCCGCCGCTCATGGCTTTCGACGGTTGTTGCCAGTTGCCCAACCGTTCCGGCGAGAGTCGCCACCGTAGAAACAAGCCGGTCAACCCGTTCCGTCATGGCGTCAAAGCGCTGCGTCGAGGAGTCAACCCGGCCAGACATGGCGTCAAACCGCTGCGTCATGGCGTCAAACCGCTCTTCGTGCCGCATCGCCATAGCGGCAAGCTGCGCCAGCTGTTCATCAATTTTCTTGACTGCTGCTTTGTGCTGTTCGGACTCCGCCAGGATGCTGTCATGCAACCGTCCCAGCGCCGCCCAAACTTCTTCGAAACTCTCGAATGCCATGCCTGCCCTTTCGCCAGCTTCCCGTATTGTGCACCAGCTTTAACATAATTGGAAATTGTCTCCGCCTGTTCGCTGCCGACGTGACGCCGCCCGTCCCGCCGTATTAATCTTCTTTGCACAGATGGAGGGGTGATGAACAAATCCTACGATGCGATCATTATCGGGACCGGACAGTCCGGCCCATTTCTCGCGATACGCCTGGCCAAGGCGGGCCGCAAGGTCGCTATCATCGAGCGTGGCTTGTTCGGCGGGACCTGTGTCAATACCGGCTGCATTCCCACGAAAACCCTTGTGGCGAGCGCCCGCGTGGCGTACATGGCACGCCGCGCCGCCGAGTTCGGCGTTAGCGCTGGCGACGTCACCGTCGACATGAAGAAGGTGAAGGCACGCAAGGATGCGATCCAGCGCCCGTCTCAAGAAGGCGCCGAAAGCCGCCTCCGCGAGCAGCCCAACATCGACATCTACAAGGGGCAAGCGAGCTTTGAGGCGCCGCACCTGGTCGCCGTCGGCGACGACCGTCTCACCTCTGACCAGATCTTCATCAACGTCGGCAGCCGCGCCAGCGTTCCTCCCATCCGCGGCCTCGATCAGGTCCCATACCTCAACAACTCGTCGATGATGGCCGTCGACTTCCTGCCCGAGCACCTCATCGTGATCGGCGGCAGCTACATCGGTCTGGAGTTCGGCCAGATGTACCGCCGCTTCGGCAGCAAGGTCACGATTCTGCAACGCGAGTCGCGCCTCATCCCTCGCGAAGACCCCGATATTTCCGATGCGATCAAGGACATCGTGGAGCGCGAAGGCATAACGGTTCGCCTCAACGCGACATGCATCACTCTGGAGAAGCGTGGCAATCAAATAGTCGCTGGAGTCGACTGCACGGCGAATCCGTCGCCCGTCACCGGATCCCATATGCTGATTGCAACTGGGCGTCGTCCCAACACCGACGATCTTGGCCTTGACAAAGGTGGAGTGAGGCAGGACGAACGCGGCTATATCACCGTTGACGATCAACTGCGGACCAACGTGCCGGGAATGTGGGCGCTGGGCGACTGCAACGGCCACGGAGGATTTACTCACACTTCCTACAACGACTTCGAGATTGTCGCCGCCAATCTGCTGGACCACGACCCCCGGCGCCTCAGCGATCGCATTCTCGCCTACGCCCTGTACATCGATCCGCCGCTGGGCCGCGTCGGTATGACCGAGGCTGATGTGCGCAAGTCAGGCAGGAAGGCGCTTATGGGAAAGTACATGATGTCGAGCGTGGGCCGTGCGATCGAGAAGAGCGAGACCCAGGGATTCATGAAGGTGATGGTCGATGCCGAAACCAAGCAGATCCTGGGCGCAGCCATCCTCGGCGTGGGAGGCGACGAGGCCATTCATTCGCTCCTCGATATCATGTACGCCAAGGCCCCCTACACTGTGGTATCCCGAGCCATGCACATCCATCCCACAGTGTCAGAGTTGATTCCGACCATGCTCCAGGATCTGAAACCGATGTCGTGATGCAGACGGCAAGAAGATTCACCACGGAGGTACAGAGACCACGGGGTTATTTTTGAATAATGTTCTCCGTGATCTCCGTGTCTCCGTGGTGAACAAATCCGCTCCTCAATTCTCCAGTATCATTTGGGAATGGACATTGCCATCCAGTGTCGCGATCTGCGCAAGACCTACGACGGCAAGGTGGAAGCCGTTCGCGGCCTCGATCTGACCATCGGGACGGGTGAATGTTTTGGTCTGTTAGGGCCGAACGGGGCGGGCAAGACCACGACCATCGAAATTCTCGAGGGTCTCCTGGAGCCGACATCCGGCGACGTTGAAGTCCTCGGCAGGACGTGGCAGTCGCACGCGCGCGAACTGCGCGAATGGCTGGGCATCTCGCTGCAGGAGACGCGGCTCTCCGAGAAGCTTACCGTGCGCGAGACCTTGCGATTGTTCTCCAGCTTCTACCTTCATCCCAGTTCGGTCGATGCTGTGCTTGAGGAACTCTCGCTGCAGGAAAAGGCCGACGCGTTAGTCGGCAAATTGTCGGGTGGCCAGAAGCAGCGTCTGGCGGTGGCAACCGCGCTGGTGGCCGATCCGAAGATTCTCTTTTTGGACGAGCCGACGACCGGACTTGATCCGCAAAGCCGCCGGCAGTTGTGGGACATCATCCGCCAATTCCAGAAGCGCAACGGCACGGTGTTGCTGACTACCCACTACATGGACGAAGCGGAGCGGCTGTGCGATCGTATCGCGATTATCGATCACGGCCAGATTATCGCGGCCGGAACGCCCGCCGAGTTGATCGAGCGCCTCACCGGTCATCATGTAGTCGAGTTCGCGGTCTCCGGCCTTAGCGCCGACAATGGAACCGCGTGGGCCAAGCTACCGGGAGTGCAATCGGTTCGCACGGATGACGGATTGTTCTCGCTGCAGGTCAACGAGCCACATGAAACCATTCCGGCGCTGCTGGCTGAAGTTCAAAAACAACGGGCGCAGCTGATTCACCTCACCACGCGGCAGGCCAGCCTGGAAGACGTTTTCGTGCAACTGACTGGCCGGCATCTGAGGGAGGATTGATGGCAACCATCGAGCAGCCACCAGCCATATCGGGTCCGAAGCAGACCGTTCGGACGAACGGGCGGTGGTCCGGCTACCTGAACCTGCTGCAGATGCGCATGCTGGAGTTGTGGCGCGAGCCGGAGGTCATCTTCTGGGTCTTCGTCTTTCCGCTCCTGCTGGCGCTGGGACTGGGTATCGCCTTCCGCGGCAAACCGCCGGACCTAACGCCCATTGCGGTGGTTGAGGGACCGAAAGCGCAGCGGGTCGTCAACCTGCTGCAACGCTCGCCCGAACACGCCGGCATTCAGCCCGATGTAGTGAGCGCGTCCACCGCACTCGACGGCTTCCGGCTTGGCAAGTACGCGCTGGTCATATCGATGGACGACTCTGGAGTTCACTTCCGTTACGATCCTGCGCGTCCCGAAAGTGTGCTGGCGCGTACCCAGGTAGATGACGCTTTGCAGGCCGCCGCGGGACGCAGGAATCCCATCAACACGGTAACGCAAGCGTCGAGCGAGCCGGGTGCGCGCTATATCGACTTCCTGATTCCGGGCCTGCTGGGCATGAACCTGATGAACTCCGGCATGTGGGGCATCGGATTCGCGCTGGTGGAAATGCGGCAGCGGAAATTGCTTAGACGTTTTGTGGCTACGCCCATGCGCCGCTCCGATTTTCTGCTCGCGCTGGTCAGCAGCCGCCTGGTGCTGATGCTCATTGAAGTCGCACTGTTGCTCGCCTTTGGCATGCTCGTCTTCCATGTGCGAGTCGAAGGCGCTCTGCTGTCGATTCTGCTGGTTGGCGCGTTGGGAGCCGTGTCGTTCGGCGGAATCGGCCTGCTTACCGCCAGTCGCGCGCAGAAAATCGAAAGCGTCAGCGGATTGATCAATGTCGTCATGATGCCGATGTGGATCTTTTCGGGAGTGTTCTTCTCCTACGAGCGCTTTCCCAAGATTTTCCTGCCTGCCATCCGGGCATTGCCGCTGACTGCTCTCAACGACGCTCTGCGAGCCATCATTCTGCAAGGAGCCTCGCTTGAATCACAGCTGGGCAGGATCGCCGTACTCGCGGTGTGGGGAGGCGTGTCATTTGTTCTGGCGTTGCGCTGGTTCCGCTGGAGCTGACAATGGGTAGAGCAGGCCTTTAGAGACTGTGTCGCAACCCTGTGTCGTCGCTCGGCGGCTCAGGTTTTGTTCCACTTCGAGCGTGGGCTGATGCCCACGTCTAACATCATCTCGCGCGGGCCTAAAGGCCCGCTCTACCTCCTACTTGCTACAATCGCCCCGATGACTTTATCCCGCCTGGAGCGTGTGCAACAGCAACTGCGGCTCTATGAGCATCCGCTCGTCGAGTTCGATGCGCGAGTGAAGGACGAAGGCGTCGAGATCATTATTCGCCCGCGCTTCTCCGATCCGCCGGTCCACACCTACTATTTCGAATTGCATCCTCGCGACCTGGACGACGCGCAATTCGAGTGGACGCTGCAGCGCCAAATCTTCGATTGCCTGCACGACTACCTGGTCGAGATGTTCATCCGCACTCCTCAGCACCGCAAGGAACACCAGCAGATGGAGCGCGAGGGCAAGCTGTGATCTTGCAAGCAGACCAGCGGCAACTCGAGCCCGCCCTGCGCCAGCGCATTGCCGGCGAGATCGCTCGCAACGGTCCCATTCCTTTTTCACGTTACATGGAACTCTGCCTGTACGAACCTGAGCTTGGCTATTACTCACGAGCTCGCGAGCAGTTTGGCAAGGCCGGAGACTTCTATACTTCGAGCGACGTCCACGCGGTGTTTGGCCGATTGTTGGCGCGGCAATTCGAAGAGATGTGGCGCGTACTGGATTCGCCTGCGCACATTGATCTGATCGAACTCGGGCCGGGACGCGGGCTCTTCGCGCGCGATCTGCTCGACTGGTCTGCCAAGAAGTTCCCTGAGTTTTCGCGTGCGCTGCACTATGCGCTGGTCGAGCAGTCGGCGCATCTGAGAACCAAGTTGCAAGAGCGCCTGGCCGAGCACACCGCAGCCGGAGATTGCGAGATCTTCGACTCTTTGGAATCGTCGGCCTCGCGCGCCAGCGACAACATCATCGTTTTCGCTAACGAGTTCTTCGACGCTTTGCCGGTCGACGTTATCGACTATCGGGGCGCAGTCCGCGTCGGCTATGAGAATGGCCGCTTCACGGAAACGTTCGTCGCGCCCTCCGCTTCTGAAAGTGAGTTTCTGGACCGCTATGGCGTTCGTCCCGAGGAAGGCGAGCGCGTCGAAGTCTCGCTCGCGTCGCTCGGTTGGATGGAGCGCATCGCCAGCGTCTTCGAACGCCGTCGCGGATTTCTGGTGCTCATCGACTACGGCTACACTCGGGAGGAGCAACTGGCCGGCCGGCATCGCGACACCATCATGAGCTATCGCCAACACACCGCCAGCGCGTCGCCTTATGAGGCTCCCGGCGATCAGGACATCACCGCGCACGTCAACTTCACCGCCTTGCGCGCAATTGGCGTCGAGCGCGGACTCGAACCGCTGGCGCTCCTGACACAGTCGCAGTTCCTCATCGGCATCGGGGAGGAGACGCAATTCGAGGATGCCTTCCAGGATTGCAAGCAACCGCAGGAGCATACGAAGGTCGCGCTGCAGCTCAAGCACCTGATTGCGCCCACAGGGATGGGCGAGACTTTTCAGGTGCTATTGATGTCCCACGGTGTGGCACACGAAAAAGCCGCCCGTCTGGGCGGCCTCAAACTGGCGCACTGAAGGCGATTCCAAATCCTCGGTTCGTGTCAGGGCACGACTTCAGTCGTGCCGAATGGAAGCCTCAAGAACCGGGCTTTAGCCCCTGGAAACCGTGCGCAGGGGCTAAAGCCCCATTTTATTGAAAAGATTTGTTGGCACGACTCAAGTCGTGCCCTTACACAAAGCAGTATGCTTCAAGCTCAACCTACATCCCCGGCTTGTCTTGGCTCTGAGGCTGATACGGCGTCTGCAGATATTTACGCGCGGTATCGAGGGCGTTCTGCGTGTTGTCGTTGGTTTGCAACGCCTGGCGATATTCGTTGGTCGCACGCTCGCGCTGCCCAGTCAGATCGAAGATCATGCCCAACTGTATGTGGCTCCAGACCTCCGTCCAGCGCGGCTCGCCATCGCCATTGAGCGCTTCGCGGTAGGCGTTCGCGGCAGACTGGTAGTTGTGCTGCTGGAAGAACACCTCGGCTATGCGATAGTGGGCCAGCGAGCTGTTGTGGTTGATGTCGAGGGCCTTCTGGAATTCCTTCAGCGCCTCGGTCAGATCTCCCTGCTCAACATCCTGCTGGCCGCGCATGATCGACGTCCGCACCTGGAGGTCGAGCGAGTTCTGCAACACCTGGTTGTTAGGATCGATGGTGATGCGGCGCGGCCTTCCAAAGGTATCGACCGAATACGCCGAGTTCGTTCCTTCCACTTCAATCCGCTTGCTCTCAGTCTTGCCGTCGGTGTCGATCCTCAGCTCCACCGGCATGCGGAACAGGTCCATGTCCTGCGAAATCTCGCCCACGACACGGAAGCCCTTTGCCGTGCGATACACCGTATATTTGTTCTTGAACTGAGGTGCCCCAGTTGAGTCCAGCCACTGAGTGAAGAACCACGTGAGCTGCTGGCCTGAAGCCTGTTCAGCTATTTTGCGGAGATCGTCCACGGTTGCGGTCTTCCCCTCATACTGCGACACAAAGGTTCGCATGGTCTTGTCGAAAGCTTCCTCGCCAATGATCCAGCGCAACATCGCCAGGATCATGCCGCCCTTGTCGGTTACCAGCGACTGGAACTCGGGCGAGAAGGTGTCCAGCCTGCCAACGTCGGCCAGCGGCACCGACACGTAGGCCAGCGCGCCGACAGACATGTCCTTGGTCACTTCCTGAAAACCGGCCTCTCCGGCGACGTGCTCCACATAGAGCGCCTCGGAGTAGCGCGCCCCGCCGTCACTCAGCCACCAATCATTCTTGCTGGCGGGACTCACCATGGTCCCGAACCACTGGTGCGCGATGGTATTGGCCAACAAACGGTAATTGCCTTTCTCCGTAAAATGACGACCTGCCAAAGCAGCGATCTCCGGTGCCCAAGCCGACGGAACGGTATCGTCCGGCAACTCCACCACATTCAACTTCTGTCCGAACGGCGGACCGTAGAGTGTGGTAAAAAAGAAAAATTCCTTGGTCGCGGTGTCGGCGTAACTGGTCGCAGCGGCCTTGTGCTCCGCCGTGGTGTAAACGTTAACATTCAGGCCACCTTCGGTGCTCTTGGTCTGCACGTACTTCCCGATGAGGACAGTGCCGGGAAAACTCGGCCGATCCTCATAGGTGAAGGTGAAAGTTTGTCCGCCGCCGGGTGTGGCTAGCCGGGTGATCGCGTCTTTCGGCTGGCCCTTGCGCGGAGCAGGCGCACCTTCCTCGACTTCAGGACCGGGCGCCGCACTTTCTTTGCCGCTTGCGATTACGGTGTATCCCGCCGGAACGCTGACGCTGATGGTGGAGGTGAACCGGTTGGTACCATATCCAGCCATGGGAAACCAGCGGCCCGCATAGAGAAGATAGGTAATCGGATCGCCAACGTAGGCAAGCTTCAATCCCGGCACCGGGCTATCGTCGGCGGACTGGACGGCGCCTTCGTACTCAAATATCAAGGTATCGGACGTGCCCTTGCTAAGCGTGCTGGGAAGCGAAATGCGCACAGTCGAGTCAGAACTGACCCGCTCCACCGGCATCGACTGTCCGCTGGTGTCGATGACGCGCGTCGGGCGAAGCGCGTTGTGCAGTTCGAAGATCGCGATGTTGATGTCTTCGAGGGCGGTGAACTTGACTCGGGCTTGGGCCTTGAGCTGGTGGGTCTGCGGCGTCACGACGACATGAATGATGTAGTCGTTGACCTGGATGCGCGGCTTCTCCGCCGCGAAGCAGGTTGAAACGAAGATC
>Ga0187885_10003537_pt1 | contig 13602 bp, 8 predicted proteins | sample June2016WEW_20_1_3_FD_132970 | JGI IMG/M metagenome (GOLD analysis project Ga0187885, IMG submission 132970) | Peatland microbial communities from SPRUCE experiment site at the Marcell Experimental Forest, Minnesota, USA - June2016WEW_20_100 | ecosystem: Environmental > Terrestrial > Soil >... | reverse complement strand
GGTGGCATCGCCCAGAAGACGATCGCCGTCCGCGAGGCCGGGGCGACCGTGTTCCTGGTCCCCCGGGGGAACGCCGCGGCCGCCCGGGAGAACGCCGGACCGGATCTGCGGATCATCGCCGTCTCGTCGATTGGCCAAGCTCTCCGCGCGCTCGAACGGCTCGGCGGCAGGCTCGTGCTAGCGCCGGGCGCCCGGTGAGGTCATAGGCTTCACCAAATGGCTAATCCGCGACCGATCACGATCTCATCGCACCCGAACCTCGACCCCGATGCGGTCGCCGGTCGTCAGTTCCCGGTGGCCTGGCGCGGCTACGACCAGGAGTCCGTCCACCGCTTCCTCGTCGACGTCGGTCAGCTCCTCAAGCAGGCGCGGGCGAACCAACGGGAGCTCTCCGAGCGACTCGCCGACGCCGAGCGCCGTGCCGCGGAGCCCGAGCTCGACGAGGCGACGGTCGCCGCGGCGCTCGGTTCGGAGACCGCGCGGGTGCTCCACGTCGCCCATGCCGCGGCGAACGACGTTGTTTCGAGGGCGGAGGCGCGGGCGGCCCACATCGTCGCCGAGGCGGAGGCGGCGACCCACGAGCTCCGGCGTCGTGGCGAGGCTGAAGCCGCCGCGATCGTCAAGGAGGCGCGGGGCGCGGCGAACGCGATGATCGACGCCGCCAAAGAGGACTGCCGGGCGATGATCGACGAGTCGCGCGAGGTTCGCCGGCGCATTCTCTCGGACCTCGCCGAGCGCCGGAAGGTCTACTACTCCCAGATCGAGCAGCTGCGAGCCGGGAAGGACACGCTGGCGTCGGTGGTCGCCCACGTGGCCGACACGATCGCCGCGGTCCAGTCGCGTCTCGACGGCTCGGAGGAGGACGCGCGTGTGGCCGCCGAGGTCGCACGGCGTGCGACGGAACTCGAACCGGCGTCCACCGGCGTCGTCGTCGACGAGCCGTCCGGGCAACCGGCCGGCCCGGAGGCCGGCGACGGGGAGGAATCCGGCGCCGATGATCTCATCGACGTGACGGTGGGCGGCGTCCCCGGCGGACCGGCCCCGGCCGAAGAGCGCGCCGAGGAGCCCGCGGGCGGTGACTTTGATGCGGAGGTCGCCGCGGCTACCGATGTCTCGGGAGCCGCGATCGTCGACGAACTGTTCGCCCGGATCCGCGAGGCGTCCGCGGCCACCGCGGTGGCGTCGGAGGACCCGGAACCGGTGGTCGGCGGATCCGTCCCGGTCGGCCCCGCCATCGACGCGCCCGACAAGGTCGCGCCGAAGGCCGAGGGGTCCGGGCCCGCGCCCGAGACGGACGGTGCGCAGGTCCCGGCGGGGCTGCTCGTCGGCGACGTCGTCGTGGAGCGGAGCGAGCTGCTGCGGCGGCGCGACGAGCTCGTCGAGGCTCCGCTCGCTGAGCTCGTTCACGTGCTGAAACGGGCGCTCCGGGTCGAACAGAACGAGCTGCTGCACCGCCTGCGGGAGGCGCCCCGGGGCACGGAACCGTCGACGTTGTCCTCCCTGTCCGATGAGGCGCAGCGACTCGCCGTGGCGGCGGTCCCAGCGTTGGCCGCCGTGTGGCGCGAGGGGGCGAGATTCGCCCGGGAGCGGATGAGCTCGAACGGTGAGTCGACAGGCCCGGACCCGTCCGATGACGCCGCGTCACGCGCCGCGGCCGAGACGGTCGCCACGGAACTCGGGACGGAGATCGCGACCGCGATCGCGACCCACCTCGTCCGGAGCTTCCGCGGCGGCGACGGCGAGGTCGCGTCGCTCCAGCACGCCGTCGGCGCCGCCTACCGCGACTGGAAGACGGAGCGGATCGAGGACACGGCGAGCGACTACGCGACGGACGCCTTCGCCCTCGGAACGCTCGAGGTGGTCCGGGTCGCGCGGGTCCCGGTTTCCTGGCTCGTCGACGACGGGGCGAGCCGCTGCTCGGATTGTGACGACAACGAGCTCGCCGGGCTGGTCGAAGCGGGCGCGACGTTCCCGACCGGACAGCTCCATCCGCCGGCGCACGGCGGTTGCCGTTGCATCCTCGTCCCGGCGGGGACGTAACGAATCGTGAGGGTCTCGCCCGAGCCGCGCCTCCGGCCGCCCACCAGACGACGCAACGTCGTCATCGTCGCGGTCATCGTCGCGCTGATCGTCCTTCTTCTCGTCATACAGGGGCTCGCTGGGTTCTACGCGAATTTCCTCTGGTTCCACTGGAACGGCCTCGGCAGCGTCTGGAGCCAGGTCACCGTGACGAAGATTGTGCTCGCGGTCATCTTCATCGCCATCGCCTGGGCGCTCTTGTGGGTCTCGCTGTTCATCGTCGACACGGTCGCGCCGCGGGCGATGCTCCTCGCCGGGGACAACGAGCTCGTCCGGCGCTACCAGGAGACGGTCGGTCCGTACGCCTTTCTCCTACGCACGGTGGTCTCGCTCGTGATCGCGCTCATCCTCGGCACGGGGGCGTCCGGTCAGTGGCAGCATTGGATTCTCTTCGAGCACGCGCTGCCGTTCGGACGGCTCGACCCGCTTTTCCACCGGGACGCGAGCTTCTTCGTCTTCCGGCTGCCGTTCCTGTCCTTCATCGTCGACTGGATCTTCGTCGCGCTGCTCGTCACTTTGATCGTGACCGCGATCGCCTATTTCCTCAACGGCGCGTTCCAGTTCCGTCGCGGTGTCCGCGTTGAACCGCGGGCGATCGCCCACATCTCGCTCATCCTCGCCCTCATGGTCGCCGAACGGGCCTGGGCGTACTACTACGTCGACCGGTACGACCTCGACCTGTCGTCGTCGGGCGTCGTCCACGGGGCGTCGTACACCGACGTCCACGTGCGCCTGGCGGCGCTGGCGCTGCTCGCCGTCGTCTCTTTGGTCGCCTTCGTCATGTTCAGCGTGAACATCTACCGACGCTCGCTCGCGCTCCCGGCGATCACGTTCGGGCTGTGGGCGTTCCTCGCGCTCGTCGTCGGGGTCATCTACCCGGCGATCTTCCAGGTCCTCCGGGTCACCCCGGCGCAGAGCACGCTCGAGTTGCCCTACATCAAGGACAACATCGCCGCGACGCGTTACGCGATGGGAATCGGGGACGTGACCCGGCACACGTTCCCAGCCAACGAGGACCTCACCCCCACGGTGCTCACCCAGTACCAGAAGACGCTCTCGGACGTGTTGTTGTGGGATCCGGCGGTCGCCGTGTCGACCTTCCAGAAGCTGCAGGTCATCAAGAGCTACTACCAGCTCAACTCGCTCGCGGTCGACCGCTACGAGATCGACGGGAAGACGACTCCCGTCGTCGTCGGCGTGCGCGCCCTCAACCCGACCGGGCTCGCCCAGCAGAGCTGGGTGAACACGCACCTGCAGTACACGCACGGCTACGGCGTCATCACCGCCGCCGCCAACGTCGCGAACTCGAACAACCTCCCGAACTTCCTCTCTGGCAGCATCCCGGCGAGCTCGAAGTCGAAGGCGCTGGCGCTCAGCAGTCCCGCCGTCTACTACGCGCCCGGTGACAGCCAGTACGTCGTCGTCGACACGAAGCAGCCCGAGGTCCAGTACCAGAGGGCGAACGGGTCGAGCGTCGAGGGTCACTGCAAGGGCTGTGGCGGGATCCCGATCGGCGGCATCCTCAACCGACTCACCTACGCGATCCACCTCCGGGATCTGAACCTTTTGATCTCGAACCTCGTCACGCCGCAGTCCCGCCTCATCTACATCCCCGACATCGAGGCGCGCGTCCAGAAGGCGCTGCCCTTCCTGTCGGTCGACTCGCACCCGTACCCGGTCGTCGTCGACGGCTCGATCGACTGGGTGGTCGACGCCTATACGGAGACCGGCTATTACCCCTACGGGCAACCCGCGCTGACGAGCGAGCTCCCGTCGGGGAGTGGCCTTCGGGGGGGCTACAACTACGTGCGCGACGCCGTCAAGGTCGTCGTCAACGCGTACTCCGGCAAGATGTCGTTCTACGTCATCGCCCCGTCGGACCCGCTCATCCGGGCGTATGAGGACGCCTTCCCCGGGTTGTTCCAGCCCCTTAAAGACATGAACCCGGTGCTGCGTCAACACCTGCGCTACCCGCAGGACCTGCTCATGGTCCAGGCCGACATGTACGGCCGCTATCACATTGAGTCGCCATCGGGCTTCTACAGCCTGTCCGACGCCTGGAACCTCTCGCAGACCTCGAACTCGGCCACCGGATCGCCCTCGAGCCAGCTCGCCCTTGCCGCGAATGGCTCGGTTGCTTCTTTCACACCGGTCTACGAGCTCCTGCAGCTCCCCGGCCAGAGCGCGCTCACCTTCGACGCGGTCGAGCCCCTCGTGCCCTTCTCGACGAACGGGAACCTGCAAACGCTGCGGGCGCTCTTTGTCGCCGACTCGAACGCCAACGGCTACGGCAAGCTCGACGCCTACGTGACGCCGGGGGAGTCGATCCACGGACCCGCGCTCGCCAACGCCGACATCAACGCCAACCCGACGATCTCCAAGGCGATCACGCTCCTTGACAGTCGGGGGTCGACGGTGTCGCTCGGGACCGTGCAGGTGCTGCCGATCGCGGACTCGCTCATCTACGTGCGTCCGCTCTACGTGTCGTCGTCGCAGACCCCGTTCCCGCAGCTCGTCGACGTCGTCGCCGTCTACGGGAAGGAGGTCGCGATGGAGCCGACGCTCGGCAGCGCCCTTGCCGACATCTTCGGCACCGCGCCGGCGAGCACGGGACCGCAGAGCAAGGGATCGGGCTCGAAGACCTCGGTCTCCGCTCGGGCGCGTGCAGACATCGCGCAGGCCGTCGCCGCCTACCAGGCGGCCCAGACCGCGCTTGCCCACGGAGACCTCGGTACGTATCAACAGGACGTCACGAGGGCGGGCACGCTCCTCGGCGAGGCGAACGCGATCGTGAACGCGACGCCCGCGTCGACGACGACGACCACGACCACCGTCCCGGGCGGCAAGACCCACGCGCACGCGGCCCTGTCGAGAGACGCCTGATCCGAACGCCGGGACGCGGCCGGAATATCCGCTCGAGGAGGCGATCGCCGGGACCAGAGGTCCCCCGGTGCCCGCTGCGCCAGGAAGCCGTCGGGAGCGGCGATGGTAAACTTGCTTCGGTTCATCGGCGCGGGGTGGAGCAGTCTGGTAGCTCGTTGGGCTCATAACCCGAAGGTCGCAGGTTCAAATCCTGCCCCCGCCACCATCTGTAAAGCCCCATGTCGGGGGGGTTCGCCCGTCGATTGGAAGATCGCCGGCTGAGCATCTGTCCGGGGCCGTCGGATAGCGTTCGGCATTGGTGGCGACAAGGACGAACTCGATCTTTCTCCACGACGTGTGGCACGGCCTTGGCGCTGTGCCCTGGGGGGTTTGGGTGCTGCTGATCGGAAGCTTCGTTCTTCTCAACGTGCAGCGCGTCAGATCCAAGCACTAGGACGAGCATCCCCGACCGCCGGGTGTGCGACAAGACTCGCGTTCATGAACGATGCAGCGAGGTTCGCCGAGTATGAGGCAATCCTTGCGGCGGTACGCGAGTGGGCGAGCCAACAACCCGACGTGAAAGGCGTCGCCGTCGTCGGTTCCTAGACCCGAGGCGTAGCCCGAATGGACTCCGATCTCGATCTTGTCGTCCTCACTGACCGCAGGCAGCGCTATCTCGAAGATCGCGATTGGATCGCACAAGCCTGCGGACAGCAAGCCGATCGTTCGTACTCAGGACTGGGGTGCACTCACCGAGCGGAGAGTCCGAATCGCGTCCGGTCTTGAGATCGAGTTCGGCTTTGCCTCCCCTTCTTGGGCAGCAACAGATCCGATCGACCCAGGAACGGTGAAGGTTGTGCGGCGTGGCTGTACTCTGATTCTTGACGAAAGTGCGCTCTTTGAGCGGCTGATCGACGCTGTCTGATGCGAGTGCGCGGGTGCCTCTGAACGCCGGACGAGTGACGCGCCGATCAGTGAGATCGACGACGCCGTTCGAATTCGGGCCCAACAGGCGGTTGGCCAGGTTGAGCAGTCGCGAGATTTGCGCTCACAGCGTCTGAAACGAGCGAGACGGCAAACTCGATGTCGTCAACGTCGACCTCGAGCCAGTCTGAGGTACCTGTACGAAGCATGATCAGCGGATTGCTCTTCAGTTCCGTTCGGCGCGAGCGAATGACCTGCCGAGTCAAGCGGACGTCCCACCATCCGTCACGGTGAGAGAGGTACGCGATTTCTCTCCGACTGATCCACACAGCAGGACCGGGATGGAATGCGCCTTCGCTAATCACGGCACCCGGGATATTGCCTATCCGTCTCAGAAGTCTCGAAACAGTCGGGGGTGGGCCATGACGGAACCCCGTCCGCTGCGCATCTCGGATGAGCTCGGTGGACTCGTCGTTCGGTCTGGGCTCAACCATGGCAAATCTCCAATCGACCGATCGCCCCCTCAGTTATTAGACCGAAGCGACGCTTGCTGTCGTCAAGGGTGCCCCAGATCGCCGGGTCAGGGATGCGAAGCAGAACAATGAGGTCGCCGGCGCCAGGTTGATCTAGACACTGAACCATGGGTCAGCGACCAGCGGTTGTCGTGACAGGGGTATCGAAGCGGGCCGGTATCGGCGCAGCTGTTGTCCGGAAGCTGATCGCGTCGGGATGGGATGTCGCGATGACCGGATGGCCCCCATACGACGAAACCGTCCCGTGGGGACGCGTTCAGGGGGCGACCGAAGAACTGCTCGCCCTGGCGGTGGCAAGTGGTGCTCGTGCGGTAGCCATCGAAGCCGACCTCGGCGATCCTGATGCGCCTCGAAGCGTGTTCGAATCAGCTGAGGAGTCGCTTGGGCCGATCACCGCTCTCGTTGTCGTTCACACCCATGATCCAGGTGGAGGGCTGTTCGACGTCTCTGCCGCCGAGTTCGACCGACACATGGCCATTAATGCGCGGGCGACGATGCTCCTTATAGCTGAATTCGCCCGGCAATTCGATGGCCCAACGGGTCGAGGACGAATCGTGACCTTCACGAGCGGACTGCCGCTCAAGGGCTCGATTGCCTATGCGGCGAGCAAGGGTGCGATTGAATGGATCACCGTCTCTGCAGCGGCAGAGCTGGCAGAACGAGGTATCACGGTCAATGCCGTCAACCCAGGTCCGAACGACACTGGCTGGATGAGCGACGACATCCGTCGAAAAGTGGAACAGGAAAGTCCGCTCGGCCGTATCGGTCGCCCACAAGACACAGCCGAGCTTGTCGACTTTCTCTGTTCCGAACACAGTGGCTGGATCACCGGCCAAATCCACGCCTCTGACGGTGGCTGGTCCAAGCTCCGATAGCACGCTGGTCAATGGAGCTCATGGTGTCCCTGATCGACGGTTAGGTCCCGGCCCACGGCTCAAGCCGCCAGTCGGAGATCGTGGACATCGGTTCTTCGACGCGAGCCCCGTACGCCCAGGAAGTGGCGACACCAACAGTTTGCCGCAGATCATTTGCGGGATGGTCGCCGAGGCAGGATATCGTTGCGTCGCGCAGCGGACCCGGCGGTCTGAGACAGTCCTGACCCGATGTGCAGGCGGGATGGGAGACTCAGCGTTGTGAACGCGACCGAGGTTGATGCCGCTGCCGACCGACTTCGAGACGTCGTCCGTCGCACGCCACTTGAGCGAAGCGATCGGCTCTCGGAGGATCTCGGTGTTCCCGTGCTGTTGAAGCGGGAGGACTTGCAGATTGGTCGCTCCTACAAGGTACGCGGGGCCTACAACCTTATTTCCACGCTCGCACCAGCGGAGCGCTCGCTAGGAGTCGTGTGTGCGAGCGCGGGCAACCATGGACAGGGCGTCGCCTTTGCTTGCCGACGACTTGAGATCGAAGGTCGGGTCTTTGTTCCGACGAACACCCCACGCCAAAAGCGCGAGCGCATACGAGCGATTGGCGGACGCTGGGTCGAGCTGGTCGCGGTCGGAAGCTCCTACGACGAGGCGAGCGCGGCCGCGCTTGCCGACGGCGCGAAGAGTGGGGCCATCTACGTCCACCCATTCAACGATGCTCGAACGATCGCCGGTCAGGGCACCGTCGCGGTGCAGATCGCCGAGCAAGCTCAACAGATCGCCACGATCGTCGTGCCGGTCGGCGGTGGAGGACTCATCGCCGGAATCGCCGTTTGGCTGAAGGAGCGTTCTCCTCAGGTTCGGATCATCGGGGCCGAGCCCGCGGGCGCGGCGAGCATGACCGCGGCACTCGGTGCGGGAGCACCCGTTCCGTTGCCCACAATCGATACCGTCGTCGACGGCGCAGCAGTCGGGTGCGTCGGGGACCTCACCTATCCGATCGTGCGCGATCTGGTCGACGAGATCGTGGTGGTGCCCGAGGGTGCGGTCTGCACGGAGATGCTCGATCTCTACCAATCCGAGGGCATCATCGCCGAGCCAGCCGGAGCGCTGGCGAGCGCCGCAGCCCGCCGCTTTCTCAATGGGCAACCCGAAGGTCCGATCGTGTGCATCGTCTCGGGTGGCAACAACGACGTCAGTCGCTACGCAGAGATCGTCGAGCGCTCGCTGCTCTACGAAGGCCTGCGTCACTACTTCCTAGTGACCTTCCCCCAAGAACCGGGGGCGCTCCGCCACTTTCTCGACGAGGTGCTGCGAGATGGAGAGGACATCGTCGTCTTCGAGTACGTGAAGAAGAACAATCGGGAGACGGGGCCTGCGCTCGTGGGTATCGAAATCGATGACCCCAGTCGTCTTGAGGGTCTCCTGGAGCGAATGGCGGAAAGTCCTCTTGAAATCGAGCAGGTACCACCGGGGTCGCCCCTGTTCTCATTCCTGCTTTAGCCCTCAGAGGTTTGACCTTCGCTCTCCTACAGAGTGCGTTCCAGGTGCATCGTCGTGGCATGCACCCGGTTGAGATGGACATCGATTCGTCGAGGCCCGAGTTCGAGCCCGTAGCAATGGAGGGCTTGGTTGGCCACGCTGAACTGGGTGCCGGTATCGAGTGGCTGCTCCGCGCCGCGTCCTCGAGCCGCTGCATCGAGACCCACCCGGGCCGGCCGCGCCGGACCACGTCTGCGGGGAGGGCCCTGCTAAACATCACCTGAACAAGGCGTGGTTTGGGGCGTTCCGAGGCATACTGCATGGACGGCATCAAGGCTTTGACCAGGCAGTATCTCATTCGGTGCTTCGGCGTGGACGGTTCCGGCGAGCTTGAGCGGCTGGTGGGAGCGATCCTGTGCGGGTTCAAGTTCCGCCTCGGACACCACGGCCGTCACGCGCCAGTGCTGCTGTGGCCTTCACCTCCGTTCCCGGCGGAGCCACCGCGACAGCCGTGGAGACTCTACGTCGCGACCGGCCGGCCCGAGATCCCCCAGCGTCCGCGAAAGTCCTGGTCCTCTGGGTGGTGAGCACCTTCTCCACATCTTCAGAGGCAAGAACCGTCGTCGTCGAGGACCGGGCCCAGGAATCGACCGCGCGACGTGCGGTCGGCAACGACCGCTTCCCGCCCCGGGTCGTTCGTCCTCTCGCGAGCAACCGATGCTCCGCCCGGTTCGGAGCCGACAGGTCCGATCCACCCGGCGACGAGCGAAGCGTGATAGTCCAAGCACGTCCTCGACAACGATGAGACGGCGGTGACGACATCGGGCGCCCAATCCTGGGCGATCAGAGGCGGCGCGACATGCTGACGGAACAACGCGGAGAGACCTCGGCCGCCGGACGCGGGCCGTTCGGCGTCACCGCCGAGCAACCATTCCGCGGCGACATCCAGGGGTTGCGGGCGGTCGCCGTCCTGCTCGTCATTGCCGACCACGCCGGCATCCCGGGGTTCTCCGGGGGTTTCATCGGTGTCGACATCTTCTTCGTTATCAGCGGTTACGTCATCACGCAACTCGTGTTACGCGAAGCCGGCAAAGGCATCAGGACCGGGCTCAGCGACTTCTACGCCCGCCGGGTCCGGAGGATCGTTCCGGCGGCGACCGCCACACTCGTCGGCACGGTGCTCGTCGCGTGGGCGGTTCTCGGGACACGTTTCAATCCGAACCTGCCGGGCGACGTGCGGTGGGCATCGCTGTTCACGGCGAACTTCCGCCTTATCAATACAGGTAGCAACTACTTTGTCCCAGGGATCTTCCCGTCGCTCATCACGCAGTTCTGGTCGCTCGCCGTCGAAGAGCAGTTCTATCTCTTCTTCCCCTTGATCGTGTTTCTCATCGCGCGTTTCGCGCCGCCGGCGCGACGCGTGACCGTTCTCGGAGTCACCATCACTGTCGCGATCGCGCTGTCCGCGTGGTGGTCGGTCGCAATCTCTGCGAGCCAACCTGCGACGGCGTACTACACGCCCTTGACGCGCTTCTGGGAGCTTGGCCTCGGATGCCTCATCGCCACGTTGACGGTGCGTCGTCCGGCACGGACCGCACGAAGCGAGCAGATCGCGGCCGTCGTCGCGGTCGCCCTCATCATCGTCGCGCTCGTCAAGCTCAACCCGACGAGCGTGTATCCGGGTGCGCTCGCCTGGTTGCCGTGCGCTGGCGCGGGGTTGCTCGTTTGGACCGGAATCGGGGGCGTGCGCAACCCCGTCACCCGGCTTCTCGCCACTCGCCCGCTCGGCTACATCGGAAACATCTCGTACTCGCTCTACCTGGCACACTACGTCTGGCTCGTGCTTCCCGAACAGCTTGCGAGCCCGCTGACGAGCTGGCCGTGGCGCGTCCTCGAACTCGCCGGCACCTTCGTCACGGCTGCGTTGTCGTACCACTTCCTCGAGAATCCGATCCGCCGGTCGCGGCGGCTCGGCGGTGATCGCGTAGCCGTCTTGCTGTTGCTCTGCGTCTGTGTCGCGATGTCGTGGACGGCGAGCATCGTCGTTGGGCACTTCGTGCAGTTGACGTGAGGCTCAGATGATCCAGGTCAGCGCGTCTCGCGGGCGGGGCGTGGACGGGACCGTCAGCCCCAGCTCGTGATGACCGAAGGCGACGTCGCTGTGAGCGTGACGTGGTACACGGCGGCCATCTCACGGATGACGTACGTCGCAAGGACGTCCTCCCCCGAGAACGAGAGGTGGATGCCATCGGATTCACGCAACGTCGTCTCCACCCCGTTTACCGCTGCTTGCGATTGGAACTGACCCTGGGGATTCGAGAACAGCGACCACGTGGGCACGAAGGTCGCGTTTGCTTCCGAGGTGACACCCTGTTGGAAAAGAGAATTAAGGATCGTCATGCCCTGGCTGTAGGTTGGCTGCTGCATGATCGGCATGCCGATCCACATCACGTACGCGCCGCTCTTGGTCGCGTCCCTAACGACCTCGCGGACGTAGCCGAGGTAGGCCTTGTTCCACGTCGGCTCGCCGAATGGCACCGCCGAACCGTCGATCGTCATGCCCTGCTCATCGTTGCCGCCGAGAAACACGAGCAGGAGCTGTGGGTGGTACTGCTGCAAGAAGGCGTTCAACTGCACCGGCCAGTTGTAGAACCATGAGTTCGCGAGGCCCGTCGACGACTTGTCCATCTGCACCAAGTTGAAGCCAGAGGTCGCGGCGAGATGACGGCTGATGCCCCATCCAAGGTCGTTGCCAAGCGAGTCGCCAATCTCGAGCACTGTGCAGTGACCGACCGGGCGTGCTCTGGCGCTCGCTGACGATGAAGCCTTCGCGGATGACTTCGACGGCGTGGGATCCTCGAGCGCGAACCCACACCCATGACCGAGCGCCGGCACGGTGACTCGGTCCGTGAGCGCGCCCGGCACGCTCGGAATCGTCGTCTTCGATCCTGTGGCCCCTTTCGGGACCGTCGTTGACGTCGACGTCGTTGACGTCGTCGTCGCGACCGACGGAGCCGGCATCGAGGCGACGACGGACGCGACGACGATGAGCACCACCAGCGCGCCGCCAAGGCCGAGCCGGAGCGTCCAGTTCGCGGCACGGCCGCCGGCGCGCGACCTCGGCCGTGTTGGTCGGCCGGCACCGTCCGGGCTTGCGTCCCCGATCGTCATCGGGCTCATTTTGGCCTGCCGCGAGGGGTTCGGCAGATCAGGGACCTCGGAGCCACCGGGAGGGCCCCGCCCATGGTGCCGACACCGACGTCCGCCAGCCGGCCATGGCGGACTCGCGCCCGATCGCTCAGATCGGTAACACCCGGTCAGCCTCGTCGATCGCGGCGCGCAAGCTGGTCCGATTGTCGCTTTTCGCACGCTGGAGCTCGGGACAGGGTCTGGGTGCCGATCCATGGGACACGATCCCCGGTCACGGCGTACCAAGGCCAGCGTCGAAAGTGCTGAGCGGCCGCATTGTTCGGGCTTGAAGGCTCGCCGGAGCAATCCCGTGCGGGTTCAACTCGTGCCTCTGACACGGCGGACAAGCGCTCTGACGTGGGGTTTCTCTTCACGATCGTCCGGCGAGAAGAGCGCCCGGCTGCCAGGACGTCCGTCTTGCCGATAGCGGCTAGACAGAGCCTCGCGTCATTCGTTCGCGCCCGCTCCGGCACGACATGGTCGCGGCACGGAACGACGAAAGGCTGCGCCGTTGCTGAACACGTCAAAGCGGCGCTTCGAAACTGAGCGAGGTCTAGGGCCCACAGATCGAATTTCCCGGACGAAAGAGGAGAACCATGACTTTCCTCATTGGAAACAGACCCCACGACAATCGCACCGTCCTTGGCAGTAGGAGCCGCCGTCTCGCTGGACGGGCCGCGCTCATGGCGGTCGTCATCGCCGGTGGCCTCACCGTCGGTGCGATTGCCTCAGCTTCGACAAGGGCGACTTCGGCAGGCGGCACTTCCCTCGCGCCGATCGGGATCATCAGTGCCGAAGGGGCGGAACAGGCGCCGGTGCTTGCCGCCATGCACGTGACGAAGTCGGTGACGGTCGACGGGTACCTCTTCTACGTCGGCACCATCGGCGGCCGTCCCGTGGTGGACGCGTTCGGAGGAGAGGTCGACGAGTCGGCCGAGCTGGCCGCCTACCTTCTCCTCTCGCATTTCCATCCCCGTGCGATGTTGTTCTCGGGGACGGCGGGCGCCCAGGCTGCGCCCATCAACGTGGGCGACGTCGTCGTGAGCGGGATGGTCGTCGACAAGTCCAACCTCCACTACCAGCTCGGTGGGTACCAGACCCCGTACGAGGGGGTCGAGATGCACGTCGGCCCTGGTGTGACGACCGCGGGTGACGAGACTGCCGGGTACGACACCCCGGTGCCGACTCCGGCCGACGCGAAGACCTTCGGCTACGGTCCCTCTACGGCGAACAAACAGTGGGTTTACATCACGGCCTTCGCCGCGACCCGGCAGCTCGTCCAGACCGCAGAGCAGGCACCCTCACTCGGAACGACCACCGTTGCGGACGCGACCGGGCAGAAGGCGAAGGGTGTCGTCGCGAACAAGATCGTCGTCGGGGTAATCGGACAGGCGCCTGTGTGGACCGAGCCGTTGGGTTGGCTCGAAGCACAGGACTTCGTGTACCAGACCGATGCCGAAGAGAACGAAGGAACCGGGTTTGCCTTCGCGTGCGCGTCACAAGGCGTGCCTTGGATGATCGTCCGGGGGATCTCGGACACGCCCTGGCATCCGAACGCGTACGACGGCGTCATCGCGTCGGACCATGCCGCCAAGGTCGTCGTCTATGTGGTGGATCACCTCACGGGCGCGATCAGTCCGAAGCCCGCGACCTTCGCGGACCTGTCG
>Ga0187885_10003536_pt1 | contig 13627 bp, 7 predicted proteins | sample June2016WEW_20_1_3_FD_132970 | JGI IMG/M metagenome (GOLD analysis project Ga0187885, IMG submission 132970) | Peatland microbial communities from SPRUCE experiment site at the Marcell Experimental Forest, Minnesota, USA - June2016WEW_20_100 | ecosystem: Environmental > Terrestrial > Soil >... | reverse complement strand
GCGGAGAAAATTTCTGCTGGCAACCACGGCAGTGGTTCGGCGTGAGCTGATTCGCGTGCTCGCGATCATAGGGATCACGGTTCCTCCAGTGATGTGAGGGCAGGTTTCAGGTCTTAGGAAATCACCTCTCCTCACGCGACCGTTTGCAGGGTGCGTCGTAACCGGAGCAAAACCGATCCCAGGGCTGCGATTCCGGCTAGCCAGAGGGCGAAGGTCGCGGTTACCACCCAGCGCGGCGCTTCCCCGACGCGGCGCAATAGAAAGGGCAGAAAATTCCACGTCGTAATGTGAACATAATCCCACGGGTCCTGGGTCATGGAGACGTTGTTCAGGCCCCAGGCGTCCATTTTGCCCAAGGCGAAAGCGAAAATGTTCTTGAATCGCAGAGCAATTACGAAGGTTGGATGCCCGAGAGTCTCCATCTGGTAAATTTCTAGCGGCAGCCAGAAGACCAACGAGGCCAGCTGGATTATCAGGCTGACGACTACTAGCGCCCAGGCTGCGCGCCGGATGGTCTTTCCCAATACATCCCGATAGCGCATTAGCAGCGGTACAGCGGTGAGCGTCGCTAGTTCTACGGCAGTCGAAACATAGCGATCGCCCCAGGCGAAGTCGCCGGCCCAATAGGTGTATCTGGCGTAAAAGCAGATATAGGCGAGGAGCAGGAGAAGGGAAGTCGCACCATAGGCGCGTAGCGCTGGAGTCAGGCGCTTCCACAGCAACGGCAAGAGGACAATTGCCAGCACGAGAAGAGGGTCGAAGAGAAAAATTGACTTCTCAGGCTGCAATAGCGGACCGAGAAAGCCTTGGTGAAAGGGCGTGCTCCAGGGAAAGTTCGCGGGCAGAGTGGGATCCAGTTGGTGATATTCGCGGGCGAACACGGTTACGTAGGTATTGGTAAAAGATCCGTAGCGGTAAAACTGGTAGGCACGATCGGCCAGCAGGAAAAATATGTAAACCGGGGCTGCGACTTTGCAGTAGGCGAGGAAACGCAGCGACAAACTTCGCCATAGACTTCGCCATAATCCTGGGGCGCTTGTTGGTTCGAAGCTTAGTGCCAGTAAGAGAAAGATTCCTGCCGCGATGAGATCCAAACCGGTGGTGAGACGCGTGAGCAGGTTTAGCCCGAGGGCGCAGGAACCGGCGAGAAGTGCGCGCCGGCTGCCGGTGCGCAGCCATTCGTATTGAAATGAAAATCCAGTTAGAGTCAGCAGCATGATGTAGTTGTTTTCCATCATGTTCTGCGTGTAATGAAGATGGGTGGTGCAGAACATCAACGCCAGCACTCCCACTACGGACTCTTGCATGCTGAAGCCCAGTTGACCGAGCAAGCGGAAGGCGATGAGCGCGGTGAGAATGTTCACTAAAACGTTGGTGCTGTAACTGACCACGATGCTGCGTACGGCGGGGTCGTCGGTGTAATCGGCGAAGACGGACCAGTGCGAAATCCACGTGCCCAGGAGATCGGCGGGCAGCATGAGCAGCGACTGTCCAATGCCATACCAGCTGTAAAGATGGCCGTCACGGCCGTGCAAGCCGAACTCGGGATATTCGTTGGGGAAAACCTGCGGTTCCGAGGTCCAGAGCCAATGGGTGGCTTGAAGACGATGGGTGGTGTCGGATGTCCCCAACTCGCCGGATTGCACTACGAAAGCGAGCAGCCCGGCGGTCATACACAAGAGAAAAAGCGGATCACGCAGCCATCGTTTGAGGGGATAAGGCTGGCGAGGCGTCGCGGGGCGAGAAGGCATTGCCTGGATGGTAATTCGAAAGCTGCGATTTAAGAAGTATTGGCAAAAGGCCTCTCCCATTTAAGATCCCATTTAAGATTGAAGAGAGTGAGTGATTGAAAACGAAAACTGGAAAACAAAAGGCGGCGCACGACCTTCACCGTCTGCGCAGCGAGCAACCGAATGACGGCGCTGCTAATCTCGACCAGAAGTCCTCGATTGAGATTGCACGCCTGATCAATGTTGAAGATGCAACGGTAGCGGCCTCGGTTCGGCGCGCCTTGCCGCAGATCGCTCGTGCCATCGACCTAGTTGCGACCGCGCTCGGCGAAGGCGGGCGCCTCATCTATGTCGGCGCGGGCACCAGCGGCCGCATCGCCGCACTTGACGCCGCCGAGTGCATTCCTACTTTTCATGTGGCTCGGCGCACGGTGCAGTTCATGATTGCGGGGGGTCCGAAAGCCCTTGCTACTCCCGCGGAAACCCTTGAAGATGATGCCAAGCTGGGACGGGACGAGATGGCTCGACGCAAGCCTGGCAAAGGCGATGTCGTCATAGGCATAGCTGCCAGCGGGCGCACGCCCTTCACTGTGGCCGCGATCGAATACGCGCGCCACCGCGGGGCGAAAACCATTGCCCTGACTTGCAATCGCAACTCACCGCTCGGGCGCGCCGCAGGTTTTGCCATCGTCACTGAAGTTGGGCCCGAGGTTCTTGCCGGATCGTCTCGCATGAAAGCCGGCACTGCACACAAGATGGTTCTGAATATCATTTCCACCGGAGCGATGACACGCTTGGGCTATGTCTATGGCAACCTGATGGTCAATGTGGCGCCGAGGAATGAAAAACTCATGCAGCGCGCGATTGGAATCCTGGAGCGCGCCACCGGAGCCGACCACGAAACCGCGCGGCGCACGCTGGAGGCTTCGGGCAAGCGCACGCCGCTGGCAGTCGTGATGCTCGCCGCCGGGGTCACGCGCGCCCGGGCGGCCGCTGCGCTGAAGAAGTCTCGAGGGCACGTGCGCCAGGCCATCGCGATGGCAAGCGTGAAGTGAGTGGGAGATGTGAACGTTGCCCGGGGTTCGCTCAGAGTGCGATCCCTGGAAGCTAACGTTTCTCGATTTCGGGAACAAAGAATCGCATGACGTCGATTGTCATCTGGTAAGGGTTGAAACCCTGGTTGTTGGTGAAGAGAATGACGGTCAAGTCGGGATCGAGGAGATGTGCGTATTCGACCATGCCGGCGCCAATGTGAAAAACCATGCGGTGCGAGTTAAGAACGTCCGTGTCCCACCCTCCGGCAAACTCGCCGTCTCGGCCATCGTTCAGGCGGAAAGGCATCCACATGAGTTCCCGAGTTTGCCGGTTAAGCACGCGGTCGTGAAAGAGGGCCACGTCGAAAACAGCCAAGGCCGCTGCGCTCATGTTCAGGCCAACGCCGCCGTGCTGGTATTGGGGATAGAGAAAGTTAATGTCGTTCCAGAGTTTGCCGTCGGGCGATGGCAAACCGTTGCCGTTCGGTTGCCGCTCTACGTGGAAGCGATCGGCTTGGGGAGCGAAATTCATATACAGCGCCACGCGGTTAGGGATGATATCGAGAGAGTCTCCGAAACGAGCGGATGTCAGGCCCAGAGGTATGAAGATCCGTTTACTCAGGAACCCCTCTAGCGACAATCTGGAAACCTTTTCGACAATCAACTTCAGTAACAAGAACTCCGTCTGGTTGTAGCTCGACTTCTCCCCTGGTTTGTAAAGCAATGGGAGAGCGCCGGCTTTCTTGAGCGCGTCTTCGGGATCGCCGGCAGCGATCCAGCCGGCTGGGGCAGCGGCGGGTGATCCGGGGAAAATGTCGGGGATGCCGCTGGTGTGGCTGAGGCAGTTCAGGACGGTAATTTCGTCCCAGGCATTCGGTAGTCCGGGCAAAAGTTGCGTGACTTTATCGCTCAAGCGAAGCTTGCCTTCCTGCACGAGCAAATAAACTGCCGTGGCGGTGAAGACCTTGGTAACCGAGGCGAGAGGGAACACACTGTCATTGCTGGTCGGCACGCTCAATTCGATGTTTGCCAAACCATAGGACTGTTGCTTGATCACCTTGCCGTCTCGCAATACCACAAGCACTACTCCAGGAAGGTGGCGCGCGTTCATCTGCTCACGAATGTAGTCATCGACGGAATCAGCAAGCACACGAGGAGCAGTAAGGATGACAATAAGAAAGAACAGCGACATATGGCGGAAGCGATGGCAATTCATGTCAACATCCCGTCCTTCTGAGGCGCATATCATAGCCGAGGTTCCGCTATCCGAACAGACCTGTCGGCATTTTGGGTATTGGGAATTGGCCGGAATCCGCCCGAGCGCCCACTTGGCGGGCATTGATCATTGATCCGTACGCATTGACTCGTACAATAAGCTCATCGACCGGAATGCGGACGAAAGGGGCAGAGTCCACCTCAGCAATGCGTATCGCTTCAGCAGTAGCGCTGATGTTTGTTTTGCTCGGGTGGGGTGCGATCCCGACTATTTGCCAGGATACCGATATTCGAGGAGCGCGCGCGCATTCGACAATTACCAGCGTGGCGGTTGTTGAAGGCGCCGACATCATCGATGTGGAAGTCACGTTTAGTGAACTGGTGCAACCTGCGGTGAGAAGGCTGGAGCATCCAGACCGCCTGGTGTTCGATTTTCCCGGATGCGATCTGGCTGAGATGGGTCAGCGCTTTGTGGTAAATCGCGGATCGGTGATGACGGTGAGCACGGAAGCATTCGGCGTTGCGCGACCGGGCGCAAGAGTGGTGATTGATCTTCGAACGGCCGACCTTGGGTCCGCCGATCTTGGGTCAGCTCAGAATCGCGGGCGGGCGGATTCGGGAAACAAACTCGTCGTCAATCTCAGCGCAATCGGAAACAAGCTCATCATCGAGCTGAGCACCATCGAGCTCAGCTCATCTCATCTCAGCTCCACCGGAGGCGCGGGGCGTCCTGCTCTCGGAAGCGGAGGAAACAAACCCGCGGCGAACAGCCAACCACTCGCCACCGCATCAGATCGAGGAACTGGTCCCGCGGTGTCCAAGACTGCGGAGGTCGTACCGCCGATGCTAAATCTGCCGCATATTGCCCTCCAGTCCGATCGAGTGGCACTTAAGTCTGTGGAGGTTGCGCCGCCGATGCCTAATCTGCCGGCTGTCTTGGGACGCGATCAAGTGGTACTTGAGTCTGCGGAGGTTGTGGCGCCGATGCCAACCGTGCCACCACCTGTACCGCGATCTGACCGAGTGGTACTCCGGTCTCCGGAGACCGCGGCGCCGATGCCAAGCGTGCCGCCTGTCCTCCAATCTAATCGAGGGGCATTTGAGTCTGCGGAGATCGTGCCGCCGATGCCGAGCTTGCCACCTTTCCTCCAATCTGATCGAGTGGTACTACCCCAGTCTGCGGAGGTGGTGCCGCCAATGCAAAACGTGCCGTCATTCGATCTCCGATCCAATGATCTCCGATTCAACGATCTCCGATCCGATCGATCGTCACTTAAACCCACTGTCGACGCGCCGCGAATGCCAAGCTTGCCGCCTGTCCTGGGACGCGATCGGCAGATTGCGCGCACGGCACCCGTCCAGATTAACGCTTATGCACTTCTCGACCGAGCCCGCGCTTTGGGTGTCTCCGATCTGGAGCCGTTGGAGGCTAAGGCGAAAGCGGGCGATGCCGAGTCTGAGACTATTCTGGCGCTGGCATACCATGCCGGCACGTTGCTCAAGATGAATGATGGGGAAGCGGTGCGTCTATTGCAGCGAGCCGCCGATCGAGGATTTGTGGCGGCTGAGGAAGCGATGGGAATTTTCTGTCAGTCGGGTTTCGGAATGCCGTCGGACAAAGCACATGCGGTCGCGTGGTACAGCAAGGCGGCGCGAGACGGATCGACGGACGCGATGACCGACCTGGCGCTGATGTACTCCACCGGCGATGGCATCCCAAAGGACGCAGCTAAGGCGGCTAGTTGGTTCCAGAGCGCGGCGGAGGCGGGCGACGCAACTGCCCAGTTGAATCTCGCGGCCTTATACCACCGTGGGGAAGGACTGCCGAAGGATGATGACCAAACCACTCTGTGGCTCACGAAGGCTGCTGAACAGGGATCACTTCCGGCGATATACGAGCTCGCAAGGTGGTATCTGCTTCCAGAGCATGGCAGGAATGTCGAGGCTGCCATTGCGTGGCTCAAAAAAGGCGCCGAGCTCGGCGATGCCGGGGCCGAAGCCGAACTGGGCGACGTCTTCGCCGACCAGAAACTCGGCCATGTCGATTACTCGCAAGCCGTCCTCTGGTACAAGAAGGCGGCGGAGCAGGGGCAGCGCGAGGGAGAATTTGGATTGGGAACGCGTTATTTCCTGGGGCAGGGCGTTCCGCAGGATATGCAGGAAGCGCGGCGATGGCTGACACCGGCGGCCAACCGGGGCCACCCTTACGCCCAATTTCTTCTGGCGAAATTGTTGGAGGCGGGCGAAGGCGGTCCGGCGGATGCCGCTTCCGCGGCGAAATACTATGAACCGGCCGCGAATTTTGGCATCGCCGAGGCGCAATATCAGCTCGGAGTCTTGCTTGCCTCCGACCGCAGTAATGGGGCGAATCTGTCATCCGCCTACAAGTGGTTAGTTCTGGCGGAGGGCACGGTGAAGGAGAGCGCTCGGACGGCGGAAGAGATTCGAAAATTGCTCACACCGGCGCAGATCGCCCAGACCGAACATGAGATTGACGAGTGGCGGGTGGCACACCCTGCGCGCCAGCCGAGTCGCTAGCGCAACTCTGGGTGCGTCATGGGAAGTGTAGGGGCCCTTCGACTCCGCGAGGCCAATCGCTTCGCGCTTGGCCTTGCTCCGCTCAGGGTGACAGGGTAGATTTATGCTGCGAATTTGCGGGACAGGAGACTATTTGGTTCCGACTGCGCCGCTATCCGGCTGGGCGTGGGGGATGAATTCCAAGACCTTGATTCCGTCGAATGTTCCTAACTCGCGCACGTCGTGGGTTCGGGAAGCGCTCGACACGATCCAATCGAGGGTTCTGTACGACGGCCGGTAGGCAACCGCGAGAAAGCGTTCCCGGCGCTCGGCTGCCTCTTGCAGGAATCCCGAAGCGACGCGAATGGCTTCGTCATTGAGCGCCCGGGGTAAACCCACAACCGGCACGCTAAGTGGGTAAGAAGCGAGGGGCGCAAAAAAGCCGTTGTCTTCCACCGCTGCACCGACGGGCATGGGCGCGACGTCGGCCTCGGGGAAATCGCTACAGATCAGCACGGGAGCATTGTCGCGAGAGGCGTCCTTCTCGACAAATTCCAGGGCGTATTTCCAGGTGTAATTGTGGAGCCGGGAAAACGGGGAACTGAAGGACAAACAAGCGGCAACCGTAACCAGGGCCACGCAGAACATCAATCGCAGAGCGCGGGAATCGATTCGACTGACCAGCCAAGCCCAACAGAGCGCGATTCCTGGAATCGCGACTAGCCGGTAGCGTTCCACAAAAACGTGGATCGGGGTTCCGACGCTTACGCCATAGAGGATCAAGATGGGGACGAGGCCTAGTGACGCGCAAAACAAAAACCGCCAGCCTTCGGGACGGCTTTTCAGATCGAGGTGCCGGGTGGCGGCGGCGAGCAGAAGGCAACCGATCAGGACAAACATGAGTTCCCTTAGGCCGAGGGTCGAGACTAGCTCGTGCAGCGTTGGAGCTTGGGAGAAAACGTGGGAGCCGCGGGTGTGGAACATTAATTGTAAAACGGGGATAACCGGCAAGAACGCTAAAGCAAAGGCCGCGAACGCAACGGTTGCTTGTCGCCAAAGGGTTTTGCGATCGCCAATTTTGACCGCGACAAAGGCAATGGCAAGGGCCGGCAGGATGACAACGAACATGAACTGGAAGTAAGCAATTGATGCTGCGGTGAGGCCGAAGAGGGCGGCCAGCCAGTTCGAGTTGTTGTGGCGTAAATAAACCAGGGCGAGAATGGAGGCGTTGATGGTGAGGGCAGCAAAGGCATAGGGTCGAGCATCGATGGATGCAAAAATGACAATAGGATGAAGGCAGAAGACGACGGCAGCGATGATGGCAATGTCAGGGTCGAAGAGTTTTCGCGCGGCAAGGTACAAAAGATAGACCGCCGCCAACATGGCGAGAATGGATGGAATTCTGAGGGCAAGCTCGCTGGTTCCTATAACTTTGGTTGAAAGCCAAAGAATGTAGGAATAAACGGGGACGATCGGCCACCCCATGCGAGACATGATTTGGGAGAAGCCCGATTTGATCACGTAGAACGAGTGGTTCTCATCCAGCCAGAGGGGTGAGCGGATGGCAATGAACCAGATAGAAACGGAGACAGCAAGTGACAGGGAGTAAATCGGGTAGAGCACGCGGTCGGGGATGAATCCGGGGCGCGCAAGCTGCGCGCTGACAGATCCCTCGATTTGAGCTTCTGAAATGGTGTCGGACATTTTCATTTTTATTGTCATTGGCACGGGATAAAACGAAAGCGATCCCTTTCCCGGCGACGCTTAACCCCCACGCGTTTTTGCTTATGCTCATGCGCGATTTTCATCGCCGAGGGACGGGTTGGTATGGCTTTTTACCTCCTTATAGCTTAAGGCATGATTCGCCATTCTTGATTGAGGACTTACTAATGGTACCTTCGATGGGAGCGAGGCGCACGAATGCGCAGCGAACGGGTGACAGGACCAGGCTATCGGTAGAAGGCGTAGGGCGTACGGCTTATCTGGTGGAAATAGTTTTACCGCTTTACGGGCTTTCCCTGAGCGAAAATAGAAATAACAGCTATGCTCAGGCCACATCGGTTGCGCACATCGGCACTTTGGTTGGCAGTCTGTATTTTTCTTGTCTTCGTTTGTCTCGCCCACGTTTCTCTCGCCCAGAACTCCACCAAACCCCTTGCACAGAATATCGTGGTCACAGTTGTCGATGAGAACGGTGTTGCCGTGGCGTCCGCGCTAGTATTTCTGCAAGCATCTCCTCAGGCGGCTGCACTACGCTGCGTCACCGATTTTGCCGGCCACTGCGAGTTCTCAAACCTCTCCACCGTTAGTTACGAGCTCCGCGTCGAGAAGCAAGGTTTTTACTCGGTGATGTTGCCCGCGATCGAGACAGGCGCTGCGGCGAACATCGATGTAACTCTCTCGCACCAGCAAGAGGTGCGCGAGGTAGTCGATGTGACCGAGTCCCCGCCCGCCATCGATCCCGCTCAGGTCGCCGCGCAACAAACCCTCAGCGGACTCGATGTGCTCAACATCCCCTATCCCGCGACCCACGACTATCGCAACGCAATCAACTTCATCCCTGGCGTCGTGCAAGACGTTTTCGGACAACCTCATGTCGCGGGCGCGGAAACCTATCAGACCGTGACCGTGCTCGATGGCTTCAACATCACCCAGCCCGCCAACGGCCAGCTGCTGGCCCGCATCAGCACCGATGCTTTTCGCTCCATCCAGGTCGAACCGGCACGCGAGCCCGCCGAATTCGGCAAGGGTTCGGGAGGGTTGCTCCTGCTCAATACCGGAATTGGCAACGATCACTTCCGCTTCTTCGCCACCGATTTCGTGCCGTCCATCCAAGACAAGGGAGGGTGGAAGTTCGATCAGATCCTGCCGCGCCTGACTCTTTCCGGCCCGCTGCAGAAGGGGAAGGTATGGTTCTATGACGCCGTCGAAGGCGAATACGACAACATTGTCTATACCGAACTCCCCGCCAATGCCGACAACGATCACCTTTTACGCCTGGGCAACCTGGCCAAACTTCAGGCCAATGTCACCCGCCGTAACATCGTCACCGGCAGCTTTCTGGTGAACCATCTCCACGATGACTATGACGGACTTTCGCCGCTGAGTCCGCAGTTGTCGAACCCCAGCGACGCTGAATCCGCCTACCTGGCGAGCGTGAAAGACCAGTACTATTTTCCGGGAGGCGAACTACTCGAAGCCGGATTGGCATTCGATCAGTACAACCTGAAATGGACTCCCTACGGAACCTCACCCTACTCCATCAACTCCGATGAAACAGCCGGCGGAAGTTATTATCTTTCCGCAGCAACCCGCGCCCGGCGCTGGCAGGCTCTGGCGAACCTGTTTCTCCCTGCGCAGCATTGGCATGGCCGTCATGATTTCAAATTCGGAGCCGACATTGACCGTCTGATCTACGACGCTCAGTTTGCCCGTCAGCCCATATCGTTTCTGCTCGGCCAAACTCCGCCCACTCCTCCCAATACCTGTCTCACCACTGTGCTTTGTTCGCGCTATTCCACTTTTTCCGGAGGTTCGCCTTCCTCGACGTATAACTTCGAATCCAGTGCCTACGCCGAAGACCGCTGGCTAATCACCAATCGTCTACTCGTCGAGCCCGGCGTCCGTCTCGATTGGGACGAAATCATCCGCGCGCCACTCCTGTCTCCGCGTCTGGCCGGAACGTTCGTCCTCGACAACTCGGGCAATACCAAGCTTTCCGCAGGAATTGGTTTAATCTACGATCCTACCTTCCTGTTCCTCATCGCCCGTTCTTTGGCCGGTCAACGGACCGACTATTTCTTCAACTCGTCCGGCGTGCTTACCAGTACCGTGCCGACTACATTTTCCGTCGACCGAAACGCCCTCCAAGCGCCCCGTTTCATAAACTGGAGCCTGGGCCTTGAGAGAAAGCTTCCCGCAGCCATCTATCTGAAAGCGGAATTCCTCGAAAAACGCGGCTCTCGCGGTTTCGTCTACAACACGCCCAGCGGCTCCGGCGGCAACTTCATCCTCGAAAATACGCGCGACGATCGCTACGATGCCTTGGAAGTGAGCGTTCGCCACAACTTCCGGGAAAGCTACATGTTGATGGGCTCTTACACTCGTTCCCGCACCCGCTCCAACCAGGTTCTAGACTTCAACGTCGATAACCCTCTGCTAAGTTCCCAACAGCCCGGGCCTTATACCTGGGACACCCCCAATCGCTTCCTGTCCTGGGGATACGTGCCGTTCTTCAAACTGCCACTGATTCACCGAACCGAGATCGCCTATTCTCTCGAGACGCGCACGGGATTCCCGTTCAACGTCACCAACGATCAGGAGCAACTGGTTGGCCCGCCCGGGTCGCATCGTTTCCCCGACTATTTTTCGCTGAACCTTCAAGTCGAGAAGCGCTTCCATCTCTTCGGATATTACTGGGCTCTGCGCGGCGGTCTCAACAACATCACCGACCACGCCAACCCCTATGTGGTCAACAGCGACATCAACTCGCCGCAATTCCTCACCTTCAGCGCCTTTGAGGGCCGCGCCTTCACTTCCCGCATTCGCCTGCTAGGCAAGAAGTGATTCTGGCTTATGTCAGTTTGGAGTGCATCACCGCCAGGCTTCGTTGTTCTTACCTTCTAAATGTCTCCGCTCATTCGGTCACGGTAAATTTCTTGGTGCTCGCGGCAGTGCCTCCCGAAGTGGAGATGGTGATCGTTCCTGTCTTTGCCCCTGCCGGCACGGTTGCCGTCACTTCTGTGTCGGAGTCCACTTTGAACTCGGTAGCCGGCACGGCACCAAAGCTGACTCCCATAGTCTGCGAAAGGCTGACGCCGGTGATCTTGACCTGTTCACCGACCGGCCCACTTTTCGGCGAGAAGCTCTTGATGCGTGGCCTCACTCGGAACGGTACTTTGGTGTTGAGCTTGCCGCCTCCGGCCAGGGTTACGGTGATATTGCCCGTGGTCGCGCCGGCGGGGACCTTGGTCTTGATCTCCGAATTTTTAGCGGTGAACTTCGTCTCAGTGCCATTGAAACTGACGCTGGTCGCGCCTTTCAGGCCCAGGCCGAGGATCACCACACTCGCTCCCACTTTGCCGGACGTGAGCTGGGTTTCGACGAAGGGGGGCAGCCCGAGCGACAGGCTGAAGAGCGTGCCACAGCCGCCGGTGTAGCAGTCGTCGCTGGCGCCACCGAAATAGGTCGTGCCGTAGATGGTCCCGGTGCTGACTTGTGCCAGTTCGCCATAAGGTCCTTCGCCATCAGTACAGCCGGATTGAAAACAGAAACTGTACAGCGTGGTCAGCGCGCCGCTCGAGGTAATCTCGAAAGCCGTGCCGTCGCCATTGGCTCCGCCCTCAGTGGTCACTCCGTAAAAGTTCCCGTCGCTGGCTTGAATTACCCCGGCCTGTGGATAGCTGCCATCGCTGCCCGCGAAGCTGTACAGCGTGGTCAGCGCGGGCGGCTGAACCGCACTGTTGATTTGGAAGACGGTGCCAAGCTCATTCGCCCCGCCCAGTTCGCTGGTCCCATAGAAGTTGCCATCAAGACCTTGCATCAGCCCGCCGTAAGGCCCAACTCCGTCAGTACAGCTCGCTTGGGAGCAGAAGTTGTACAATGTGGTCAAAACGCCGCCGGGAGTGATCAAGAAGGCCGTGCCGCCATTATTGGCCCCGCCAAAATAAGTTGTTCCGTAGAAGTTCCCGTCGGTGCCCAGCACCAGCCCCGAAAAGGGTGCATAGCCGTCGGTACAGCCGGATAGAGAACAGAAGCTGTAGATCGTGGTCAGTGTACCGGCGGTCGTGTTGTACATAAAGACCGTGCCATAGTTGCCATTGGCCCCGCCGGCGGCGGTTGTTCCGTAGAAGTTTCCGTCCAAGCCATACACCAGGCTGCCGGTGTAGGGCATGTCGCCGTCCGGGCCGCTGAAGCTGTAAAGCGTGGTCAGCGCGCCGGCCGGGGTGAGCATAAAAACTGTGCCACAGCCCAGATCACAGTTGCTGCTGGACCCGCCATTGGACGTTGTTCCATAGAAGTTCCCATCGGTGCCTTGAATGAGCCCCGCGACTGGGAAATCACCGTCCGTGCAGCTCGGCTGCGAGCAGAAACTGTAGAGGTCGGTCAGCGTGCCGGTCGGGGTGATTTTGAAGACCGCGCCACAACCGAAAGCAGAACCACAGCCCTGGCTGGCGCCGCCGGCGACCACCGTCCCATAGAAGTTTCCGTCCGTAGCCTGAATGAGGGAGGATTGGGGATTGGCGCCGTTGGTTACGTCGAAACTTACCACCGTGGTAAAGGTCTGTGCAGGCAAGCCCATGGCCGACGCGATACTAAACGCCAGGACGATACCCACCACTTTCAATAAGCGAAGTTTCTCCACAGCGCAGCCTCCGACCGAGGGCTCGTTTAACAAAGACCGAATTTATGGGAATGTTGCCCGAGTGGCTGTGATCCAGCGCACAGGCGCGTGTGATGCCCTGTTTGCAGCTCCTGCACACGAAGGAGATGGCGGAATCGGGAAGCCAGCTTACGCCCCACCCGAAGCTTTCTCGCATTGACGCGCACAGGACTTGAGGGGACAATAGCATAACCGTTGTGGGGGCAGAAGGGGAATTCCGCTTACAGCTTACAGAAGGTGGCACTCGCAAAAAGGGCAGTAGAAGTTATGGTCGCCAAGTGTAGCAATCCCTCGTGAAGCGCCCCGTGGAGGTCTTAGAAATGAAAAAGTTAGCGCTAGTAGTCCTGTTCGGGATGCTGGTCTCTAGCCTTTCTATGGCGCAAGGCAATATCGCGGTCGGCAATCTCAATTACGTTCCAACCAGTGATGTCATGGGCGCGCACGAAAACGGCGGCCGTGGCTGCGCTGGTTGTCACGCACCGCACAGCGGCGGACGCGGCTCCGGCGGCGTCCTCGGCAGTTCAACTGTAACAGGGTATGAAAATCCCACTCCCAACGGCACGGCAGAAGGCGACACCGGCCTGTGGGGCACCGACACCAGCGCGATTGAAACTGGTTACGCCGGGGGCACAATCACCTTTGATAATAGTTACGTTACCAGCATCTCTGGCCTGACCTGGTCCAGTGGCGCGCTGTACACGGGCGTGGTCACTTGCTTGAGCTGCCACGACGGCAACGTCTCCAAGGGC
>Ga0187885_10003521_pt1 | contig 13657 bp, 9 predicted proteins | sample June2016WEW_20_1_3_FD_132970 | JGI IMG/M metagenome (GOLD analysis project Ga0187885, IMG submission 132970) | Peatland microbial communities from SPRUCE experiment site at the Marcell Experimental Forest, Minnesota, USA - June2016WEW_20_100 | ecosystem: Environmental > Terrestrial > Soil >... | reverse complement strand
GCCCGCCTCGGCGGCGATGGCGGCGGCGGTGAGTTTGTTGTCGCCGGTGATCATCACGGTGCGGATGCCCATCTTGCGAAGCTGGGCGAAGCGTTCCTTGATGCCGCCTTTGACGATGTCCTTGAGCTGGACCACGCCGAGCACTTCCCGTCCGTCGGCGACCACGAGCGGGGTGCCGCCCGAGCGGGAAATGTTGTCCACGGTGTCGGCCACGGCCTTGGGAAACAGGCCGCCTTCATGGTCCACGAAAACGCGCATCGCTTCCGCCGCGCCTTTGCGGATGCGGCGAACATTATCACCCTTCATTCCGGTCGGCGGGACGCCGACCGGTGCGGGCGAGCCGCCCGCGCTCCCATCGAAAAAGTCCACGCCGCTCATGCGGGTCTGCGCGGTGAACGGAATGAACTGGGCGTGAGTTACGGCAACGTCGCGCCCGCGCAGGTTGAACTTTTGCTTCGCCAACACGGCGATGCTGCGGCCTTCAGGCGTTTCGTCGGCGAGCGAGGCGAGTTGCGCGGCGTCGGCGAGACGTTCGATGGTGACGAGTGGCGCAGGGATGAAGTCCGTCGCCTGGCGGTTGCCGAGCGTGATGGTGCCGGTCTTGTCGAGCAACAACACGTCCACGTCGCCGGAGGCTTCAACCGCGCGTCCGCTCATCGCGAGGACGTTGTGTTGCAGCAGGCGGTCCATCCCCGCGATGCCGATGGCGCTCAACAACCCGCCAATCGTGGTGGGAATCAAACACACCAGCAGGGCAATCAGCACCGGCACGGAGAATACCGTGGCGGAATAAATGCCGAACGGTTTCAACGTCACGCAGACCAGCAGGAAAATCAGGGTCAGCGCCGAAAGCAGGATGGTGAGCGCGATTTCGTTGGGCGTTTTCTGGCGTTTCGCGCCTTCGACCAGCGAAATCATGCGGTCGAGGAAACCCTCGCCGGGATTGATGGAGACGCGGATTTTGATTTCGTCCGAGAGCACGCGCGTGCCACCGGTGACGGCACTGCGGTCGCCGCCGCTTTCGCGGATGACGGGGGCGGATTCGCCGGTGATGGCCGATTCGTCCACGGTGGCCGCGCCTTCAATCACGTCGCCGTCGGCGGGAATGATTTCCCCGGCCCGTGCGACCACGACATCATCCTTGCGGAGATCGTTGGCGCTGACTTCCTCCGTCCGTCCGTTTTTGGAGAGGCGATGCGCGATGGTTTTCACGCGGGTGCCGCGCAATGCCTTGGCCTGCGCCTTGCCCCGGCCTTCGGCGACGGCCTCGGCGAAGTTGGCGAAAAGGACGGTGAACCAGAGCCAGATGGCGAGTTGCGCGATGAAACCGCGGTCGGTGTGGGCGGTAAAAATCCCGACGGTGGTCAGCACTGCGCCGACCAGGGTCACGAACATGACGGGATTTTTGATCATCAGGCGCGGGTCGAGCTTTTTGAAGGCGTCGCCCATCGCCGGGCCGGCGATGTTCCAATCGAAAAGGGATGGGGCTCGATGAGTCATAAAAGCAGCGAGTTTTCGCGCAAGCGTCTTGGAGTGCGGCAGCCCTCTGCCGCTCTGGATTTTGGTGGAAGGGACGGGCGAACCCCTTCTGAAAGCGCCAGAGGGCTGGCGCAGTCCAAGACCTGGCGGCGCTTCGCAAGGTCAAAGGTAATCAATGCACTGGTGCGGTTCATACGATCCATTGTGAGTTAAAACAGTTTGCCCTGGAGCATGAGGAAGTGTTCGACCACCGGGCCGAGCGTCAGCACGGGCAGGAAATTCAGCGCGCCAACCAATAATACCGTACCGAGCAACAGAATGATGAACGTGCCGCCGGACACGGGGAACGTGCCGGTGCTGGCCGGGATGAGTTTCTTTTGCGCGAGCGATCCGGCCATGGCCATGATCGGCACGATCATCAGAAAACGGCCGAAGAGCATGGCAATGCCCAGGGTGGTGTTGTACCAAGGCGTGTTGGCGTTGAGGCCGGCAAAGGCGCTGCCGTTGTTGCCGACGCAGGACGAATAGGCGTAGAGCATTTCGCTGAGACCGTGCGGACCGTTGTTGTTCAATCCGGCCAGTCCCCAGTGGCTTACGGACGCCCAGGCCGCAAAGCCGAGAATGGTGAGGCAGAGGATCAACAGCGAGAGCATGGCCATTTTCACCTCGAAAGACTGGATTTTTTTGCCGAGATATTCCGGCGTGCGCCCGACCATCAGGCCGGCGATGAACACCGCGAGTACGACGAACACGAGCATTCCATAAAGTCCCGCGCCCACGCCGCCGATGATGATTTCGCCCAGTTGGATGTTGAACAGCGGCACGAACCCGCCCAGCGGCGTGAATGAGTCGTGCATGGAATTGACCGCGCCGCAGGAGGCGTCGGTCGTGATGGTGGCGAACAGGGCGGAATTGAAGATGCCGAAGCGGACCTCCTTGCCTTCCATGTTGCCGTCCGCGGCGGCGATGCCGAGCTGCTGATGAATGGGATTGCCCCGGGCCTCGGCCCACCAGCAAAGCAACACGCCGGCGAGGAACAACGTCATCATCGCGCCCCAGACCGACCAGCCGTGCGCTTGGTTTTTGGTCATGCGGCCAAGGTAATAAGTGAGGCCGCTGCCAATGGCGAAGATGGAGAGCATTTGCAGGAAGTTGGAAAGCGGTGTTGGGTTTTCGAATGGATGCGCGGCATTGGCATTCACATAACCGCCACCATTGGTGCCGAGCATTTTGATGGCAATCTGGGAAGCGACCGGTCCTTGAACGATGGTTTGCTCCTCGACTTTTTGATCAACCATGACTGCCACGTTGGTCATGACCGGCTGGCCTTTCGCATCGAGTTGCGGCACATCCACCATCACCGCCACACCGTTGGTTATCATCGGTTGTCCTTTTTGATCCAGCTTGGGCGCTTGAACCACGACTGCCACATTCGTTGTTACTGGCTGGCCTTTATCATCGGTTTTCTGAACCTGGATGGTATAAGATTCCACGAGCTTCGCCTTGGTGTAAGGCATGAAGTTTTGAATCATGCCTTGCGAGACGTAGAAAACCGCCAGCACGAGGCAAATGGGCAGCAGCAGGTAGTAAGTGACGCGCACGAGGTCCACCCAGAAGTTGCCGAGCAGCCGGGTTGAATGCCGCGCGATACCGCGCACCACGGCCGCCGCGATGGCGATGCCGGTGGCGGCGGAGGCGAAGTTGTGAATCACCAGCGCGACCATCTGTGAAAGGTAGGACATGGTGGATTCACCGCTGTAGCTCTGCCAGTTGGTATTGGTGGTGAAACTGACGGCCGTGTTGAACGCCAGGTCCGGCGTCAACGCACCAAAGCCTTGCGGATTGAGCGGCAGATGGTTTTGCAGGCGCAAGATGGCGTAGGTGAAAACGCAGCTCACCAGGCTGAACAACAGCATGGCCCAGGTGTATTGCCGCCAGGTCTGCTCCTGACCGGCGCGCACGCCCATGAGCCGGTAGGTGAGGCGTTCGAGCGGACGGAGCACGGGGTCGAACCAGGTGCGCCCCTGGGCGTCGAGCACCTGCATGAGATAAAGGCCCATGGGTTTCGTGATCGCTGCGAGGGCGATGACGTAAAGGGCGAGTTGCAGCCAGCCGTTAGCTTGCATAGGCGTTTCGTTAAAATTTTTCGGGACGAACCATCGCGATGAACAGATACATGAACAGGGCGAGGGCAATCAGACCGAAGACGAGGTTTTCCATAAATGTCCTTACAGTTTTTCGCACCAGCGGGCGTACAACCCGCCCGCCACAAAAAAGAGCGCGATGACGGCGATGAAAATAGAGTCAATCATAGGTTTTGTTTTCAAATTGCGGGCCTTGGGAGCGCGGCTGTCTCAGCCGCAGCACATTCGGCAAACCAAAAACCCGTGAGATTTCGTGCGCTCATTCGGCAATCCAAGCGGCTGCGGGTGGGACACCCGCGCTCCGTTCCATTTGCCCGCTGCATCAAATCACGCTCGTTCATGTCCGCACCATGACGCAACGCCGACGAAACGGCTAATCAAGAGATGGGCGATTGGCGTTAAGAATGTATTAAGGAATGATTTGCCCAAAAAAACCTTTGCCAACGGGCGCGCCAAAGCGTCTTATTTCTCAACAGCTTATGACTCGAATTCGATTTTTGGCCGTTTTCATCGGGTTGCTGCCCGCAATGTTGTTCGCGGCGGGCGAGGTTTATCGCCCGGTTGCTGTGACGCCGCCGCCACCGGTGCGCGAATTTCGCGGCGCGTGGCTCGTGACCGTGGCCAACAAGGACTGGCCGTCCCAGCCCGGCCTCAGCGTGGCGGAGCAAAAGGCCGAGTTGATTGCGTTGCTGGACCGCGCGGCGCAGTTGAAGTTGAACGCGATCATTTTCCAAGTGCGTCCATCGTCCGACGCGGTGTATGCCTCGGCCATCGAGCCGTGGTCGGAATATCTCACCGGCACGATGGGCAAAGCGCCGCAGCCGCTTTATGACCCGCTGGCCTTTGCCATCGAGGAGGCGCACCGGCGCGGACTCGAATTGCACGCGTGGTTCAATCCGTTCCGCGCGCTGCATCCGCAGACCAAATCGCCCGTTGCTTCCAATCACATTTCACGAACGCATCCGGAATTCGTCCGCCGGTATGGCGCCCAGTTCTGGCTCGACCCCGGGGAACCGTCTGTGCGGGCCTACGTTTTGCGTGTGGTCATGGACGTGGTGCAGCGCTACGACGTGGATGGCGTGCAGTTCGACGATTATTTTTATCCTTACCCGGAAAAGGACGCGGCGGGTCGCGAACTGGAATTTCCCGATGGTGCGACCTGGAATAAATTCGGTCTGGCCTATGGTTTTGCCAACCGTGACGAGTGGCGGCGCGCCAATGTCAATCAATTCATCCAGAGCGTTTATCAGTCCATCAAGGCGCTGAAGCCGTGGGTGAAGTTTGGCATCAGCCCGTTCGGCATCTGGCGACCGATGAATCCGCCGCAAATCCGGGGCATGGACGCCTACGCGAAGCTTTATGCCGACTCGCGCTTGTGGCTGGCCAACGGCTGGCTGGATTATTTCACGCCGCAACTATACTGGGCGGTTGAGCCAAAAGAGCAAAGTTTTCCCGTATTGCTCAACTGGTGGGTGCAACAGAATTCGAAGGGCCGGCATCTCTGGCCGGGACTCAACGCCGCCAATGTCGGGGAAAAATGGGGACCGGATGAAATTGTCCGCCAAATCAAAGTGATGCGCAACCAACCTGCCGCGCGCGGCGAAATCTTTTATCACCTGCGGAATCTTACGGACAATCCGGCCTTGGCTGCCGTGGTTCGCGCCGCCTATCCGCAAACCGCGCTCGTGCCGGCATCGCCGTGGCTGGCTTCCCTGCTGCCGGGCAAACCGAAGCTCATGGTCGTCGAAAACAACCGGTCCAGTTTGAGTGTGCGTTGGGAAACGGACGGCGAACCGGCGTGGCTGTGGGTTTTGCAGTATCGCACCAACGAGGTTTGGGCGACGGAAATTTTGCCGGCCAATCAAACGACGCGGACGTTTGAAAATTCCCGGCCGGAGATGATTGCCGTCAGCGCGGTGGACCGGGTTGGCAATATGAGTGCGCCCGCCACGATCAAGAAGACCCAGCCGGTGCGTACCGGGAAAAACACAATGATTTTGAATTGATTTCGTGACGGGTAGGGCGCGTCAGTCCCCTGCGCGCCGCTTCCTTAAAATTGTGCCCCGGCGCGCACGGAGTGACGCGCCCTACCTGTAGCGGGACTCGTGTAACTCGTCCCTCGGATTTGGGAATTGGAAATGGTTTTGGAAGGGCTGTAAGCCGAATTCTGTCTGCCCTCTTGCGAGGGGAGAGAACCATTTGTCTGTGCAGCCGATACCCGGAATCCGTTCCGCTTTCGCGAAACCTGGAGCGGGCCGCTCCGGGATTCCCTATTTGGCCTTGCACCCGATGGGGTTTTCCGTGCCTCGTTGCTTGCGCTTCGAGCGGTGCGCTCTTACCGCACCTTTTCACCCTTGCCAACTGTAGCGGCGGTCTGTAACCGTCGCACTTTTTCCGGCGCTCACAGAGCGCCGCTACAATTTCGGCGGTTTGATTTTCTGTGGCACTGTCCGTCGAAAAGTCTTTCGACCTTCCGCCCGCGTGTATCCCGGCCAAACAAGCCCGGGTTACGCGGCACCGCGCCCTTTGGTGTTCGGACTTTCCTCTCCCGGCTCGCGCCGGAAGCGGTTCTCCGCCCTTCCAAAACCATGTCCAATCTAGCCGCAAAGTGCAGGACTGACAAGCAGGGTTTGAACGCCATCGGGACCCTCGACCCTCGTTCTGTCTTCGCTTTGAATCGAATTAAGAGAATATTATAATGCAATTAAGGTGAAAAATCAATGGGAAAATGGCCCTCATCAATGATCATCGGATTATCCAAGCAATTCTTCTCGCTTTTTTTTGACGGAGTGATAAGTATAGAGCTAAGCGTTTCGGAAAGGTAAAGTTGTATTGTGAAGTGTTCACGAGAAGTTTTTATTCTGCTCTCCGTCTTGGCCGTGGGAGTTGGCATTAGCTGTAACCTGGCTTTGCGCGCCCAAATTTTTGGTACGAACGATTTAGGGCTGGAAATTGCGCTGACCAATAACACCGCCGCCTTCACCGTTTATGCCCCGGCGACCAATGCGAATGGGGTGTATGATTTATATATCAAGACGAATCTCATCGCTTCTCAGGATTGGACGTGGTTGTCGCGATACGCTTCAGGGCAAACGAATCTTACGGTAAGCAACCTGCCGCCGGAGCAAGGCTTCTTCCAGTTGGAAACTTCAATTACCATCCGGCCCGGGTTTGACCAGCAAATTTTGGATCGAAATGATGATGGCTCGACGGGTATAGTGCCGATGGGCTTTTTCATTGATTTCTATGGCAATTCCAATGCCACGCTTTATGTAAACAACAACGGCAATGTGACATTTGACAACTCTCTATGGGAGTACACACCTGGAAACCTGGCCAGTCTGGGTATCGAAGTTATCGCCCCCTTCTGGGCCGATGTGGACACCTACAATCCGACTTCAGATGTCGTGAAATATGGAACCAACATGGTGGATGGCCACGATGCCTTCGGGGTGGACTGGGTAAATGTCGGTTACTTTTCGGCGCACGCCGACAAGCTGTTAAGCTGCCAATTGGTGATCATTGACCGTTCGGACATTATTGCGGGCGATTTCGACATGGAATTCAATTATGACAAGATCCAATGGGAATGGGGAGATGCTTCACCCAATGTTCCTCCGCGGGCTGGCTTCTCGGATGGTATTAATGGTTACGAACTGCCGGGTTCCGGCGTGGAAGGGGCGTTTCTGGATACAAATGTGGTGACTGGCCTGATATACCACAACTTAAACAGTTCCGTGCCCGGCAGGTATATTTTCTTCTTTCGAAATGGCGAACCTCTCGGACCTCTGCCTTGAACCCGCATCGCGAATGAATCAATCGGCCGGATTGCGTCACTCCGCCCCGGCCAGCGCCATGTCGCGGGTGTAATACAAAATCCGTCCGCAGTTCGAGCAGGCCACGATTTCCTTCTGCGCCTGGCAATGGACGAGAATTTGTGCGGGTAATTTCATGTGGCAACCGCCGCAAACGCCGTGTTGCACACCAACGACAACGTTTTCGCCCTTGCTCTTGAACAGCCGTTCGTAGCGATTGAAGACGGATTCGTCCACGGCCGCCGCCAGTTCCGCGCGGCCTTGCTGCAATTCGGCGAGCTCCTTCTTCAAATTTTCCTCGCGCTGGCCGAGTTGCGCGATCTGGCCTTCGGCTGTTTTTTTTATTTCGTCGGCTTCGCGCGAAAGGCGGCTGGCTTCCTTTTGCACCTGCTCGGCCTGTTCCATTAAAACGATTTCCTGGTCCTCAATCTGCGTGATGTCGGCCTGGCACGTTTCGATTTCGTGGGCGAGCGCGCGATACTCCTCGTTCTTGCGCGTCTGAAGCTGCTGGTTGGCGTATTTTTCGATTTGCTGTTTCTTCACCCCAACGTCGAGTTCGAGCCGTTTGCGGTCGGACTCGATTTGTTTGACGCGGATCCTGGCGGTTTCGAGTTGTGCCTGGGTGGCCGTCGCTTTGGTGCGGAAGATTTCGCGTTCCGGGCCGATGTGAGCGAGTTCTTGTTGAACGCGGTGAATATTGCGGTCGCGGTCCTGTAAAACCAAAAGTTTCTCAATCGTCTCCTGCATTCAACCAAAGAGACTAACGATTGACCGCGCTCAAGTCAATGCGCCGGGAAACCACTCCAAACAGTTTTTACTTTGCAACCATCGCACACTTCGCGCGCGAAAAATTTCCCTGTCGAATTGATTTTGCAGTTCCTCATTTGCCGGTTATTTTGTCGCCATGCGTTTCATTGGCAACGTCATCGAAAAATTGCAGCGGCATCCAAAGCGGGTGGTGTTTCCCGAAGGCACGGAGCCGCGCATCTTGCAGGCGGCCCGGCAGTTTTACGCGCTGCGGCTGGGTGCGCCCATCGTGCTTGGCAATCAGGCAAAAGTGAGGGAAGTCGCCGAGGGCCTGAACACTTCAATCGAGGGCATCCGCATCATTGACCCCGTCGAAAGCGAAGATCTGGATAATTTCGCCAAGCGGTTCCATTCGCTTCGCCGCGACAAGGGAATTCGCGCCGCTGAAGCGCGCGAGGCGGTGCTGCAGCCGAATTATTTCGGCACGATGATGGTGGCGATGCACCAGGCGGACGGCCTGATTTCCGGCGCGTCGCACTTCACCGGCAGCGTGTTGCGGCCGTTGTTTCAAATCATCAAGGCCGCGCCGGACATCGCCACCGTGTCGAGTTGCATGATCATGGAAGTTGAGGACACGCGCGTCGGCGAAAACGGCGTGTTGTTCATGGCCGACTGCGGTGTCGTTCCCGATCCGAACGTGGATCAACTCGCCGACATCGCCGTAACGACCGCGCGGCTTGCGCGCCACACGCTGGGCATCCGGCCGCGCGTGGCGTTGCTGTCGTTTTCGACCAAGGGCAGCGCGTCGCATCCGTCCGTCGGCAAGGTGCAGGCCGCCACCGCGATGGCCAAACGCAAGGCGGAACAGTTGTTTTTGGAAGCCGACTTCGACGGTGAATTGCAGGTGGACGCCGCACTCGTGCCGGAAATCGCCGAACGCAAATTGCACGACAGCCAGGTTGCCGGACGCGCGAACGTGCTGATTTTTCCCGAACTCAATTCCGGCAACATTGCCAGCAAACTCGTCCGGATCGTCGGCCACGCGAATGCTTACGGACATATTTTATTGGGCTTGAACCGGCCGGCCGCGGACGTTTCGCGCGGTTCAAACGCGCATGACATTCTCGGGGTCGCGGCCATCATTGGGGTGCAGGCGACGGATTATCAAAAACTTTATCCGGGCGCCGACGCACATTTGCCCGGCGAGTAAATGAACACCACCACGCCGCGTGTTTTTATTGCCGCCACGCGCCAGAACGAGGGCAAGACCACCGCGTCGCTCGGCCTGATTGCCGCGTTGCAGGAACATTTTCCGCGCATCGGCTACATCAAGCCCGTCGGCCAGCGCTTTGTTGAAATCGAGGAGCAAAAAATTGACGAGGACACCGTGCTCATGGACGCGGTGTACCGCCTGAACTGCCCGCTGGTGGACATGAGCCCCATCGCCGTCGAGCCAACCTTTACCCGCAAATACCTTGAATCGGCGAACAACGAAGCGCTGGTCCAACGCATCCAGAACGCCTTCGACCGCGTGGCGTGGGAAAAGGATTTTGTCCTGTGCGAAGGGTCCGGGCATGCGGGCGTCGGCTCGGTATTCGATTTGTCCAACGCCCAGGTCGCAAAAACACTCGGTTGCAAGGTCATCATCGTCACCCAGGGCGGCATCGGCAAACCGATTGACGAAGTCTGCCTCAACCAGGCGCTGTTTGAAAGGGAGGGCGTCGAAGTCATCGGCGTCATCATCAACAAGGTGCTCGAGGAAAAAATTCCCGAAATCGCCCGGTTCGTTGGCCGCGGTCTCAAGCGCAAAGGGTTGGAGCTGCTTGGCGTCATTCCGCATCAACAAATGCTGTGCAACCCGACGGTGGATTTGATTCGCGAAGAACTGCACACCGAATTGCTCAATGCACCGCCCACATTGGACACGCTCGTGGACGACGTGGTTGTGGGCGCGATGGGGGCGCAAAACGCAGTTCAATTCTTCAAGCCCGGCACGCTGCTCATCACCCCAGGCGACCGCGAGGACATCGTGCTCGCCGTGGGCGCGGGCATTGGCGGGCAAAGCAGCGAAAAAATGGCGGGCATCGTCCTGACCGGGGGTCTGCGTCCCAGCGCGAGCGTGCTCAAGGCCATTCAGACCATGCGGATTCCGGTGCTGCTCGCGCAGGCGGACAGTTATCAGGTCGCGTCCAAAGTCCACAACCTCACCGTCAAAACGCGGCCCACCGACGCCGAAAAAATTTCCCTCATTCGTGACATCGTCGCCCAAAACGTGAACGTCAAAAAAATCATCCAATCCTTGTAATAAGAAGGCTAGTCAAGTTTTGAACTAACGGAGACGCCTTTATGAAAAGTAACTTGCTTGCCGCCACTTATATTGTGATTTGTCTTTTGACTGTCGCAGCGAAAGAATCTTCACCGTTTGTCCCCAAACCTATTTGCCCTGATGACCCAAAGGGGCGGAATCTGCCGCCTGGCGTGCCAAGGACGGTTGATACAAATGGGAATGTAATATACATGGATATCAATTTCACAACCAAACAATATCGGCAGGCGGCCATTAAGTTGATTTTGCAAGAGGCCAACCTCGTGGCGAAAGAACTGCAATTGCCAGAGCAATTGCCAATCACGGTAACAAACTTGACTGAAGCAGCGATCACTCCATTTGGCTTCAATTATCAGCGTAAGGGTGTTGGCAGCGTAAGCACAAAAAATTACGTATATTATGTCACTAAAGACAACAAATTCAATGAATTGGGTGTGGCCAACTACGACCAGACCTGCTTGGACCTCAAGAGGCAATTGCTGCCAATCGAACAGATGAATACTAATGAAGCTTATCAATTGGCGATCCAATGGCTGGCTGCTGCTTCGATGGATGTGAACGGATTGAACCGGGATTGCAAGGCTCACGTTGCGCTTTCTCCATTCTGGAATGGCCTCGCTAGTCTCGGCCAGAAGCCAACAAAACGCTTTGTGCCGATTTATTATGTGTGGTGGACTACTCCAAAGAACGATGCAGAGGGTTACGGTGGTGTCGCGCGTGTGGAACTTTTCTCCCCGACCAAAAAACTGCTTGAATTGTCTGTTGATGATCCTAAATACATTTTACGAAAGCCGTTGGTGTTCACAAACCTTGAGTCGTTGTTTCCGGGAACGGCGCCAATTACCGTTTTTACAAACTTTCCGGTTAACCACGGTCCGATCGGAAGGCCTATTAAGAGCTAAAACAGGCTTATGGCCAGTTTTTCATTGGCGATCGCACATCTTGCCTATTTACTTTTCCAGACCGACGCTCCGGCAGAAGAAAATGTTCCCACAAAGCGATGAATCTTGAGGATTCCTGGTTTCTGCCGGCCATTTTTTTGTTTCATCGGGAAGGATTTAATTCCAAATTAGGGACAAATGAATATAAGTCCTTTTCTGGAAAACCTGCCCGTGTATCAACCCGGCCGGCCCATCGAGGAAGTCGCGCGCGAACTCGGTCTGGACCCCGACGGCATCATCAAGCTCGCGTCCAACGAAAATCCGCTCGGCCCGTCGCGTCTGGGTCTTGCCGCCATGCGCCAGATGCTCAAGCAGGTGAACCTTTACCCCGACGGCAACGCGTTTTACCTGAAGCAAAAGCTGGCCGCCAAACTTGGCGTGACACCGGCCAACCTGATTCTCGGCAACGGCTCCAATGAAGTCATCGAATTGATCGGGCATGCGCTGCTCGTGCCCGGCGCGGAAGTCGTCGTGTCGCAATACTGCTTTGCCGTCTATCCCATTGTGACCGCCCTGTTCGGCGCGAAACTCGTCGTCGTGCCGGCCAAAAATCATGCCCACGATCTTGACGCGATGCTGGCTGCCATCACGCCCAACACGCGCGTCGTCTTCGTCGCCAATCCGAACAACCCCACCGGTACCACCGCGAGCCGCGAGGAACTGGCGCGCTTCGTCAACGCCGTGCCCGCAGACGTCCTGCTGGCGTTGGACGAGGCCTACATCGAGTTCCTGAACGAACCGCTCGACCTGCTGCCGGAAATCCGGAGTGGCGCCAAGCCGAACCTCCTTTTGATGCGGACGTTCTCGAAGATTTATGGCCTGGCCGGAACACGCATCGGCTACGGCATCGGGCATCCCGACTTCATTGCCGCGCTGGAAAAAATCCGCCAGCCGTTCAATATCAACTCGGTGGCGCAGGCCGGCGCGCTCGCGGCGCTGGACGACACCAAACACGTCGAGAAGACGCGCAAGATCAACTCGCGCGGACTCAGACTTTACGCGCGCACGTTCCGCAAGCTCGGGCTGGAATTCATCCCGTCGCAGGCGAATTTCATCCTGGTGCGCGTCGGCGACGGCCAGCGCGTGTTCGGGGAATTGCAGAAGCTGGGCGTGATTGTGCGTCCGATGGGCGGGTATCAACTGCCGGAATGGGTGCGCATCACCGTCGGCACGCCGAAGGAAAATAAACGGTGCCTCGAGGCGTTGAAAACCGTTTTGGGCCAGAAATAATTATTTGAATCCAACCGAAAACTGAATACTTATCTCTGCGTTGAAACACCATAACGAGCCAAAGTGAAACTGACCGATCTGCGGGGCATCCTGCAATACATTCCGCAATTCCGCGAGAAGACGTTCATCCTGAGCATTGACGGGGCGATCGTCACGGACGAGAACTTCGCGACGCTGCTGCTGGACGTGGCGGTGTTGCGGTCATTGAACATCCGGGTCGTGCTCGTTCACGGCGCGTCCGCGCAAATCAAGGCGCTGGCTGAGGAGCAAAAAATCCAGGCCTCCGATCTCGGCGGCGGCGGCGTCACGGACGCGGCCACGCTCAATCTGGCGCTCACCGCCGCGAACCGGCTCACGCACGAAATTCTCGAAGGGCTTTCGGCCAACGATCTTCGCGCCACCAGCACGAATGCCATCATCGCCCATCCGATGGGCATTATTCATGGTGTGGACCATTTGTTCACTGGCAAGGTCGAACGTGTGGACGTGGAAATGCTCCAGTCGCTGCTTACGCAAGGCGTGGTGCCGGTCATTCCGCCGCTCGGGTTTGACGGCGATGGCAAGACCTATCGGGTGAATTCCGACGGCGTGGCGGTGGCCGTGGCCGACGCGCTCAAGGCCATCAAATTGATTTTCATCACCTCGCAGGACGGCTTGCGTTACAACGGCCAGCTCATCCGCCAGATGCTCGTGGCGGATTTGCAAAACCTGCTGCAACAAAACAGCGCCGGGTTTTCGCCTGAAACGCTCTCGAAGGCGCAGCACGCCGCGCTTGCCTGCCTGGCCGGAATTCCGCGCGTCCACATCATCAATGGCAAGGTGGACGAGGGACTGCTCGCGGAAGTTTTTTCCAATGATGGCATCGGCACGCTCATTTACGCGAATGAATATCAGCAAATCCGGCCCGCGAAGTAAAAGGACATCCGGGCCATCCAAATGCTGACGAAGGCGTCGGTCGAGGCGGATGAACTGGTC
>Ga0187885_10003508_pt1 | contig 13707 bp, 9 predicted proteins | sample June2016WEW_20_1_3_FD_132970 | JGI IMG/M metagenome (GOLD analysis project Ga0187885, IMG submission 132970) | Peatland microbial communities from SPRUCE experiment site at the Marcell Experimental Forest, Minnesota, USA - June2016WEW_20_100 | ecosystem: Environmental > Terrestrial > Soil >... | reverse complement strand
TTCGGACGGATGATTGATTTTGCGCGTCCACGACATGTCGGACACGTGAATCATGCCGTCAATGCCCTCTTCCAATTCCACAAACGCGCCATAGCTTGTGAGATTGCGCACCTTGCCCTTGACGCGGGTGCCGGTCGAATATTTTTGTCCAGCGGTGTCCCACGGATTGGATTCAAGCTGGCGAATGCCGAGGGAAATTTTCTGTTCCTCACGGTTGATGCCCAGCACGACCGCTTCAATTTCCTGGTTCTGCTTGAGAATGTCACTGGGTTTGGCCACGCGCTTCGTCCAGGAAAGTTCAGTGACGTGAACGAGACCTTCAACGCCCGGCTCGAGTTGCACAAATGCGCCGTAAGGCACGAGGCTGACGACCCTGCCTTTGACACGCGCACCGACGGGGAATTTCGTTTCGATGTTGTCCCACGGGTTGGCCATCTTTTGCTTGAGGCCAAGGCTGACGCGTTCCTTTTCCTTGTTCACATCAAGCACAACCACGTCAATTTCCTGACCGACTTTGAGGATTTCCGACGGATGCGCGATGCGCCCCCAACTGATGTCCGTGATGTGCAACAGGCCATCAATGCCGTTGAGGTCAATGAACGCGCCGAAATCAGTGATGTTCTTGACCGTGCCCTTGCGGATGTCGCCCGGCACCATTTCGGCCAGCAACTTTGAACGTTTCTCATCGCGTTCCTGTTCGATCAACTCGCGGCGTGAAAGAACAATGTTCTGCCGGTCCTGGTTGATTTTGACGACTTTGAATTCGTAGCTGTTGCCGACAAATTGCGCGAGGTTCTTCGGTGTGATGACATCAATCTGCGACGCGGGCAAAAACGCCTCGACGCCCACATTGACGACCAAGCCGCCTTTGACGATGGATTTGACCTTGCCGGTGATGACGCCGCCTTCGTTGCAAATCGTCAGGATCTTGTCCCAGTTCTTCTTAAACTCCGCCTTTTCGTATGACAGGACAACTATGCCTTCCTTGTTCTCCAGTTTTTCAATAAGGACATCAATTTCATCGCCGACTTTCATGGCTTTGATGTCTTGAAATTCATTGGCGGGGATGACGCCCTCGCTTTTGTAGCCGATGTCCACCAAAACTTCCTTCGGGCGGACTTCGATAATCTTGCCTTTGACGATTTCGCCTGCCACAAAACGCATCGCGCTTTGCTTCATGGCTTCTTCCATTGTGAGCATAACTGTGTTTGAACTGTGGGAGACTTTGTCCAGCATTATGGACTGCGGCGACATGTCGCCGCTTTAAAAGCGCGGACGCGTCCGCGCACTCCAAAATAACCGGACCGAAGCTCCATTGCCTAACTACCACCCGTCTTCGCGAACGCTTCGCCGAGGCGAGATCGCTGCTAACGGCAACGGAGGTTGACTGTTAGGTTGTTGGTTTAACTATTTTTTCTCAGCCTCAATGAACATCCACACACGCGGCGTTCAGGCAAAACAGAGAATAAGGGAAACGCCCGGAATTGCAAGATTTTTTAACGCCCGTGCGGATAGGTAGTCTGATTTTCCCCACAAGTCAGACGCGATTTCTTGACAGCCACTTTTGTCGAGAATAATTCCGTTTCCTTTGTGCCTTCGTGTCTTTGTGGTGAATTATTTCACGAAATTCTGCGCTTTCAGCCAGAACAAACAATCGCCGGCCCACTGATGCGGATGCGTGAACGGCGGTTTGTCGCCTAAGCCCATGCCGTGTTTGCCATTTTCGTAAATATGTAGATCGAACGGCACGCCAGCCTTTCGCAGCGCCTCGGCAAACATCAGGCTGTTCTCCATGGGAACGCTCTCGTCTTCAAACGTCGTCCAAATGAAACATGGCGGCGTATTGGTCGTCACTTGCAGTTCGCTGGAAAGCAACTTGACCAGCTTCCGTGACGGATGTTTGCCGATCAGATTTTTCTTTGAAGTCCGATGGGTATATTCGCCCATTGTAATAACCGGGTAGCACAAAATGCCGATGTCCGGCCGCGAGCTTTGCCGTTCAATCGGGTCATTTGAGTTCGTGTTGCCGGAATCAAAATGCGTCATCAACGTGGACGCCAGATGCCCTCCCGCTGATGAACCCATGATGCCGACGCGTTTCACGTCAATTTTCCAGTCCGCCGCCCTCGCCCGGACCAGCCGCACCGCGCGCGCGGCATCCTGCAGCATCGCCGGATGGCGGTAGCCATTTGAGCCAAGGCGATATTTCAACACGAAACAAGCCACGCCGTGCTTATTCAGCCAGAGCGCATAATCCTCTCCCTCATGCGGCGCGAGGATTTGATAGGCGCCGCCCGGACAAATCACCATGGCCGCGCCCGTCGCTTTTGCCGGCTGGGGCAGATACGGCGTGAGCGTGGGAATATCGTTGGTGGTTTTGCCGAGCGCGCCGGGTGCGCCGCCGGGCCAGAGTGGAATGGGAGTCTGCATTTCAGTGTGGGACAAAACCGGCGACAAAAGCAAAATGGCCGAGGCAAAAAATGTTTTCACGGTTGCTTGGCATCGGAGCTTACGGAAATCCCCGAACGTTTCAATCCCGAAGCCTTCGTTGACACCCGGCAATCCCGCTCCTACTTTCGCAGGGCATGTTCGAACTTGTAGCGCCCTATCAACCGGCCGGTGACCAGCCGCAGGCGATTACGAAGCTGACCGACGGCATTTTGTCCGGTGCACGGCATCAAACGCTGCTCGGCGTCACCGGTTCCGGCAAAACGTTCACCATCGCCAATGTCATCAAAAACGTGGACAAGCCGACGCTGGTCATCTCGCACAACAAGACGCTCGCCGCGCAGCTTTACGCCGAGTTTAAAAGTTTTTTTCCCAACAACGCCGTCGAATATTTCGTCAGCTATTTTGATTATTACCAGCCGGAAGCCTACATCCCACGCACTGACACATTCATCGAAAAGGATTCCAGCCGGAACGAGGAAATCGAGCGGATGCGGCTCTCGACCATGAGTTCGCTGTTTTCGCGGCGCGATGTGATTGTCGTCGCCAGCGTGTCGTGCATCTACGGCATCGGCAGCAAGGAGGATTACGAGGCGATGATCATTCCCATTCGCGTCGGGCAGGAAATTTCGCGCGAGCAATTCCTCGCGCGCCTGGTGGATTTGCAATACGACCGGAACGACATCGCGTTTGAGCGCGGCAATTTCCGCGTGCGCGGCGACACGGTGGAAATCCATCCTGCCGGTCGCGAAGACGCGCTGCGCATTGAATTTTTCGGCGAGCAAATCGAGCGCCTCACGCGGTTCGAGCCGCTCACAGGAAATAAAATCGAATCGCTCGACGCGGTCACCATTTTTCCAGGAAAACAATTCGTCACCACCAGCGACAAACTGAAGCGCGCCATCCTCACCATCCGCGAGGAACTCGGCGAGCGCATCGCGTGGTTCGAGAAACACGGCAAACTGCTCGAGGCCCAGCGCATCAAGCAGCGGACCGAATACGACCTCGAAATGATGGAGGAAATGGGCGTTTGTTCCGGCATCGAGAATTATTCCCGGCACATCGCCGGCCGCCCGCCCGGCTCGCGTCCGGCGACCGTCATTGATTTTTTCCCGGACGATTACCTGCTGGTGATTGACGAATCGCACGCCACCGTGCCGCAAATCGGCGGGATGTTCGAGGGCGACCGCTCGCGCAAAACGGTGCTGGTGGATTACGGGTTCCGTCTGCCGAGCGCGCTGGATAATCGGCCGTTGAACTTTCTGGAATTCCAGGCGATGCAAGACCAGACGATTTACGCCAGTGCGACCCCGGCAGCACGGGAATTGGAATGGTCGCGGCAAAGTTTTATTCTCCCTCGCCCCGCGACGCAGGAGCGGGGAGAGGGGCAGCTCAACAAAAGCACCTCCTCGCCCCAGCCCTCTCCTCCACTTCGCGGAGGAGAGGGAGTTGGTGGACAACCCGGCGTCGTGGAACTCGTCGTTCGACCGACCGGCCTTATTGACCCAAAGGTCACGCTCAAACCGCTCAAAGGCCAGATTGACGATCTCATTGAGGAATGCCGCAAGCGCGCCGACACGAAGGAGCGCGTGCTCGTCACCACGCTCACCAAGCGCACCTCCGAGGAACTGACCGATTATCTTCGCAACATCGGCGTGAACGTGCGCTACCTCCACAGTGAGATTGACGCCATCGAGCGCGTCGAGATTTTGCGCGCGTTGCGCAAGGGCGAGTTTGACGTGCTCGTCGGCATCAATTTGTTGCGCGAGGGACTCGATTTGCCGGAAGTCTCGCTCGTCGCGATTCTCGACGCGGACAAGGAAGGTTTCCTGCGCAGCGAAACGAGCCTGATTCAGACCGCGGGCCGCGCCGCGCGCCATCTCAACGGCGAAGTGATCCTCTACGCCGACGTGATGACCAACAGCATCAAACGATTTCTTGCCGTCACCGAATATCGCCGCCAAAAGCAAATTGCCTACAACAAGGAACACCATATTACGCCGCGCAGTGTCAGCCGCGCCGTTGAAGAAAGCCTTGCCACTTACGAATCAAAGCGCGAAGCAGGCGCATCGGTTCTCAAAGACGCCGGCATGGACGTGGACCTGACCGAAACCATCAGCGAACTCGAAACGGAAATGCTCACTGCCGCAAACGATTTGAAATTCGAGAAAGCCGCCCTGCTCCGCGACCAGATCAAGGAACTCAAACGCATGATTGGCGATACCTCGTCAACCGGGGAAACAAAACCTGCAAGTTATCGCAAGTCGGGGAAATTCAGATAGAAGTAGCCACGAGCTTTTAGTCTGCTTTTCCTAAAACCTGAAATGACTGCCGGTATTACCGTTACGGTTTTGTTGTTTGGTGATACGGTTGGTGCTTGAGATATAGGGCAAGCAATTCCTGATTCCGTTCCAGCCAGTCCTTCGGCGCGCCTGATTTGGAGGCCAATGCACAGGCTTTTTGCTCCATCCATATCGCATCGTCAAACCGCCCCACCTCGGCATAGGCTGCAGCCAATGTGCTCACGCGAACCGCCTCGCTATAATGCGTTAATTGACAAGCTTTCTCGGCGAGTTGCACGGCTTCAGGGCCGTTGCGTAATGACGCATCAGGACAAGTGACCATCATCCAAGCCAAGTTGTTAAGCAAAGTGGGCGAGTCGGGTTGCGCTTTTAGTATAAGGCGATCATGAGCAATGGCTTCAGCGAAATTCCCCTGTACCCACAAACTATATGCGATTTTGATTTGTGCTTCCGAGGACTTGGATAAAATTTGCGGGGTTCTTTCCGAACGGAGAATTTGAAACAAACTGGTAAAATCATCTGTCCAGAGTGGGATACTCTCAAAATTGGTTTGCAACGGTCTGGCGGCCAGATGAATGGTAGGAGAATTGATGATCTCTTCGCTGTGCGATAATAGCATCCACACAGATGGTTGAATCCACCATTTGCCAGGAGTCCCCACATCCTTAACAATGGTTGCCTTGTAGTTGAAACGACGAGCGAGGTTGATGACCACCGGCTCGAGATCGAGGGAACGGTTTGTGATGTGCACTGCGAGAATGCCTTTGGGTTTCAAGTGTCTTTGGTAAACTGTGAAGGCTTCCTGGGTTAGCAGGTGCACGGGAATGGCATCGCCGTTGAAAGCGTCGAGAGCGAGCAGATCAAAATCCTGTGGTGGCTCCCTTTCCAGCGAAAGACGGGCGTCACCGAGGGTGACTTCCACTTTCCCATGACAGTTGATGAGGTAAGTGAACATTGATGTGGCCAGCCGCAGCACTGCAGGGTTGATTTCATAAATGTGGACGTAATCTCCTGTTCGTGCGTAGGTGGCCAACGTGCCGGTGCCAAGGCCAACCAGACCGATACGCCGAGGGGCGGTTGACAGGGCGTGCAAGGCTAGACCGACGCCGCTCTCCTCACTGTAGTAACTTGTCGGCCAGGAAGCTCGCAATGGGTCGGCGAACTGCAGACCGTGCAACGTCCTCCCATGATGAAGCGTGTACCACAGATCCGATGTGGCATCAGAATTTCTGTACACTTTGAGCACCCCGTAAAAGTTTCGCGACCGGTAAACCAAATCAGAAGTGCAGTGTAGGTTACCAGAAGCAGTCTTATGTGCTTGCAACCACAAAACGACACCGAGTGTTACCAAGCTGGCCGATAACCAGGCGCAGGCTGGAAGGCGCCAGCGATGAAAGCCGCCGAAATTCCGATCGCGCAGACAGACGAGCAGGAACAACAAGACACAAAGCAGCAGACCCCATTGTAATTCAAAGTAGTCGGTGAAGATCAGTGGCGCATCGATGGCGACGAAGAATCCGCCCATCGCGCCGCCGGCGGCTATCATCAAATAAAAGCCCGTTAAATGTTTCGGGTCGGGCTTGAGGCGGTAAAGTTCGCCGTGACAGACCATGCAACAGACGAAAAGTCCTGCGATATAAATACTCAATTGCAGTTGCACGGATATCGCTGTTCCTTTGAACAATGCCCAGCAGATGCCGGCCATTGTCACAGTGAGCGCCAGGATGAATGGAAGACGGGCATACCAACGCGGGTTGTCGAAGCAGATGATGAAGCTTAACAGATACAATGCCAGTGGCAGCACCCAAAGGAATGGAACCACAGCCACGTCCTGACAAATCTTGTTTGTTGTTGCCAGCAGCAGCACCGAAGCGCAAGCCGGCAGCAACAGCCACAAAAGACGGTCGAAGACGTGAAGTTGGCGGTTTGAGGATGCAAGCCCCTCTTTTGGGAAGTCCCTTTCCTTGCTCTCTGACTCTTCTGACTTGGGCCTTTCGCTGTTTGTTCCGCAGCGCCATCCACCCGCTGTCTTCCATAATTTCATCGCGCAGAAACCGCCGCAAACCGCATATGCAGCCAGTCCGCACCCCCATAACGTGGCCTGCATCGTGCGTGTGAACTGTGCCTCGAAATAAATCGGATAACTGACCAGCGCCAGCAGTGAACCGATGTTTGAGAGCGCATAGAGCCGGTAGGGTGAGACGCTGGGGTTGGTGCGGTTAAACCAGTGTTGCATCAACGGACTTGTGGATGAGAGGACGAAATATGGCAGACCAATGCTTACGGCCAGCAAGCCGAGAATTAGGAGTGTCGGATTCTCGCTGCCACTCGGCTTCCAGGAATCGGAGGGTGTGATGGGTAACAATGCCAGTGCCGCAACAAGCAAGGCGCAATACACTATCACTTGGGTGCGTATTTTGAGCCAGCGGGAGGTGAAATGGGCGTAGGCGTAGCCACCCAACAGCAGCACCTGAAAAAACAACATGCAAACTGTCCAGACGCTTGGCGCACCACCAAACCACGGCAAAATGTATTTGCCGATCATGGGTTGCACCTGAAAAAGCAGGAAAGCCCCTATAAAAATCGTCACCGCGTATACAAACACAGGTGCAAATATTACCGATGCTCCCATTCAACTGCCAGAGCATAAACCGGACTGAAATCCAGTGGAAACAATCCCGGCCAGCGGCTTAATGCGAAGAGCGCCAGAAAAACCGCCACCATCCAGCGACTCCATTTCTTTTTCACCGCGCCGAAGAATAATCCAGGTTCTGGTTCGGCTCTTTTCAGAGTTTGCCACTTGTTTTTCCGCGCAAGCTGGCGCATTTTGCGGAGCGCTGATTTTCAACGAAAACCATGCAGCCCGGCACAAGAAAATTTCTGCGCTTTCTGCAAAGCTGGCTCATCAACACCCTCGCGGTGTTGGTGGCGGTTTTGATTTTGCAAGGCCATATCCGCTATGGCCGGCCTGTGGATTTGCTGCTCGCATCACTGTTGTTGGGCGTTTTGAATGCATTCGTTCGCCCCATCCTGATGTTCTTTGCGCTGCCGCTGCTGATCTTCACGCTGGGACTCTTCACGCTCGTCATCAATGCACTGATGCTTTATGGCGTCGGGTGGCTAATGGAGCTGTTGGGACTGCAATTTACGGTGGACAGCTTCGGCGCGGCGTTTCTTGGCGCCATCATCATCAGCGTCGTGTCCATCGCGCTGAACATTTTGACCGGCGTCGGCAACACTCGCGTCACCTTTTCGCGCCGCCGGCCACCGCCAAAATCCGGCGATGACGGGCCGGTGATTGATGTGTGAAATGCGGTTTTAAGTTTTTAATTCTGAGTTTTTAGTTTTGGCAAGCCGCCGTTGGCCGCTTTGACTAAAAATTAAGAACTAAAAATTCGAAATTTTGACCGGTACGCCGCGCGCAATGTCTGAATCCCCCGCCCGCGAAATTCCAGTTCGAAATCCGTCAGTAATTCCGCCAGTTCAATGGGCGTTTCCATTTTTTGGAATTCAGCGTTCGCGCGAAAAACTTCGGTCATCTGGTTGAAATAATCCCCATCATCGGTACGTAAATAAACGACGCCGCCAGGCGTGAGCGCGGCGCGGGCGATTTCCGGGAAACGTTCGTTGATGAACCGGTGTTTGTGATGTTTTGTCTTTGGCCACGGATCGGGAAAATAAACGTGCAGCGCCAACGCCGAACGCGGCGGCAAAAGGTGTTGCAAAAAATACGACGACTCGATTCGCACGCCGCGGAGATTCGTCAGTCCGGCGCGACGGCCTTTGCGGTCGAGCTTGCGCAGGCGGCCGAGCAGTCGCTCGACACCGATGAAATTTCTTTCCGGATGCCGCCGCGCATATTCGACGAGAAACGACGCGTCGCCGCAACCGAGTTCGACTTCGAGCGGTTGTGGTTTCGGGAAAAGCTGCGCCAAACTCAGTCGTTCGACGATAGAATGGAGTTCAACAATGAGATTGTTTTGATTTTCCATTCCTCAATCCACAATCGAAAATCCGAAATTTGAAAAAGTGGTCGGGGCGGTGAGATTCGAACTCACGACCTCTTGTACCCGAAACAAGCGCGCTACCAGGCTACGCTACGCCCCGACGCCGAACTGGTGAAGCTGCCAGTATCAGGCAAAATTGCAATGCAGAATTTCGAAACAACAGGGGGAACTGTCACTCCCAATGCCGGTAAAGAAGTTGCCCACCTCGTTTTTCTGGGGCTATCTTGGTGGCATGGCCGAAGTCGGCGCACAATTTGATTCTTTGCGGTCCAGCAACCTCGAAATGCGGCGGCTGGGTCTGGCACTGGCATTGTCGGCCACGGTGCATTTGCTCGCATGGGGCGGTTATGAAGCCGGCAAGGAACTCAACTTGTGGCAGCAATTGCATTGGCCGACATGGTTGCCCCGCCTGGCAATAATGAAAATCGAACCGTCGTCGGTGCTTCAAAATAATGAAGAACCATTGACATTCGTGGATGTGTCGCAGCCGACGGCCGAAGCGCCGAAGAATGCGAAGTATTATTCCAACCAAAATTCCAAGGCTGCCGACCAGACGAAGGGAAACAAGAATATTCCGCAATTGAACGGCAAACAAACCGAGATCGCCAAGACCGAGGACGTGACGCGGCAGATTTTGTCCAAACTTCAACCTGTCGCACCGCAGGCGAATCAGCGGCAGGAGGTGTCGCGTCCGACACCTGAGCCGGGCGACTTGATGCTGGCCAGGCTGGAAGACTTACAGCAGCAAGAACGTCCGCGCACACTCAAGCAGGCCAATGCGCAGCAACAGAATCGGTTGCCCGGCCCAAAGATGAAAGAGGAAGGCGGGACTCACCGGGAGGCGCTTGTGCCGTCGTTCGATGTGAAGGCAACACCGTTTGGCGCGTATGACCTCGCGTTCATCGAAGCGGTGACGCAGCGTTGGTATGATTTGCTGGACAGCCAGCAATTCGCACGCGATCGCAATGGCAAAGTGATATTGCGATTTCACTTGAATTATGACGGGACCATAGCCGATATGCAGGTTCTGCAAAACACCGTCGGTGACGTGCTGGGCTATGTTTGTCAAAAAGCGGTGACGGATCCCGCGCCGTTCGCGGCGTGGCCGAGCGATATGCGGCGGATGGTCGGCGAAAATTATCGCGAAATCACGTTCACGTTTTATTATTACTGACCGCGCGCCGCGGTGAATGACGGAATAATTTATGGATGAACTCATTTACATTTTACTGGGACTGACTTCGGTCATCGGGCTGGCGTTTATCGTGGAACGCGCACTCGCGTTGCGCTGGAACAAAGTCGTGCCGCCGGAAATCGTGGCGGCGCTCGCGTCGTGCGAGACGCGCGAGGACGTAAAGACACTTTGCGCTGTCTGCCGCAGAAAACCGTCATCGCTCGGACGATTGTTGCTGCTCGCCGCCGACCATCTCGATTGGCCAAAAGCCGACACTGTGGATGCGCTGCAAACCGCCGCGCGCCGTGAAATTGTCCGGCTCGAACGCGGCCTCGTTGTGCTCGAAATTATTGTCGGCATCGCGCCACTGCTCGGTTTGGTCGGGACGATTGCGGGCATGATGACATTGTTCGGCGACATCGGACAGAGCGGTTTGAACGACGCGGCGCGTTTGGCCAAAGGCATCGCACTGATTTTGAACGCGACGTTGATGGGTCTGCTCATCGCCATCCCGTCGCTCATTGCGTGGAGTTACTTCAGCAAAAAAGTCGAGGTGCAGGCGGTCGAAATGGAGGCGCTCTGCGACAAATTCATCCGGCGGCAATACGCCGACGACAAAAAGCATTGATTATGCGATTCCTCGTGCACAAACGGCGGACCGCGCCGGCCGTCATCATCGTCGCGCTGATTGACGTGCTCATCGTGCTGGTGATTTTTTTGATGGTGACGACAACATTCAAGCAGCAGGCGGCGTTACGGCTCGCGCTGCCGGAATCTTCACAGGCGCAAAAATCCGGTGCGACCAACAATCCACCGTTCGTTGTGAGCATTGACGCCAAGGGAATTTATTATCTGGAAAAGCTGCCGGTGACATTTGAGCAATTGCGGAGCGAACTGCTGAAACAATCAGCGAAAAATCCGCAGCTCGTGCTGGCCATCAACGCCGACGAAAAAGCGCCGTGGGGAAAAATAGTGAAGGTGCGCGACGCCGCCGCCGAGGCGAAAATCAAATCCCTCGTCGCTTATACGAAAACGAAGGAAACGGGCAAGCCATGATTTCGAGACGCCAAGGATTTAATAAGGAAAGCAAGAAAGCAGGAACCGAAATTTCCACGATTCCTGCCTTCCTTATTTGAAACTTTGCTCTGCGCCTTGGCGTCTTTGCGGTTGAATTTTACTTCAGCAACTCTTCGGCGATTTGCACCGCGTTGAGCGCAGCACCTTTGAGCAATTGATCGCCACTGACCCAGAAGCACAAACCGTTGTCCATCGCACAATCCTTGCGAATGCGGCCAACTTCGCAGTTGTATTTTTCCGAGGTGAACAGTGGCATCGGATATTCATTCTTCGCCGGTTCATCCACGACGTCGAGTCCGGGCGCTTTCTTCAAAACGGCGCGCGCGGCTTCAACACTCACCGGCTTTTCAAATTCCGCGCTGACGGCCACCGAATGCGCGCGATAAACCGGCACGCGCACGCACGTCACGCTCGCGCGAAACGCCGGATGGTGCATGATTTTCCGGCCTTCGTTTTCCATCTTCATTTCTTCCTTGGTGTAGCCGCTCGGCAGAAATGAATCCACATGCGGCAGCACGTTGAAGGCGATTTGATGCGGATAAACCTCCTTCGTGGCCGGCTTGCCGGAAACAATTTCTCCCACCTGGCGTTTCAGCTCTTCGATCGCCTTCGCGCCGGTGCCGGACACGGCCTGGTAACTGGACGCGAAGATGCGTTTGCAGTTAAACGCCTTGTGAAGCGGATACAGCGCCATGAGTGTGACAATCGTGGTGCAATTCGGATTGGCGATGATGCCCTTGTGCCACTTCACGTCCGAAGCGTTGATTTCGGGAATCACCAGCGGGACGGAATTGTCCATGCGAAACGCACTGGAATTGTCCACAACCACGCAGCCGGCCTTCGCCGCAATCGGCGCAAATTCTTTCGAAATGCCGCCGCCCGCGCTGAACAACGCAATATCAATGCCATTGAAGGAATCCTTCTTCAGCTCCCTGACCGTGATATCCTCGCCGCGAAATTTGAGTTTCTTGCCGACGGAACGCGCCGAAGCGAGCAACGTCAGTTTACCCACCGGAAAACTTCTTTTTTCCAGCGTTTTGATCATTTCGACGCCGACGGCGCCCGTGGCGCCGACCACGGCCACATGCGGGTTTTGGTTCATAAAAGGCTGAATTATAGCAAAAACCAGGCTCACGTCAATCACGCCAGCGAGTGCGCAACACATTTTCTTTCGCTTTCTGATTGACCGGAGTTGCCGATTATGACGAAATACTAGCTTAAGTCTTTTCAAATGTCGAAAGTGTCAGTCAGAAACGGGACCGGTCGGCGAATGGGCACGACGAAGTACGACGCGCACCACAAAGTGCTGTCGCAGACCTACGGCGCGTTTGCCGATTTGCGCCGGGAACTCTCGGACTCGAAGGCGATTGTCAACGAACGCGAGGAAATCCTGCACAGCTTCGCAGCGTGCCCCGATTCACAGCGCGCGTGGCTGTTACTTGAAGATTATTTTGAAAGGCTTTCACTCTCGCGCCGCGATTTCCCCGATACGAATTGGTGGCCGCGCCTGCTGAATGCCCAGGGCAAAGCGCGACTTGAAGAACTCGTATTTATTTTTCTCCGCGCGAAACGTTCCGTGCCTCCTGAATTGCAACCCCACGCCAGCCTCGACCGTTTTGCCAAAGCCGAGGAAGCTGAGAAGGAACTGAGACTGGTGCAGGAACTCGAAAACTGGCTTTCGCCACCGGCGCTGCCGCTGCTCGACACGCCGCGCGCCACGCTCCGCGTCGTTTGCCGTGTGCAGCCGGACGACGAGTCGTCGTGTTACCGTCTCGCGGTGCAATTTCTTTTGTCACGTCCACGCACCGGTGAAAAGGCGCGCACATTGCGCGAGTTGATCGACCTCGTCGTTCGCGCCACGCATGAACAGGAACTGTTCCCGCCCGCGGATTGGGAATTCATCCAGTGGCTCGCCGACACGCATCGCGATCGCAACGACGGCGCGGACACGCTGATTTTGTCGGACGCTGAATTGCTCCAATGGCTCGCGCGCTGGGGTCACATGCCGCGCCTTGAATGCGACGGCAAGCCGTTGCAATTTCACGGTCAAGTCGCCGCGCTCACGCCGCACCTCGACAACGGCGACAAGGAACTTTCGTTTTCGCACCGCATCGAATTGCCCGGCGGCAAAAATCATTCCGTCGCCGACGTGAAATTTTTCAACCGCCAGCCGCCGCTCGCGCTGGTCAACGGCACGTTTTATCTGCTGCGCAACGCGCCGCCGCCGCCGGTGCTGAAATATCTCGCACACAAACCGTCCGTACCGGTGCGCAAACTGAGCCATCGGCTGTTGCTGCACCTGCGCAAGACGCAGTCGAATCACGGCGTGGATTGGGAGCAGCTTTGCATCGCGCATCCGGCCAAGTCACAGTTCGTTTTCGAGCTGCTCGACGATACGGTGCGGTTGCGTCTGCTCGCCAGGAGTCTCCGCGATCAAAGCGTTTGGTTTTGGAACGGCCGCGAATGGGTCGCGAACGAACCAAAAAAGCGTCCGGGCAACAAACCGGAAATTCTCGATGACCCGCGCCTCGAACCCGCAATCCAATGGCTGCGCAAACTTGACTGGTTCACACCCGAACCCGGTTTGTGGATTGGCGACGCGAACGAAAACTTTCTTGGCACGCTTGCGGCCGTGTGGGCGGAACGCCCCAGCGAAGCGGAATTTCTTGGCAACCCGGCGTTTCACCGCCTGTTCCTG
>Ga0187885_10003505_pt1 | contig 13710 bp, 12 predicted proteins | sample June2016WEW_20_1_3_FD_132970 | JGI IMG/M metagenome (GOLD analysis project Ga0187885, IMG submission 132970) | Peatland microbial communities from SPRUCE experiment site at the Marcell Experimental Forest, Minnesota, USA - June2016WEW_20_100 | ecosystem: Environmental > Terrestrial > Soil >... | reverse complement strand
TCACGGGCACGGACACGTATTCCTGTCCAATTACTTCGTAATTCTTACCCAGTCTGTCAATATCTTCATGCTGCCGTCGGGCTGCACCTGAGCGAACCGAGTGTCTTTACAACCCTGGTGATCCGTAGGCGTAAAGGTGATGGGCGCGCCGATCGCACCCTTCCAGTCTCTTATGGTTTCCATCGCTTTAATAAAAGTCTCAGGCGTTAAATTCCTGCCTGCCCGTCTCAACCCTTCGGCAAGCGGTTCGGCATATAAGCACCCTGAGTAATAGAAAGTTCCCCAGCGCTCATTCGGCTCATACTTCTGGTGCCAGGCCCGATATTTGACCATCAAGGGATGGTTCGAATCCGGGGTCTCGATCGGAAAGGAGTTAATCATCCCGGCCCAAAGCCCTTTCGTGATCGACATCATTAAAGGGCCATCGGAGAGGGTACTGCTGGTCCCAAATTGGGGCTTGTAGCCGATTTTGGCGCATTCGGCGAGGAGTAAAGCCCCATGGGTGGGCATGGCCCACAGAACGACCGCCTCGGCCCCGGACTCTTTTAATTTTAAAGCATGAGAGCTCAGGTCACGGTCGGTTACCTCCGCAGAAACTGTGGCCACCACCTTCAGACCCTTTTCTTTTTCGTAACGCTCCACACCTTCGAGGCCCTGTTTTCCGTAATCATCGTTCTGATAAAACACGGCCACTTTTTTGAGCTTCATGTTTTCATAAAAATATCGGGTGAGGGCCTTAGCTTCATCAACGTAAAGCTGATAGACGGGGAAGATGTATCTGTTGAAAGGCTGAATCCAGTTGGTGACGCCGCTACAGCCGAAGCTGACCATCAACACCTTATTTTCCGTATAATAATCGCGGACAGACATGCCTGGCCCCACTCCCACGCACCCGACCACTCCGAAAATCCCGATCTGTTCTACGAATTCAGTACCGATGGCCTTGGTTTTGGCCGGTTGGTAACCATCGTCACGCAACAAGTATTTGATCTTTCTGCCGTGGATCCCGCCTTCGTCGTTGATCCCCTTGAAGAAAAGGCCTGAACCGCGAGCCACGGCTCCCCAGGCTGCCGCCGGTCCTGTCTGCGGACCTGTCTGGCCGATGAGGATCTCGGTGTCTGTGACTCCCCGGACCTGCTCAGCCGAGACGGGCGTCGTCATCAAAAAGGCCGCCAGTGCTAATAAACAAACCAAAACTAAATCTCTCTTCAACATTTTGTCTCCTCCTTTCCAAACATTGATGGCTCGATAGAGCACGAATAAGAGATTACTTCCCTGCCTACCGATGGATAGGAACCCCCCTTACCAATGACAGATAAAGTGGGCTTGCTATTTCGTAATCCTTACCCAGTCTGTCAATATCTTAACCGTGCTGTCAGGCTGTACCTGTGCGTACCGTACGTATTTTGCGCCTTGATGATCCGTAGACGTAAAGGTAAAAGGTCCGCCGATCCCCCCTCGCCAATCCTTCAGGGTTTCCATGGCCTTGATAAAGGTCTCGGGCGTTAGATTCCTGCCTGCCCGTTTCAGTCCTTCGACAAAGGGCTCGGCATACACGCACCCCGAGTAATAGAAAGTTCCCCACCGCTCATTCGGTTCGTACTTTTGGTGCCAGGCGCGATATTTGACCATCAAGGGATTATTCGAATCCGGTGGCTCGATTGGATAGGAGAGAATCATCCCTGTCCACAGCCCTTTGGTGATCTGCATCATCACAGGGCTATCAGAGAGGGTACTGCTAGTCGCCCACTGTGGCTTGTAACCGATCTTGGCGCATTCGGCGAGGAGCAAAGCAGCGTGCGTGGGCATCGCCCACATGACCACAGCCTCAGCCCCGGAGCTTTTTAACTTTAAGGCATGGGAACTCAGGTCCCTTTCCGTCACCTCGGCAGAAACCGATGCCACGAGCTTCAGACCCTTTTCTTTTTCGTAATGCTCCACACCCTCGAGGCCCTGTTTCCCGTAATCATCGTTCTGGTAAAAGACGGCCACTTTGGTGAGCTTCATCTGTTCGAACAGATATCGAGTTAGGCCGCGGGCTTCATCCACGTAAAGGGGATAGGTGGCGAAGATGTATCTGTTGAAGGGGTTAATCCAATTGGTTACGCCGCTGCAGCCAAAGCTGACCATCAACACCTTGTTCTCCGTGTAATAATCGCGGACAGCCATGCCTGGCCCGACACCCACGCAGCCGACCACTCCGAAAATCCCCATCTGCTCCACGAATTCAGTGGCAATCGCTCTGGTTTTTGCCGGCTGGTAACCGTCGTCACGCAAGAAATATTTGACCTTTCTGCCGTGGATTCCCCCTTCATCATTGATTCCCTTAAAGTAGAGGCCTGTACCGCGGGCCACTGCTCCCCATAGGGCTGCCGGTCCTGTTTGTGGACCCGTCTGGCCGATGAGGACCTCGGTGTCCGTTACTCCCCGGACCTTCTGAGCTAAGCCTGGGGTTGTCATCAAAAAAGTTACCATCATTAACAGCGCCATAGAAACGAATGCTTTTTTTAACATTTATATTCTCCTCCTTCTCCCTAAACTTTCTTCACATAATGTTTGGCCAGGAGTCCGCTCGGCTTAATACATAGCATCAACACAATGACGGCAAAAGCGACAACAGATTTAAATGCCAGAGAGACGTACCCGCCAAACAGGTTTTCGATAATCCCCAACATTGCTCCCCCGACCGCTGTTCCAGGGAGGCTTGTCATTCCTCCTAAGACTGCGGAGGCAAAGCTCTTCAAAAGAGGATCCATCATCATCGTGGGGTCCAGTACGCCAAGCGCTGCGATCAGCATGCCGGCTACTGCGCCAACCATGGAGCTAATCGCCCAGGTGAAAGAGAGTATCCATTTGGTGCGGATGCCCATGACTCGAGCAGCCAACTGGTTCTGTTGGGTCGCTCTCATGGCAACCCCGACTTTCGTGTAGCGGAAAAAGAGAAACAGAATAAACATCAGGACCAGGGAAATGACGATCGTCCAGAAGTTGATCTTGCTCATGACGAGACCGAAGAGATTGTAAGTCTCTATGTTCGAAACCGGAAAATCGAGTGATCTCTGATCGGGTCCCCACTTCCATCCGGCGAATCCCATGAGAATCATTTCAAAACCGAGTGTGATGATAATCAGTCCTAACACAGTAGGTTCCTTGGCCTGTCTTAGAAAGACGAATTCGAAAGAGGCGCCCAAAAGGATAGCAAACAGAAATGTGAGGATGACTGCCCATTGGAATGGGACATGGTGGCTCTCCATGAGGGTAAAGGCCACATAGGTGCTGATCATTGCCATTTCCCCCTGGGCAAAATTTAGAACGTCAGAGGTTTTGTAGATAATGACCATGGCCAGAGCCAGGAGAGAATAACAAGCTCCAACCGCCAGACCGCTCACAATCAGTTGACCAAGCATCTCTTTCTCCAAATGCGGATTTCGGATTGCGGATTTCGGAATTCAATCCGCATTCCACATTCCGAATTCCGAAATTAAAACGGCCATGTCTTCCAGTAGCGTTTGGTTCGAATCCAGAAGCCGAAAATTCCCAAAGGCTCGAAGAGGACGATTAAAATCATGATCAGTCCATAAACAATGACAGCAATATTAGAAATCCCGGCCATGCTCATATATTTCTGGGAAAAGGCGACCAGAGCTGGACCGATGGCTGGAATATCCTGAACGACCTGAAGCTTGATATCGAGGTAGGTCAAGAGGGCTGCTCCAGCGATGGAACCCATGATCGATCCCAGCCCCCCTACCACGACCATGGCCAGGAAGGCGATCGACATGATCATAGTAAAGCCCTCAGGATTGATGAATCCAAGGATAAGAGCGTAAAGTCCGCCAGCAATCCCTGTATAAAAGGCGCTCACGGCGAAAGACAGGGTTTTGTAATAAGTGAGGTTCACCCCCATTGCTTCGGCGGCAATGTCGCTATCCCGAATGGCGATGAAGGCCCTCCCCACCCGCGTCTTGATCAATTTCAATGCCCCGATGACCATCAGAACAGCGATGATCATGATGACGTAATAATAATGGATGTCCTTCATAGGGGTTCCAAAAAGATAAAGTTTTGGGGCTTGAAGCCCCATTCTTCCGCCAAAAAACTCCATATGTTTGATAATCGTGGTAATGCTCATACCGAAGCCGAGCGTGGCGATAGCAAGATAAGGCCCTTTCAGACGAAGGGCTGGAAGTCCCAGGATAAATCCGAAGGCGGATGAGATGAACCCTGCAATGGGGAGGGCAATGTAAAGGGGAAAGCTCCAATTCACTATAAAGATAACGGTTGTGAAGGCTCCGATGGCAAAGAATCCGGCGTGTCCCATCGATATCTGGCCTGTATACCCCACGAGGATATTCAAGCCGATGGCAACGAGGGCATTGATCGTGATGAGATTAAGGATATAAATGGACATCCCTAAGAGGTGGTAGGCTTTGACAAGCCAGGGGAGGATTCCAAGAAATACAAGAAATAGAATGGACCAGACGAGGATGGTGTTACTTTTAAAAAGTTCAATATCTTCGTAATAACTACGCTTGATATCCATAGCGCATCATCTTCCTTGGGCTTTCACTCTCCGAAAGACCGTTGATCGAATCCGAGAATTTTTTCAAATTCAATGGGACAACGACGCACATACTAAAATTTTCACATGGATCTTGTCAAGCTTCTTCTTAAAATATTCTTTGTACGAAGTCAATGAACCCTTCCATCGGGGCGGGAATAATACCCGCCTCGGTTATCTCATTGTATTCCCAATCATCTTAGAGGGATACCTAATCTTTGAATCGAAGACCGCGCTTGAGGATCTTGCCGGTATGGCCTTTGGGCAGTTCCTTCACCAGCTCAATTCTTCTTGGGTATTTATAGGGGGCCACTCGCTCTTTGACGAATTGTCTCAATTCTTCCGACGTAGCCGAAGCCCCTTTGCGAAGCACAATCATGGCAGCTACCTCTTCCCCTAAATCGGGATGGGGAATTCCCACCACCGCAGCCTCGACGACGTCAGGGTGGGTATAGAGGATCTCCTCAATCTCCCGTGGGTACACATTATACCCTCCGCGAATGATCATTTCTTTCTTTCGATCGACAATGTAGATATACCCATCCTTATCCATCCGCGCCAGGTCCCCTGTATGCAACCACCCTCCGCGGAGAGTTTCAGCGGTGGCCTCGGGTTGATTCAGGTATCCTTTCATCACGCCGGGTCCAAGGACAATAAGCTCCCCCACGGCTCCCAAGGGTACGTCTTCATCCCGATCGTTTACGACCCGCGCCTGAAATCCGGGAATAGGAATGCCAATCGATCCAGGCCGCGTTTCTCGACCGAAAGGGTTCTCCACACACACCGGCGAGCACTCGGTAAGTCCATATCCTTCATAAATGGTGCTGCCGAAACGGTCCTCGAATCGGCGGAGCACCTCGACCGGAAGAGAGGCGCCACCCGAGACACAAAACCGAAGGCCGGATCGCCTCGGCCGGCAAACCTCGGCCAACTCTGATAGCCGGTTGAAGATGGTGGGGACGGCGATCAGAATCGAACTCTTCTCCTCTTCGATGGACGAAAACAGCTCCTCAACATTGAAGGTGGACCACACCCGGATGGTCAAACCGAGATAGATGGATGCATTGAGCACACTCGTCTGGCCGAAAATGTGGTAAAAAGGAAGGACGCCGAAAACCACATCATTGGGTTTGGTGGATCGCATGTTCGCGACGGTCATGGCATTACTTGCCAGGTTGTAGTGAGTGAGCATGGCTCCTTTGGGGGAACCCGTGGTGCCACTGGTATAGATGATGGCCCAGGCGTCGTCATCCCGGGTTGGGTACGGATGAAATGTCCCTTCGTCAGCGAAGAGTTCCTCCAGAGGGATGAATCCCTGACCGGACGATACGCCTTGGGCGATCCGCAGATTCATCTTTGGGAGATGTTCCATGACCCGGCGAGGCTGGTCCAGGTAGTCTTTGTGGCCGATGAAAGCCCGTGCGCCGGAATCTTTGAAAATATGCTCGAGTTCTCCCGTTCGATATAGAAAGTTTACCGGCACAACGACAGCTCCCACCTTTGCCAGCGCGTAGTAAACAACGATCCACTCTATCGAGTTTGGAACCATCAAAACGCAGACATCTCCGGGGCGCAGTCCTGCATGAACAAGTCCATGGGACAGTCGATCCACTTGCCGGCTTAATTCCTCATAAGTGATCGTTCGTTCCAGGAAACGAATAGCCGGATGTTCGGGCCTCCGTGCAGCGCTCTCAATGAGAAAGTTAGAAAGATTCACGACTTCCACTGAACTCCTTTTCTTACGGAAGAAGCCATCGCTTGCCCTCCGGCAGTACCGCGGTAGCCAATCCCATTTCCTGATCCGTGACTCTCTGTAGGCGATGCGGTTTTAGTTGAGAAAGTGGCGAGGTGCGTTTCCTGGGGTGAAAGATGTGTGGCTTCATGGGCTGGATCAAACAGCGAGCTGCCCCCCGTCCACGGGGAGAACAATACCCGTGACATAACTGGAAGCGTCTGAAGCCAAGTAAACTACAGCTCCTTTCAGTTCCTCCGGTTCACCGAACCTGCCCATGGGGACAAGACTGAGGATTTTCTTGCCGTGGTGGTCCAAAACCCAGTGGGTCATGTCCGTGGGAAACCAACCCGGGGCAATGGCGTTGACACGGATGTTGTATTTGACCCATTTGGCAGCCAGGTCTTTGGTGAAGGTGATCAATGCGCCTTTGCTGGCGCTGTAGGCAATGGCGTCCGCTCCTTCCTGGATTCCGATCACTCCCATCACCGAAGCGATATTGATAATGGTCCCTCTTTTCTGCCTGATCATCGCCCGCCCGGCGATTTGAGAGAAGAGGAAAACGCCGGTCAGATTAGTGTCGATGACTTTTTCCCAACCTTCCAGAGAATGCTCTTCAGGGGTTTCCCCCCAGGTAACTCCGGAGTTGTTGACCAAAATATCCAGCCGTCCGAATTTCTCCAAAGTCTTGTCCACTACGCTCTGGATGCTCGCAGAGAATTTCACATCGCAAGCCATGGCCAAAGTCTTCACTCCCAATTTCGCCAGGTCCTGTGCTGCCTTCTCGCAATTTTCTATCTTCCGTGAGCAGAGTACGATATTGGCTCCAAGCTCGGCTAAACCTTCTGCCATCTTTAAACCGATGCCTCTTCCTCCGCCTGTGACGATCGCCACTTTGCCGTTCAAATCGAACATCTCCCTGACGTTCATGCTCACACCTCTTGATGGAATGGTAAGAACCTGCTTCCGTGATCCGTAACCGGATAGAGCCCCGTTAGAAATTTGAGTTGTTGCGAAGCACCATTTCTAACGGGGTGAGCTCGCAGCCTGAAGGCTGCGGCTACGGTACGTATTGGATTGAATATAAGAAAAAAAGAAGTTGTCTGTCAAGCAATCCTCAGCAACAAATCCATGAGACATGGAATTTGACTCTGAAATAAATAGGCAGGGCCATCACTGACCCTGCCTATCTCCTATCCTCCTATTTCTCATAAATCGCTATTCTAAGCTTAGCTATTGACCTACATTGCCTGGCTTAGAAAAAGAATGCCTCGATGAAAGGTGCATAAGCTGGATATAATGTTTCTACTTCAGTCTCTACACCAGTTTTGGTATATGAGTCAGTCTGCATACTGATATTGGCAGCGGTGTTGTCTGTAGTGGCGTCTAGGCTGATGTACGTATACGGCGGGGTATTACTAGTAGACCCCCACGGGTACCACGTAGGTAGACCACTTCCATTAGGATTACCAGTGGCTGCAAAATTCGCCAAGTAAGACATCATAGCCTGTGACAGCGCTACCCTTCCCTGTTGGTTACTTGAGTTAAATAGACCCAAACCGTACGGGGGATTATATACCGTGTAATTAAATGTAGGCAGACCATAAACATCGATATCCCATCCGAAGAAAAACGGGATGTCCGAAGCATGGCCGGCACCATAAAGAAAGGCTATATCTTTATCCAGATCTGAACCAGCACCAGGATCATCTACTCCACCCCACATAAAATGGTAGGCGTAGACGTCACTTTGATAACCGACCATTGAGGTTGCAAGCTGATCGACCTCCACAGCCTTCCAGTCGAGTGATGCATAGAACCCAGTAAGTTGGTAAAGAGACGCAGGAAGGACCCCGTATGGTGCTGGATTTGTCGTCGTCCAAATATCGTTAAACGTTGTTTCACTCGGATTAAATACAAAACCAGGACCAGGAGTAGTTCCATCAGTGAAAACACCCCCCCAGACGTAAAGAGGAAGGAAAGGTTTTTCCTCATATTCAGTGTTTCCTATCATAATAGGTATTTGGCTGTAATTTCCATCTGTGATCAAATTCGCGAAAGTATCTGTAATGACTGTACCATCTATAGATGGATTGAAGGTTCCTAACGGTAAATTGCCACTGACCATCAACGCTTCCTCAATTGCATTCGTGGGCTGAGCTCTCAGATAAGCTGCAATTTTGGCATCTGAAATACCAGTGACTGATGTTTTTCCGGTCAAAGCTTCGTAGAGGTTATAGGCTGCAGTAATTGTAGTTGAAGTCGGGAGAGCTCCACCACCAGCACTCATAACGAACGCTTGCTGGAAAAGACCACTGGCAAGAGGTGAAGTGAGAAGAGTCAAAGTGTTAAAACCACCGGCAGATTGTCCCCCAACAGTGATGTTTTTTGGGTTTCCTCCAAAAGATCTGATGTTATTTTTTACCCATTGCACAGCTTTGATTGTATCGAGTGTGCCATAGTTACCCGATTTGTCCTCGGCAGTACCATTGGGGTTAAGTTTCGGAAAATAGAGAAAGCCAAAGGGGCCAAGTCTGTATTGGATCACCACGACGATCATATTCGCCTGGCTCGCCAGATATGATGCGTTATAAATATTTGCCTCTCCAAAGACGTTTCCTCCGCCATGGATCCAGACAAGAACTGGAAGATCGATACCAGCGTTTTTCGGACGAAAAATGTTTAGATAAAGGCAGTCCTCAGAACCAATAGGGGTGGTTGTCAGTGGAAACCATAATGTAGACATATTGGGTTGAGTAGCAGGAGTGAAGTTGAGGGTTGAGTGTCTGACACCACTCCAGTGTTTTGGATCCTGGGGGGCCTTCCACCTTAACGCACCTACCGGAGGTCGGGCATAAGGCACTCCTGCCCAGACCCAGCTACCATTGCCGGCATCGGCGCCCGCCACCTGGCCATATAAAGTATCAACGGTTGTTTGGTTGGCATCGAATATCGCATCAATCGCCGCCTGTACGTCATCAATGATGGTCAATTGGTTAGCCGGATTGATCCATGTGTCCATATTGTCCCAAAAGTTATAAAGCTTCGTTTCGGCCTGGTAATATGCGCCGCTTTTAGTCTGGTTTATCGTGGAATTGATCATATTCAGAACCGTTTTTTGGTACTTAGATTTTACAAAAGCAGTACCCGGAAGGGCAGCGACATCCTTATATAGCGTAGTCAATGCATCTATGGGGCTGGTAATGGTTACGGTGGGCAAAACTTGCGCGTTGACCATTGGAGATGCAAACGCCAATCCCAGAAACACCGAGAAAATGATACCCAAAGAAATCTTCCAATTCGTTTTCTTCATATTTTTTCTCCTCCTTCAAATGGATCGAATCATGAAAAACATTTCCCCCTGAATGCCATGAATCCGGCATCCCCGCCTAACGCCTCTACTACTGATTTGCTGACGACGACCACCCCCTTTCAGCTTTTTAACCTCCTTTCGATGACTTATGAAATGCGAATCAAGAAAGCCTCCGGAGGATAAAATACTCCCTGGGAGCCTCGTATTGACACCTTCTGGTAATTCCATTTCATAGCTTCCTCCGAAGGGACACCCTGTGAATAAAAATATAGAGGAAAAATATCTGCGTGTTTTTCTAAATCGGGATTAAATCCGCGATATTTTTTTATGGAAGGCCCTTAAAATATTTTGAGAGCTCAGATAGAGACGCAGAGCTTTTTTTCGATGGGAACTTAAAATTTCGTCAGTAAAATTTTAAAGGTCTTTCTCCATCCATCACCCCCTTTGGAAAGAGAAAATATTCTTGGAGAGGTTAGGTTTACTATACCTCCGATGATTTCTTTGTCAAGGGAAAAATGAGACTGTGATGAGACTGTTAAAATTATCTTTTCCATTCTGTTTGTCAAACTTAGGAATTGGAAAAGGTTTGCACAAGACATGAAAATGTTTTCCTATTTTCTATTTATTTCTACCGATGATGTTTTGAAACTGGTGCCTTTCTCGGAGCTCTCTCTCGAGGTCTCTCAGCAAAGTGATATCCCTGATCACCAGAACGGCTCCGTAAAATTGCCATGATAATCGAGCAGGGGGGAGCTGTTTACGCTGACCAGTTGTTGATATTGTTTCTGATGTCCGCACTCAATGCGATATTCCGATATGGCTGTCTTTTGTTTGAGCGTTTGTTTCAGGACGTCACAGCACGTCTTATCGCATTGACTCAGGCATTCAGAAAATATCTTACCCGTAATTTCCTTTGAGTTTATGCCGCAAATCTTTTCCGTTGATTTGTTGGCCTCAATCACTCTTAGGTCCGGGTCTACCGTGATAATCGCATCTTTGACGCTGGCAAAGATGGCCTCCAGGCGTCTCCGATGACTCGCGAACTTTTTTTCCGCTTCCACGCGATCGGTGACATCCCGTTGGACCGCGCGAAACCCGCAGACGTTCCCATCCGCGTCCCGGACCGGCGATACGGAATCCTCCACTGTCCTACGCAAACCGTCTTTACGAATGATCTCGTGAATGAACCGGTTCGGCAAACCCGTTTTATAAACTTTATTGTAGGCCTCTTTTATGAATTTGGCTCCTTCTTCATCTATATAAGATTTGTAGTTAGAACCGACAATTTCTTCGCGGCTGTATCCCCATATTCTGCATCCGGCATCATTGGCAAAGAGGAGATTTCCCCTAAGATCCGTCTCACCGACACCGTCCTCAATGTCGTTGACGATCGTCTCGTACTTTTTTAGGGAATCCTGGAGCGATTTCTCCCTTTCCCTAAAATAGGCTTCTCCTTTCTCGAGTTCTCTATCGCTTGATTCTTTATTCATGATCGGTACTCCTAATCCCGACTCCTCTTAGATCCATGTGGTTGCAATGGGATACATCCCGAAGCGACTCTACACCAAAATTGAGCAATTTGATTAGGAAAATTTAGCAATAGCAAAAAGATAGAACTATTTTGCTGAATGTATCATTTGTAGTATTACCGTTTCTGGTTGGGTTGAATATACGAAAATCAGGATGGTGTGTCAAGCAACAAATCCGCAAGACGACGGGTTTTCTCATGCCATCTGAGGGAGTCAAAATAAGTGACGTCCAACCCTTTGAAACAAAAAGGCAGGGCCATTGCTGACCCTGCCTTTTTTCTATGACCCCTGTTTGTGAGGCATCGATTGAAGCATCGACTGTTTCACATCTCTAAGAAAGCTTTCCTTTCTTTGTTATCTCCTCCTCCCGCAGGATCTTCCGCAGAACTTTTCCGATTGCGGATTTTGGAAGCGAGGACCGAAATTCCACCAGCTTCGGGACTTTGTAGGCAGCCAACTTCTCGCGACAGAAAGTGATGATTTCCTCCTCCGTGGCTGTCTCTCCCGGCTTCAGAACGATGAACGCTTTGACCGTTTCACCCCGATACCTATCTGCGATGCCTACCGCAACCGCTTCCTGCACTTTGGGATGCTGAAATAGTACCTCGTCGATCTCTCGCGGGTAAATGTTGAACCCACCGGCGATGATCATATCCTTCTTGCGGTCCACGATGAAGAAATAGTCGTCTTCATCCTGCACGGCAATGTCTCCAGTGTAGAGCCAACCCTCTTTTAGCTGCCCGGCTGTTTCTTGAGGATTGTTCCAGTACCCCTGCATGATGAAGGGGCTCTTCATGATAATCTCCCCCGGCTCGCCCTGCTTCACATCCGTCACCCCATCCTTGACGCTCACGAGACGCACATCATTGTCAATAAAAGGAATTCCGATACTACCCACTTTCTTCATCCCCAGGATCGGGTTGGAGATCCCAAGGGCGCTCGATTCAGTCAGTCCATAGCCTTCACCAAAAAAGATACCCATATCCTTGATCTGCTCGATCATCTCCACGGGCATCGGTGCAGCTCCTGAATTCAACATACCCAGTTTCCGGCCCAGATCCAGCTCCGCGGCCTTGGGATGGTTGATCACGGCGTTGATCATCGTGGGGACAGAGGGGAAATAGGTAATCTCCCTGAAATTGGCCAGTATCCCCATAAATTCATCAATCTGGAACCGGGGGATCATAATTTGCGTGGCGCAACTGAAAAATGCCCAGTTCATCACCCCAATGTTTCCGTAAACATGAAAGTAGGGCAGCACTGCAATGACATTGCGCTTTTCGTAAGAAGTGAGCATATTGGTAGCACTCCCCCATAGCGCACCTCGTAATGTGGCCCCAACGACGTTGCCATGCGTGAGGACTGCCCCCTTGGGGATTCCCGTGGTCCCGCCCGTGAACTGAATCAAGGCTGGATCCTCCGGATTCACCTGGACACGGGGGTTTTTGAAGGTTTGGACGCTCTCGATCAGACTTGAAAAATGATGCCATCCTTTTTCGAGATCCAGGCTGTCTGCCGTGCTCAGGCCCATGCCTTTAATATAATCCGTAATCTTGGTTACGATCACTCGGGGGATATGAACCTCTTTGCACAGGAAACGGATAGCGGGAAGCGCCATGTCGAAAGTGATGAGTGTGGTCAGGTCCGTGGTGGTAGCCATCAGCTTGAGCTCTTCAGCCGTATACATGGGATTGAGGTTGACAACGATCGCGCCAAGAGATAACGCGGCATAGTAAGCGATCGGGTATTGGGGACAGTTGGGGAGATGGATTCCCACCCGCTCCCCTTTTCGAACACCCAGGGATCCCAAAGCGTTGGCAAAGCGCATGACCAAGCCGCGTAGCTCCAAAAAGGTTATCTCCGTCCCAAAAAAGTTGAGGGCGGCCTTGTCGGGGTAGGTGTTGGCGGGAATTTGGATTAGTTCATGGACCGCTATGCGTGGCACGCGGACGGTTATTGGAACGTTGTAATCATAGTGTCTGTGCCAGGGTCTTTCTTCCAAGGTATATTTTCTCCTTCTTCAAATTTTGGACAATGAAGAGGTAAGCCCTTACCCTTGCTTCATCTTCTCCTGTTTCTCTTTCTCCTCGTCCTGGAGTATCCTGCGCAACACCTTGCCTACCATGGTCTTGGGCAAGTCCTTGCGGAATTCGAAGAATCTGGGAACTTTATAGCCTGTCAGTTTCTCCCTGCAGAACTGCTGCAGCTCTTCCTGCGTTGCCTGAAGTCCGTCCTTGGGTACCACCCATGCCTTCACTGCCTCGCCCTGCCGCGGGTCCGGGATACCTCCCACACAAACCTCCGCGACCGCGAGGTGCATCATAAGTATCTCCTCTATCTCACGTGGCCACACCTGAAAGCCTCCACACTTGATGAGGTCTTTCTTTCGCGATGTCAGGAAGAGGAAGCTGTCTTCATCCATGTAGCCGATATCACCCGTATACAACCATCCATCGCGTAACGAGCCTGTAGAAAAAGTCGGTTTTTTAAAAACGCTTCTTCTGCTGGATCAAATATAGGAAATTATTTTTTGTCATCAAAAGTTTTTACAATCCTTACTGTAATGTTCCTGTTC